>Ga0102810_1000010_pt1 | contig 50211 bp, 41 predicted proteins | sample ColrivemetaGS573_FD_84506 | JGI IMG/M metagenome (GOLD analysis project Ga0102810, IMG submission 84506) | Estuarine microbial communities from the Columbia River estuary - Ebb tide ETM metaG S.573 | ecosystem: Environmental > Aquatic > Marine > Intertidal zone > Estuary | place: USA: Columbia...
ACATTTCCCCACACCATCCCAGTTATGGGCGCCATAGTTTTCACGAACTTGGGTCTCAATTACTAAACGAAGTCTTGCCATAATTAATTTTCTCTCTTTTCTCATTCTCAATACAAGTATTATACAACATCCAACAGGTTTTGTCTAATACCTTTTTGTTATAAGGAAGTCCTTTCTTAGTACTGATTTGCTTCTGCGTGGTGGATGGCATCAGCATAGTAATTCTCTTCCCACTTGTCAGCAGTAGGAGCAGCACGTTCCTCTTGCTCTCGCAGTTCATTAAGGTGTTCATTCTCAGAACGAACCTCATCAATGTACTTCTCAATAGGAGCAGGGACTACATAATCATCAGAAAGTCGCAGTCTGTTATTCGCTGGGTCAGCATCAACAAAGATGATCTCTTCAACACGCATCCAGTGCGATTCTTCGGTCAGTCTTACATAGTCATTTTCAAATATAATCATAATTTACTCTCTCAGTTCTCATTCTCAATACAAGTATTATACAACATAGAACATCTTTTGTCTAATACCGTTTTGTTATAAGGAAGACACTTTTAAGAACTTTCTACGTGACTTCGACCATTGTTTCTTAGGTTTCTTGAACATGATCTCTTCAGTAGTATTCTGTTTGATGTAACCCGCCAGTTGTCCAGCGGAGTTAACAATGTATGTGTGATTGGGGATGTTATGGTCACCCCAATCGGTGACCTCTTGTAAGTATTCCATTATGATCTCTTCTTACGTGGTACGAAACCAAGCGCTTCCATTGCATAGACGGGCGAACCAGACACCTCATAACCATCCTCATCAGACCAGAATTTGTTTCTGTGGTCAGACAGTTCAATATACTTTTCAATAGTAGCGTGTTTGACTAGGAAGTTAATCCAAGACTTGTAAGGTTTAGAACCATACTTGAATCGTGCGATAAACGTGCGTTCTGGCATACCGTGCCAAGATTTGTGACAGTTCGGAGATACTTCCTCCATAGTGCGTGAACCTTCAAACTCACCTTGGTACATAAGATACATACCATCCCAACTGAAGTTTTCTTTAACAAATTTAGTCATAATCTCTCTCTCTTTTCTCATTCTCAATACAAGTATTATACAGTCCACGGCATCTTTTGTCAACACTTATTTTGAAAAAAAGTAAAATAAATTAGTACTTGACAATTTTTGCTATATACTGTATGATGGTACACATAACTGAGAGAAATACATGATTCTATCCAAAACTGATGCAGATTACGCTGCAAACATCTTTACCGAGTTCTTTGCGAACTTTGACCGTATTGATGACTATATGAGACAGATTAAACTGGAACGAATGGACTCTATGCCATTCACTCTGCCCGGCATGGGGCCAGAGGAAGACCTATTCAATAACTTCGATATGCATCCCAAGGATATGGAGTTCACTATCGCAGAGGCGAAACGTGACCAATTCATGTCCTATATGGATATCACCACTTCCGCACCTGTAGAAGCGTCAATTCCTGGCAAGATGATGAACTGGGTAGTGCGTGAGAAGAACACTGGTATGGTCATTGGTATGATTCGATTCGGGTCACCCACTATTAATAGTAGACCACGTAATGAGTGGTTGGGTAAACCTCTAGACACAATGAATGCAGAGGTCATGAAACGATTCAACGAGTCCTGTATCATGGGATTCAATATCGTACCTGTACAACCATTCGGGTTCAATTACCTCGGTGGTAAGTTACTTGCATCTATATGTACCTCACATACTGTACGTGATGCACTCAACAAGAAATATGACTCAAACATCTGTATGTTCGAGACTACATCCTTATATGGTAATGCTAAGGGTGGTGTGTCTATGTACTCTGGTATGAAACCTCTATTGATTGGTAATGGACAGACAGACTCTAACTTTGCGCCATTGATTAACGATGACAACTATCGCAGACTAAGTGATTGGTTCATTGAACGTAATGGGGGTGAACCTCTTGTACCTAAAGACGCTTCATCTCGTAAGTTGAAGACACAACAGAAGATGGTGTCGATCATCAAGAACTCACTGAAACAATATGACATGGATGCATATAACAAGTTCTGTCAAACCTTTATTGATGCCAAAGGACTGACCCAACAAAAGAACTCGTATTACTCTTGCATGGGATATGACCGTGAGAGTGTGAAGAAGTACCTCAACCTTGAGTCCGATACTATTGTCAAAGCAGATAACTTTGATAGGTTCAGTCTTGAGGGTGTGACAGAATGGTGGCGTAAGAAGGCGACCAATCGATACGAAACTCTAAAAGCAGATGGGCGTTTGCGTTCTGTTATAGAGACTTGGAACACAAACGCAGACGATATCGATATCATTCGATAAAATGTTGTGTAATTTACATGAAGCGATGAACGCTGAAGGTTACACAATTAAATTAAATATGGAGAGCGAAAGCTATGAAAAAAACGAAAACTACACTACGACCTAAACCCTTAAACGCAATCGTACCTGAAGCAAAAGGTATGCGAGTAATCGAAATGGGTTACATCCCAATGAAAATGATTGTTTCGTCCAAATTGGGAACTAACAAAAATAGACCAGAGGGCGTCAATGCTCGTAAAGTTAGTCTAATGGAAAATGTTATTCGAGCAGACAAATATCGTCCCGAATACTTTGAACCACCTGTCATAGAGAAAAATGAAGATGGGACTTTCACTGTCTGCACTGGTGGTCACAGACACATGGCTCACGAAAACACAGGCAGAACAATCTTCTATGCAGCTGTTGTTGAGTTCTTTGACGTTAACGGAAAGTCTGCTAATTATTGGAGAACAACTTACCAGTCTAACGAGAACGCTAAGAAAGAAGATGAAGTAGTCACTAAAAACTACCGCACAGACCAAGGCATTATGTCCAGTATACAAAGTCTTGTCGATAGTGGTGATGTTGAACCGACTCCCAAAGGCATTCAATCCGCACTGGAAGATCAGGGATTCAGTCCTACTACCGAGAGAGGCATAAATCTTCTCAATAAGATTCGTCTTGACTTGGGACAGGTTGATGGTGTGACTCGTATCTATTCAAGGAACGAACTTAAAGGTACTGTAGAACAAGAAACTACTCCGACCACTACCGTGATAGTTCGTACAATGAAAGACTCTAGTGGTTATGACTTGGATTATGATTCTCGTTTGATGAAAAACATTATGGACTCATATCTGAACACCAAGAAGTACATCAATGTATTTCTACACTGGACTGGTCTAAACCCTAGTGATATTATCAAAGCACGTGAGATTAAGGATAATGTTATTGTTAACCAATATCTAAAAGCAAAACAATTTGTTGAAGCGTATGAATCTGGTGCATTGGATAACCGTGTTCAAATCCGATACTTACCTCAGTTGAATGGTGAGTACGATGTAGAAGAAATCGCTCAGAAGGCTTGACTTTAACTGTTTGGTGTGTTATTATATAAAAACAATGCGGAGTTGGTATAACGATTACGTTAGGTGTCCAACCTAAAGATGGGGGTTCAAGTCCTCTGCTCCGCTCCAATCTCTCTCTACCCCTCTTCGGAGGGGTTTTCTTTAAGTGCCATCCTTGGCCGGCATACTCCTTACTTATTCCCCTTCGGGTTCCCCTTCGGGTGCTGTTGCGGCAGTTCCAGTCTTGTCAGCAACATCTTTAATGACATTAGATGTTACGTCTAATATACCAGCGGTCACACCAAAGACATCAGAACCGACACCTTTAATAATACCACCAGTACCGTCAATGGTTGCATCAACGGTGGAACAAGCAGACAAAACTAATGCGAATGCAATTGCAATGATACGCATAACTATCTCCTGTTTTTAGATTACTGGATAACCAGACACAACGGTAATACCGTCTTTTTAAGGTATAGACATGACCGCCTTTTACTACTTTGTTCAGATCGTGAACACTGTTATTTATACACTATAATGTACAATATATTGAACAACTAACCAGTTAATTGACCACTTTATTACACATAAAAAAAGAGGCACCGAAGTGCCTCTCTAAAATGTGGTGAGTTAACCTCACTCTTATTTTTATACCGATTTCTAGGTTAAGATGTTAGTAACCTTGAAGATGCGGTAGTACTGGTTAGTCTTAGCAGTTGCAAGACCGTCAGAAGGTGTAGAACCAACAAATGGGTTAGACGCCATACCATAACGAGTTTTGAACCCGATACGTGGTTGGAAGTCATCTTCACCAACTGCTTTAACCATCTGTAATGGTACATATGGGCAGTAGAATACACCTGAGTCATATGGGTTAGTACCCTTATAACCTACAGTTACGTAGTCAGTGCTTGCATATGGGTCGATGTATACTTTGATGCGACCGTTAAGTAGACCAGCAAAAGTATTACCAGTGTCATCTACTTGTAGGTTGTTCGCAAGAGCAGGACTATAGTCCAAAGAACCAGCAGCAGCAAGTGCAGTTGCAACATCTGAAGAACAGATGATTACGTTACCTTTACCACGGCGAGTTTCTTTAGCGATAGTGTTTGCTTCACGATCAATCTGTACACCAAGACCTTTGAACTTCTCAGCACTCCAACGACCATCTGTATCAGATGACATATTGAAAACACCTTTAGCAGTAACGTTTGCTTGTTGAGCACCAGTCTTCGCTTGAGAGTTGATAGTACGGATAACTTCACGGTTGATTTCCGCAAGAATTTCAGTACTAAGAATGTTCGCAAGTTCAGTTTCAGCGTCAAGACCGTGAATTGCTTTAAGGTCTTGTGCAAGTTCTAGAGTGTACTCTGCTTTCAACGCACGTGATTTAGCAGTAACAGTTTGACGTTCGATTGTGAAACCCATCTCACCGAATGAAGAACCACCAGTACGACCAAGTGCTTCAGCATCAGCAGTAGGCATACCACCAGCAGTAAGGTTAGAAAGTCTAGTACCTTGTGAATCAACTCCATTCCAACCAGACGCATTGTCTGAATCGTGAGTACCAGAACTGTCACCAGAGAAACGAGTCTCTGCTTCGTTGAACAATGCTTCACGGTTAGAAGTAGAACCACCTTTGTAGCGTGACTTCATAGCGAAGATCAAACCAGTTGGGCCATTCATAGGTTGAACACCACACACATCATAAGCGATGAGGTTAGGCATTGCACGGCGTACTAATGAGATTAGTACTGGGTCAAAGTTGTTAACTGAACCAGTTGCGTTTGCAGGAGCAGCAGCGTTTTCAGTCATGAAACCTTGAGAAGCAGAACGTTCTTCTGAGATTGCTTTCTCTTGGTTTTCTAGGATTGCAGCGGTAACTGCACGGCGGTGATTGTCTTGAATCACGCCAGCAGACTCTTCGTTAAGAACTGGAGCCCACTTTTCGATTAAATTATCGTAAGATTGCATTTGGATATTCCTTATTAATTATCTTTTAGGTGTTGTTTTGCGAATAGTTTGAAGATATTGTTCCATTACAGAAGATACTTCAACAGTACTGTCAGCGTCTTCTATAATTGATTCTACTTCTTCACTACTTGCGACTTCTTTGGCGAAGTGTGACTCGATGATTGTTTGGACTTTAGATTCGAAAGAATCATCAAAATCAAAACCTTCAACAAGTGACTTCAATTTAACTACTTGAGTTTCTGCAAGGTCACGTGACGCTTCTCTGATAACAGATTCACGTTTGTAATCTTCCAACTCAGCAGCAGTTTCGATTACTCTCTGAGTGCTTTCGTTGAGTTTAGTTTCTAACTCTTCGACAGACTCAGCAAGTTCGTCAACTAGGTCTACCTTAGACTCTGGTACGTCAATGTAAGACTCTGAGAACAGGTCTTTCATTTTGTCCATGAAAGTTTCAGCGATTTCAGTACGGAGACCGTTCTGAATTGCAACTTGATTACTTTCCATCCAAGATTCAACTACATAATTCAGGTAGCTGTCTACTTTCTCTACAAGGTCTGCTTTAGTAGAAGATACTTCTTCTGCTAATTCTTCCTTATACTGCGTTTCTAAACGATCAACTTCTTCTGACAATTTAGATTTTACAGCTGACTCAAAAATTACTGCGGTTTTTGCCTTAAACTCATCACTGAGAGTGGCTTCAGACTCGACTAATGCATCTAGTTCAGCAGCAGTGTCAACACTTGTTTCAGCGATGACTTCATCTGTACCCATATCTACTGATTCTTCAACACCACAAACTGCCTCGTAAGCAGACTGAATATCCGCCTTCTTACCTTTCAACAGTTGAGCATTGATTGCACTAACCATACCCGCTTTAGTTTTTGGAGCAGGAGCTTTCTTAACGGCGTCAGCTGCTTTCTTTACAGATGCGATAGACTCGTCTTCGCCTTCTGTACCTTCTACAACTTCGGTCGTTTCTTCGAGAGTTTCTTCCACAATGTCGTTAATTTCTTCATCGTGAAGTTCAACTTCGACTTTATTTTCTTCAGTCATTATTGACTCCTTACATATTAGATTTGATTAACGAGAGGAAATTTTTGAACTCTCGAACACTTGTCTCATATAAGACAGTTTTCGGAGCGTTTTTAATTTCAGTCTCCATTTCTTCAATTACTTGAGGTTTCAAAACACCGTTATTCCAAACCCAGTCTACACCTTCCATTATACCATTAACGAAAGCTTCAGGTGCGCTAGGGTCTTGTACAATGTCAACAGTACTAAGAATAAAGTCGTCTTTAACGACCATTGCGCCATTTTGTCTCTCAAGACTACCCATACCACGAGTTGACACACCTAGTTGAACACCACCATCAAGAAGACCTTTAACAATCTTACCCATCGGAGTATCCAATATTTGTGCCTTTCCAACCACATCATTTCCCTCAAACTTGAGGTCTGTGATGAGGTGTGAAACTTTATCCAAGTTAACAGTCGGCCCTTCGGGGTGATTCAACTCACCTACGGCACGTTTCTGACTAACTTGTTCTTGAACGTACTTGTCTACAGCTCTTTCCATAATTGCTTTAGGATAGACACGTCCGTTACGATTCTTCTTATCTGCCTGTGCGAAAACGCCTTCGATGACGTAGTTCTTCTCGCCATTCTCTTTCTTTTCAACAAGACAGGATAGAGTATTATTATCCGTAAATTCTGTAATTAACTTCATTAGGTCAATTCCTCTATTACTTTTTTTGCAGATTTCTCTGCATCCTTTTGTGACTTGAAGGCGTCTAACTTGTCACCATCAATATATACCACAAAAGGTAGAGTCCCCTTCTCCTTTACAATGAGAACAGGGATACGTTTAATCTTCTTATCAAAGACTACTTCACCTTTCGGTTTCTTTTTTATTTCGGACAGTATTTCTTTATAAGATTTCATAGTATTATTTATACAAATTAATATTTATAAAATTAATTATCTTTGTAGAAAACCCGCCTTTGCCGAAGGCGTTTTACCACCCTTAAACATATTGGGGTTGGTCGCTAGATGACTCGGTAACTTACCCTTCTTTATCAACTTATGTAGTACTTTCTGTAACTCGTGAGTGTCTACCCCAAGTTGTCTAGCGACCTTTGCGATTCCTGCCGCACCTTGTTTTGGATTCTTTTTTCTCCAATCAAGGTAGTAACGAATTGCTTTCTTATATAGCATACCCTTTACGCCAGGAATTTTCACTGCGATATCTGTCGGAATATTAATAGATTCCATGATTGCTTCATCAATGTCTTCATCAGTTAGAACTTCAATTAAATCAAATTCTTCTGTGAATGTCTTGAAACTAATCATCGGTTTCCTCTTCCTCTACTACTTCTTCCTCTTCCTCAACATCATCTAACTCAACTTCTTCATCTTCGATGTCTTCGATGTCATCGTCTTGGTCGTTGAAGATTGCTTGTGCAGTTGCAATACGTTGTGCTTCTAGTGCATCTGCCATCTTGTCTTGTATAAGACTATTGAAAGAACCTTCCGCATTATTCAAGTCACCATCAGTGATTTGATTTATTAGGTTTTCTACCGCAGTAGGTTCTACAACTTCTTGTTCTTGATTTTCTACTTCACTCATTATTATTCCTCATCTTCGTCTACAGTGGAATTTTCACCTTCGACTTGTTTTTTCATTTCTTCGATGTCCTCATCAGACATCATCATTACGTTCTTCATTGCCCACTCACGTGAGAAATACTCGCCCACATACTGTGATACCTGATCAAGAGTTTGCAGTCTGTTCTGCAATAGTTCTGCATCCTTTAACTCAGTAAAGTGGTTGTCTCTCTGGAAGTCTACTGTGATATATCCTTTCCAAGTCTCCCAATCCTGTTCGGTAATAATACCTTTTAGAATTAGTTGTTTCTTCAGAATACCACTAAACAATGCAGAGAATCTTCTACGAAGTCTGTCAATAAACTTCTGGAACTTAACTTCGTCCCTTCCGATTTCGGTTGACCTACCCAGAGAAAACTGTGATTCTTGTTCCAAACGAGATACAGGTACGTTCAACGCACGATACAATCTCTTCTGGAAGTAGATGATATCATCAATCTGACCAAGATTCTCACCGCCAGGCAGTGTACTTATCTCTGTGCCACGACCACCCTCTCTACGAGGTAACCAGAAGTCTTCCAACATAGACATATGTTTGCGGTCATCTTTTAGTTGACCAGTGTTCGAATCGTAGACAATCTTATTACGATAACGAGACATGATGTCCTTCATGTATGCTTCTGACTTATTGCGTGGCATATTACCCACGTCAATATAGAAGATTCTACGTTCGGGGGCACGTGCAAGACGATAGATTACAAGTGAATCTTCCATCATGCGTAATTGATTAATTGGTTTCAGTGCCTTATGTAGGTAGGACACAACCTGTTTCTTACTTGGGTCTAATAGACCACTAGAAACATATGAGATACTATCGGGAGAAAGTCTTACACCTTGATTGGTTCCTGCTTTCTCTTGATAGATATAAAATTCGTTGACCTTCTCGACAACCTTTGCGCCTGAGATAGGGTCTTTTTTATAGTTTACTTCTTTAACTTTACGAATCTTTGCAGCATCGATAGGTCGGATTTCTTGAATACCCGACTTTAGATTAGATTCGTTTACTACGAGGTGGTGATATACTCGACCATCTACATAGAATGAACGGAATATGTCATGACCGAGTTCTGTAAAGTTCATCATATTATAGATGTTGTTGAACTCTTCGACCATTTGTTTTTTGATGTTTTCGGGAGCTTCTACTTTCTCTAGATTAAGTTCACACGAACCATCCATCTCAGAACCCACAATAGACTCGTTGACGATATCTTCTACGGCAGCATCAACTTCGGGATGTGTCGCAACACCACGATATTTGAGTACAAGTGCTTGGTTGTCTTTCGCCTTATTCCCTTCCATGTCAATGTACTGACCATAGTGAGAACCAGACGCTGTTACATAACCCGCACCATCATCATCGGTGGGAGCAACAATCGACCTTAACTTGTCTTTTTCTTTTGTTGGTTTTTCCTGACGTTTCAGTTCGAAACCAAATAATTTTATACCGCTATTATCGTTATCTGCCATATCTTACCTTCAAATTCCTTATTATAAAAGTGACAGAGGGATTTCTCCCCCTGCCCTTTTATGTATAACTAGATTAACTAGTGGTATCACTTTCCCAGTACTGGACTTGGAACTCAACCGTGAACTCTTCAATCACATCGTTTGTTTCATAGTTAACGTCAATTGCACTAACGTTAGTCGGGAAACATCCTCTGAAATTGTAGGTCTTAGTTGCATTACCTTCTCTATCTAATTGTTCAATAACCAAATCTGCCTGATAATCGATAGGATTAACCAGACCAGAGTTTGATTGATGTCCATTGATACCATTCATCCAGCGTTCCATAGCATTACGGATACTGAAATCGGTATCATTTAGAATAGTCACAGTCCAAGGTTCAAATGTACGGTCACCCGCCATTTTCAGTTGTCTACCACGGAAAGGTACATCGAATACGTTCATAATCGAAGCAGGTAACTGTGCAGCCTTACACAAGAAGGATGTAAGTTCTACATCACCACCCGCATAGCCTGGAAAGTTAACTGTCGCTTTGAACAGATTGGGACGAGCACCGCCCCCTCTTAATTTTGACTTAAAGTCATCTACACCTAATACAGCCATTTTTATTTCCCCTTATACCGTGCCAACTACTTCTTCAAAGTCCACACCAGTTCTAACTGCAACAAAGTTCAATGTTACGTAGTTAATAGAACGAGCGGGTTTGATGAAGATAGAAGCGACAAATTCATTACGATCAACCACAGCACCAGTGTTGTTTGTTTCGTCACATACAACCTTAAAGTCTGTAATACCTCTTCGACCTTGAATCTCTCGCAAGAAAGGTTCCACAATGTTTACGAACTCTGCACGAGTAAACTCGTCATTGAACTCAAACATCACGTTACGTCCAGCGATTCCAATTGCTCTTTCGATACCAAGGAACAATCTACGTACATTGATACGATCAAATGCAGAAGGTCTTGATTCGGAAGTCTTATCACCATAAAGGATAATTCCTTCGCCTGGGATATTTGCGATTGGGTTAATACCTGCTTTGTACAGAGTATCTCTGTCCGACTTTACTGGTGAGAGAGCGATATCAGTTATACCAAGATAACGTCCTCGTCTACTACCAGCGGGTGAGAACCAAGGTGCAGCAACCAAGTCTGTCGCAGCCATCAGACCAGCGGTCGATGATGCAGCAGGGATTTTGATGTACTTGTCGTTATACTTATCATATACTTTCAAGAAGTTGTTATCTTGAATTAAGTATGATGATTTGGTATATTCTTTGTTACAAGCAACGACAGCAGCAGTAGTACCAAGAGTGATTGCAGCCTGAGATGGAGATGCGACCGCAACACAATCTTTACGAAGCGAACCAGCGGTTGCAACAAGATCATTCACGATGGTTTTTGCATCTATATCCGTTGAACCTAATGGAGCGATTAAGAAATCCACTTCGATATTATCTACATCTTCAAAATGGTCAAATCCACTTAGAATCGAACCTGTACTTAATGGGTCAGTATCAGTCGAACCACTGTGGAAATTCCACGTTTGTTGAGATGTACGACCAACTGGAGAACCAAAGTCTTTGGTGACTGCTGGGTTATTAACAGTACTATTCCAATTCGAAGCTGTATCACTGAATGTTGCAGAAGGGTCGCCTGCACTGTCACCACTAACTAGTGTTGAGTTATGCAGTTTTGCGCCAAAGTCAGCAGAATCTGCTGAACTAGCTGAGTGAGGAACACCAGCGTAAATCCACTGAGACCTTGTCTTCAATACTTCTTTGAAGTAGTTTGACGTGCCATCAGTGTTTTTAGCGTTCTTTGCAACAGAGAGGAATGGGAATGTTTCTAATACCGTTCCTTGAACACCAGTGATCGAACCTTCATTATCGTATACAACAACATGAAGTTCGTCATTTTTACCATTCAGAGATTCAACGTGTTTTGATGTGCCTGGAGCCTCATCAAATTGACTAGCGTAAGTCCAACTATTAAATGCTGAAGCTTTTGCAGATTGACTACCATCGAGAGCATCGGTTAGTGAACCGAAGATTGATACACCAAGAGAACTACCTAACTTGCCTGGGTATTTCGCAATGAATACACCATCAGATGAATCTACCGTGAGGGATTCAAAAGCATCCTCATTTTTGATCTGGTCTGCTGTCAGTGAACCAAGACTGTTGTGGTTACACAAAGCATTCTTGTCACTATCGGTTTCACGTACTACGTGAAGTGAGTTGGAGTAACGTAAAAAGTAAGCAGCAGAATGAAAATCTACTGTACTTGTTGAGTCGGGTGACGAAAAGGTGTTGACCAATCCATTCTCATCCGAGACTAGAGTGGGTACACCTACTGGGCCCCAACCGAACTTCCCTACAAATGCACCAGTAGAAGTTTGAACATTAGGCACTACGCCCGTAAGGTCAATTTCCTTTACTGTTACAGCAGGAGAAGCAGAGGGTGTGAAAAGTGCCATAACTTTATCCTTTTTTTCGTTTATCTAATTATAAGTTTTCATAATACGTTTATTTTCAATACTTTTATTTATAATAATAACTATTTATAGAAAACGCTTGACAATTCTTGTAATTACGTGTATAATCTAAGCTGTGTTTGGGGAGAGTTGAATACTACCATTCAGTACCACCTTCGAAGTTATGCCAACCTTTATGTTCCTCATCATCTACAATGTCATTCAATCCATTATCGATAAAACCAACTGGTGGTACATCATCATCAATTTCTTTCATTTTTCTTGCGAACATCATCTCTTTTAGATTGATGTCTGTCATATCGGCAAAGAATTGAGATGTAACAAAGTATCCGAACATAACCAGATTCATCATTAGATCATCGTGGTTACCATCAGATGCTTCGTATGACTGACCTTTTGAAGTGAAAGTTGATATCTCCATAATAGTATTCTCATCAACGATACTCAACTTCTTCTCTTCTAGGATATCCTTGATAGAAGAACAACCAAGTCTCTTGGTCTTCCTATTTATCTCGATACCAATTCTGTTCGCTTTGACTGCGGACTCCATATGAAGGTTCTCATACTCTAGGTCTTGATACAGTCCATTACATACAACTGTACCCTGATCATTGGATTCAACAACAACATATGCCTCATTGTAGAAATTTGCGTACTTATATATAACATTAGGAAAGAGTAAAGGAGATATAGTATTATTGCGATAGACAGCAACCTGTTTGAAAGGTCTCGTGCTAATGTCGATTACGTTAAACGTAGAATAATCCTGTCCTCTTCCTTTTGATACGTCCACCATCATAACATATTCATGTTCTTTCTGTGGGTTGTCATATATTAATAAGTCCCCCCCTTCACGATGAGTTGAAGGTTGTGCGGCACGAAAACCTAATAGTGTCTCGGCATTAATTAGGGTATCACCTGTCCCAAAGAAAGTATTACCAAATTCTTGGTCAAACTGTAATTGGGATGTATTACCTATCGTCTGTCTCTTCCACGCTTCATCTCTGCCAGGCACATCATACCAGTTCACTGTAAACGGAACAAAGTCATTTACCTTTTGTACCGCACCTTCCCATATCTTATGGAAGGTATTACCGATACCATTTGCGGTAGATGTAATGATTACCTTGGTGTCCTTACCCGCAGAGATTACTGGATAGGTAGAAGTGTAAAACTCATTTGCACGTTCAACAAACGCAAACTCATCTAGGAACAATAGGTTAACAGACATACCACGAATAGAACTACCAGAGGTAGATGCTGCAATGATACGAGAATTGTTACTAAATTCTATAGAACCTTTGTTGAGTGCTTTAGTGCCTGGCTGTAGGAAGAATGGAAGATTCTCTAACATCAACGTGACACGACCCAACATCTCTCTTGCGGTAGAACCTTTGTTAGCAAGTACGGCAATAACCTTCTCACTATGAAAGACCGCAAACCAGATTATGTATCCTACCGAACTGATAGATTTACCAGACTGTCTACACGCAAGTACGATAGAGAATCGATTGTTATTGAAGTGGTCGAACATCTTCTCTTGGTATGGATACAAGTTAAAGGGGACTAACCCATCGTCCAAAGAGATTACTTTTAGATAAGTTTGACAGAAGTATACAGGGTCTTGGGAACACTTGATGTATTCCTTGATCTCGTCTTCGGTAAAATTATGTTGAACTCCATCTCTCTTGACATTTATGTTGCCAAGATAGGTTTCATTCTTGTTCGGGTTCGACATCTATTACATCATCCACTTGTTTTTCATTATGTATAAGTCGTTGCAAATCTGTAGTTGTTCCTACAAATAGATTGTTGGTAGTATTACCACCAACTTGTTTTGGTTCATCATCCTTCTTAATGTCCTTGTGTTTCTTATTCAAGTCCATCAGTTTATCGGTGACATCTGCCATGTTCTTCATCATACCCGATAATACCTCAAAGGCACGAGGGTGTTCACTCTCACGTGCAACTTCGATCATCAAGTCCATACTCTCTCTACCCTTCTCAATTATATCATGATAGGTGTCACGAGAGGTAGTATAGTCATCCTTGATATTTTTATCGTTGTTTTTATCACTCATTAAGCGCTATCCAAATTAGTTACCAAGAATCCATAATCACTATCAGCGGTTACTGTAGAGGGAGTTGGTACAGTCTTTAATGTATTTAGGTATACGTCACTGTCCGCCAATCCACCTTCCATCAAGAAGAAATTGTTACGAACGTCACGAATAATGTCACCAGTACCTTCGGGCCCATATAACGCAATCTTCATATCAAAGTCTAATGTATATATGATAGTTCTACGTTGTTCAATCGCACCCTCATAGTCATCAGAGAAGGCAGTACCAGTCAAAGAGATGGGTACATCTTCGGTCAGACTTGGAATATCTGCGAAAGGTTTTATTGTCGCAGTGTACTGTGGAGCAAAGTATGGTAGAATCTGTTCAACAATCTGTAGTGCATCATCCTGTGACTTTGCATATATGTTGAGTGAAAATGTGATATTATATGGTGTCGCAGTATAAATTTTCTGACGTTTGGTTATCTCATTAGACGTTTTGGATATGTTATTGACCTTGGGTAACTGTCTGGTCGGGTCATATGCCATACTCGTAATCTCGAAAGACATACGAGGAAGTTTCATTGCGACTCTACGTTCTGCATCTTCGCCAGATTTCATCTCTTCTAGTCGGGAGATGAAGTTTCTCTTGGGTGCATATGCTAGAGGTACTTTTACTTGAGATATAGTCTGTCCCGCATTGTTATGTCTCAATACGTGGATGTTATTAAACAATGAACCGAATACCGATACCGCAGTTCTTACTCGTTTATGATAAAACCATGTTCCAAACATTATAAGTCTCCAAACGGATTTGATTCTGAGAAGTCAAGGAAGTCACTCTCGAAGTCATCAAAGATTTTATTCTGTGCATCTTGTTGAATCTCTTGTAGTTCTTGTACAAGTGTCGGTGTTGTTATTGTACCAGAAGACTCTCCTCTCACTGACACACCTGTAACAAATGTATGGTACTTACCATCAGTTGCACCAGCGTGTGCGAGTTTAACTGTTTTAGTGTCTCGTGTGAATCCAGTCACTTCACCCTTCATTGCGAAAGTATCAAAGTCTTGTCTAATAGTTTCACCGACTGTATAACCACCACCAGCAGAATCCAAAGTTAACTGATATTGGAATGCACTTTCGCCTTCTACTGCATCAATAACTGCAATGTCGGTATCCAAGTCCTCATCATTGTACTCGAACAACTCACATTGCATTCTGAATGTGGGTAGATTACTCATCTGGTAGAAAGGTGTTTCGGTCTCTACCTTACGAATTTCAAACAAAGATTCGGATAGTGTCAAGTAAATTAGATCACCCTCACGAGGACGGAAATTGCTCTCGGTGAGTTTATTACCGATTAACTTCTTCCATCTCTTTCTTGAAACAATAAAGTTCGCTTGGTCTCTTAATTCGATACCAAACTTAGTAAACAAGTCACCCTCACCATCAAACGCCTCGGTGTTTTCGATGTACATTTCTACTTTATACGCTTGACCGAATCGTGACGGTACGTCATCAAGAAAGACAGAATCTTTATTGACGATTTCTCGTGGAAGGTAATATACATCCTGTCCATACATCTGGAGGGCTTCAATTATGATGTCCTCATAGACTGTCTGTTCAGAACGAACACCTTGTTTGAAGTATGGGTTCGTTGCCATTATGTTATCCTACAAAGAAGTCTGGTGGAGTGTCGTATTCATTATATAGACGTTGACGTGTAGTCTCAATCTCTTGTTTTGCATCTTCTAATATCTGTCTACCATTCAACTGTATGCCACCAGGCAGTGTCATCCCATCAAATTTAACGAGGTTCTGTCCCCACTGTTCTTTGATGAGTGAAGTCGCATATTCTTTTAGGAAGGTGTTGTCCCAGACTTTACCTGAACCATCACCATCACGACCGACCCATGCTTCCATTAGAATCCTGTCACCCACTTTTAGGTCACCATCCGCATTAAGGTCACCAAAGATTTCTAGTGATGCGCCATATCGGTCGAACTGAATCTGTGGAGTACCATTTAGTTTCATATCAAGAAGTGACACATACTGTTGCATCTGTTCAAAGTACTGAATACCTTGCATTCCAGAAGTTAGGTCATACATATCATTGAGTCGCATTTGATACTGAACATCAAACATACCAGAACCAGATGCTGAACTGTTGATCGGCAATACACGAATTACACTAAGTATATGTGATTCCGAGAGTGCGCCACCCAAGTCAGTACTGAAATCAATCTTACCAGCAGCGATCATGTCACTGGTAATAGTTATGGGATGGTATATTCGATAACTACCCTCACCAGTATATTCCATGAACATTCTGAGTGCATCATTGACACGGTCTTCGATCTGGTCATCATCCACATTTATTTCAATTACAGGATGTCCCAGTTTACGTAGACAGTAGTCTATGAAATCGTTTCGATTACTTGTTGCTTTATATGTTGACATTATACCTATTTATCCTTAGTTTAACAACGACCCTGCATTGTTATATACATTAATTCTGTAGTGTGAACCCTGTTGTCCATCCAGAGTATCTGCATTCAGACCAGAACCATTAGAGTCCACTGTCTTCAATAGGGTTAGTATTTCTGCGGCAGTCTGGTCTGCGGTTGCATTTGATTCAATGGTATCTAACTTAGTGCCATCCGAATCAACATTACGACCCTGAATTGTTCCATCGGTGGTAATATTTCCACCAACAAATAGTGTTGTACCATTCACTAGTGCCAACTGAGTCGAGTACAGTCTCGCAACTGTGGTGTCAACACCCGCCTTAATAGTATTAAATTCTAAAGCACCATCTTCCGTACCATCGGTCTTGTCAATAATCTTACCCAAAACCGTTGCATAAACTACATCTTCAGCTGCGGAGTTCTTACCCTTAAACTTCGCTTGTCCGAGGAAATCGTCATCAGCAGGAGATGAAGAGTTTCTTGTAAAAGTGAATGTGGGAGAAGCTGCTGCACCATCACCACTTCCTATAAGATTAATAAGTGCCGAAGTACTAGAAGTATTAAGTGTCAACGTACCACTAGTGAGGTTTATATTACCTGTACCAGTGATGTTATTACTATTGAGATCGAGGTTACCGCCCAACTGAGGTGTAGTATCTTCAAGCAAATCAGATAGGTAATCACCAGCGATACTGTCAAGTTTTGAACCATCATTAGCAATATCACGACCATCAATTGTACTACTTGTAGTCAATGCACCACTAAGGTCTATTGTAGTACCATTCAACAGTCTCAATTGGGTGTCGGTAAGTCTCATTACCGAGGTCTGTGTACCTGATTTGTTAAGTTGCCATTCGAATGTACCACATTCTGAACCATCGGTGACACTACCAATTCTATTATAGAACTGACCATAAACAGTATCTTGACCAGCATCGTTCTTACCCTTAAACTTCAGTTGTCCGAGGTTATCGCCAACGGCAGGAGTACCTGATATTCTCTTCAACTGGAAGATTGGGCCTGATGCACTGTTGGAATCAGTCTCAATGATGTTGATTGCCGCTTGTCCATCGACATTTGATGTGGTCGTTAATACACCAGTGTGAGTGATGTCACCTGTACCAGTGATATTATTACCATTGAGGTCAAGGTTACCACCCAACTGAGGTGTGGTGTCTGCAACAAGACTTGTGTTAATCGCAACCGAACCCGCACTATCTACGAAACCATTTGCATCAATTGTTAGTACAGGTATCGCAGTAGTAGAACCATATGTTCCTGCGGTTACTGTAGTTTGTGCATCACGGTTGACTTCACCAGTGAATGTACCACCCGCAAAGTTACCACTCGCATCTCGTGCAATGATTGCCGACCCAGTATTTGCACTTGTCGCAGTAGTCGCAGAGTTGTTTACCTTACCCGCAGTACTAATCGTTGCAAGTTTAGTGTCAACAATTGCAGCGGATGCGTTAATGTCTGCGTTAACAATACTGCCGGGATTGTATGCGGTTGTAAGTGTGACTGCACCTGTACCATCAAAGGATACAGCGTTTGCAGTGATGTCACCAGTCAGTGAGAAGTTCTGTCCAGCTGCAAGTGCCGATGCAGTAGATGCATTACCTGTTACCGCACCAGTCAGATCACCTTCAAAGGTTTTTGCAACCAAAGTCGCAAGACCGAATGATGCATCCGCAGTGTTAATTGCTCCTGTTGGGGTTGAGTCATACTCATCAATCAGTTTCCACTTCTCGTCTGTGACATCAAAGAATATACCAGCATGAGTATATCCAACACCACTTGTACCAGTATTTCGGTTAGTGAAGAAACCAGTATCCACATTTACTGGAGCAGCAGAACCAGTCCACTTATCACCACTAGTGTGACCAGTAGTTGCACCAAACTCAATATCAATATTATCACTTAGTGTTTGTGCGGAACCTGTGATGTTAACACCAGTTGCCTGAGGTGATGCGGAATCATAACCCCACTCAAATGTGTTTGGAGTTCCTGTTCCATCAATCTTTGCATAGAAGTTTTTACCAGCAGTCCCTTTGAAGTGACCACCAAAGAACGCATCATCAAGACCCGAACCTTGGAAGGATGTTCCTGCTTCACCAATCGTATCACCTTCGTTGAGACGATACATTGGGGAACCCTGTGTCACATTAGATGTACCTACCGTGGTTTGACTACCCAAGATAGTTAAGTTACCATCTATTTGAAGGTTTGCACCAATATGTGCGGAACCAGTAACACGGAATGAGTTAACCGAGTGATTTTCTCGGTTGACCATGAGGACACCAGTATCGGAATCACCAGATACAACAACCCAACCCATACACATTGGGAAGTTTGGATATGTTGGTTCACTGGATTGTATCTTACCATTCGCTGTTGCAGATACGAAGAACTGTGAACTCGCAGTAACCGCAGCAGTGTTAATTTCTGTCAACTGACCTTGAAGTAACAACATACCATAACTGTTGTTTGCAATGTCATGTGATGCAAGACCCTGAGCATTATATGCAGAGGAACTAGATGCATTTGCGAGTGCAACTGTCGGAACGTCTTGTGCGCCCGAAGTGTAGTTACCATTGAAGTACAGTGCCGCACCTTTCTTGATTACTGCACCACTATTGTTGAACACTCTTTGGTGTTCTTGTGTACCAACTTCAATAGGTCTATTACTACTACCATTGATGTCATTATAATAGTTTAGAGTCTTATGTTCATTATCATAGAACACCAGACCCTCACTATATGGTTGATTACCAGAGAATGTTGTTGTATCAAGTTGAACATTCAGAAGTGATGCCGAATCTGCCACCAACTGGGTGGTTTTTAATTTGTTTTCAACACGTAGGTCATCAAAGTGTTCACTCGCACCATCAACGAGGATGATACCATTTGATGCATCAGCGACAATGACACGACCAATGTGATGTGGGAAACCAGTGTCAACTGTTACTGGAGTTTCTGTCACAACACCAGCAGAGTCTGGGGATAGGAACAGGATGTTTCCTGCTGTCATTCCCGCAGTATTGACATCACGAACCAGACCATAACGAGTTACCCAACCGTGAGCGCCATTTGGAATGTTCATTGTCGCAAGACCAAATACAGCACTTGAAGTAGATGTATTTGCACGTGCAAGTGTTACTTTTGGTTTACCATCTGTATGTGTACCTGAGATGTATACTGCATCACCATTATCAATCTGGGCGCCTGTACCATTATAAACATACAGGAATGTCTCTTGACCAATGTTCAGGTTTACATCGGGATTTGCATTTTCTTGAGTACGCAGTCGAACCGAAAGACCTTTGTTGTGTTCGGAGTCGAAGTACAATGAACCAGCAGTCTGTGAGAATGCACTGGTCTGAGGGTCGAGTTGAAGACCCTTGGTTACCGCACTGTCTTGAGTTACTTTACCGAATGTTACATCACTTGTAGTCCCAACATCCTGACCAATACTGATCGCACCGTTACTGTATGTTACACCAGTACCACCAGAGAACATCCCCTTGACATTTGCAGAGTCGATATTGAACTCACCAGCGGTTACAGATAAACCTTTGTTTGCGGTAAGATGCGCTCTTACCTCACTTGCACTCGGCCCTGTGTAGGTAAAGACACCATCACTGTAAGAGAAACTTCCGTCTCCACCAGCGTCTGTGGCAGAGAACATCCCCTTGACATTTGCGGAGTCAATATTGAATGTTCCGTCTGAGTATGTTAATCCTTTATTACCCGCAAACATTCCCTTGACATTTGCAGAATCTATGTTAAACTCACCAGAGGTTACCGATAGACCTTTGTTTGCAGTAAAGTGTGCTCTTACTTCAGATGCACTTGGCCCTGTGTAGGTAAAGACACCAGACCCACTATCATATGACAATGAACCATCACCACCAAGGTCACTAACTAATAGAGATGCCTTCGCATCTGAGTCAACACGAGCGGTAGTGTAGTAGAGGTTACTCCCTTCTGGTAATTGTCCAGTGTTTGCGAGTCCAAGGTCTGAATCAAAGTTCGACTTGGTGTAAACACTCTCAACATCAAAGGTAAACTGACCAGTTGAATTATTGTAGGTTAAGTCCCCAGCACCAGTAAAGAGTCCACGAATCGTAGAGGTTGTTGTTGCATCTACACTACCAACCGCACCTAGAGAGGTGATGTTCGCAGAGTCAAATGTTGCTTGACTTCCTGTTATCTGAGTAGTCGCAAGGTTTGTGATAGATGCGGAATCGAATGATGCAGAATCAGTATGAATAGATTGTGCAGTAATTACATTGAAACTTGCACTATCAATCATTGCAGTCAATCGAGTGTTGAAGTCGCTATCGAAGTTTACTTTGGTATAAACTTGTTCTACATCAATACTAAACTCACCAGTTGATGAGTTGTAAGTTATGTCACCACCAGCACTGAAATGCGCTCTTACTTCTGCAGCACTTGGGCCAGTATATGTGATTGTACCAGCTGCTGTGTCGTAAGATAGTGAACCATCACCGCCCGCATCCGTTACTGATATAGCACGTTTTGCATCACTATCAGCACGTGCAGTAGTGTAATACAGATTAGACCCTTCGGTCAAGTTACCTGTATTAAATGGGTTGAGATTTATGGTGGAAGTGAATGAATTACCATCCGCAGTACTAATGGTGAAGTTGCCATTTGAAGAATCATATGCGGTAGATGTGACCCCCGCAACCGCAACTGTCCCCGCACTATCTAACTGACCTTGTGCATTTACTGTGAATACTGGAATCAGTGATGCAGAACCATATGTTCCCGCAGTGACAGTAGTATTCGTAATAGAAATTGTATCGGTGGAGGAGTCATATGTGATACCTGTTCCACCATCTAGTGCAGCCCCCAAGTCCGAATCAAAATTGGTCTTGGTGTATACGTCTTCAACATCAAAACTAAACTGACCAGTAGAGGAATTATATGTTAAGTCTCCACCCGCAGAGAATAGACCACGTAACGTAGAAGTTGATGTCGCATCAAACCCAGTGATACCACCCACAGAAGTAATGTTTGCACTATCAAACGTTGCCTGTGACCCAGTTAACTGAGTTATATCCGCAGTGTTAGATGTTAGGTTATAAACCTGTTGTAGACTTGTCGTATCCGAGTCAATCAGATTATGCCAAGAACCACCATGTGCAAAGAGTCCTCTACCAGTTCCGTGTACATGGGCAAACATACCATGATATGTTCCCGCATTTGGTAGGTCACCTTCTGAACTGTACACATTACCGAATAGAATCTTACCAGTTGTCTCTAGGGTCTCACCATTGAGTGTCCAGTAACCAGTACCCTCATTCCACAAGAATGATTTGTTTGCGGAATCACCACGTTCAATCTCAATACCAGCATTCTCTGTTGGAGCACCTGTGGCATTGGAGTTAAGAACGATAGTGTTGTCTGCAAGGTTAATAGTTTCGGTGTTTACTGTTGTCTCTGTACCAGTGATGGTCAGATTACCATCAAGGACGGTATTGCCAGTTACTCGTAGAGTACCAATATTTGCACTATCGAAAGTCGCTTGACTTCCTGTTAAATTTGTGTTTGCAAGACTAGTAATGGTTGCACTATCAATAGTTGCACCATTGACTACAGTCACACCTTGGTGGAAAGTCTCATTGATGTCAGTTCGTGCGACATCGGAATCATTAAATACAAACGTACCATTATTAGAATCCAATGAGAATATCGCAGTATTGTTTGTACTTAAAGACAATCCTAGACTAGTCTTGTTGCCATCACTATCGACTACAACTAAGTCACCGCCACTATCTTGAATTGATAATGAACCCATCTTAATTGAACTACCACTTAGATAAAGGTCACGCCATCTATGTGTAGGTGTTCCGAGGTCGTATGTTACGTCATCAGCGGGTTCTAGATTACCAACAAAATCTCTATTGGTAAATCCAAAGGTATATGTATTTGCGGAACTATCAAATGTTACAAAGATGTTCTCTTCACTACGTAAGTTGGTTACTTCATAATTACTTGTTGTGGTATTATATGCAAGAATAGAACCATTTTCTTCGGTTGCAGACACATCCACACCACCCAAGTTGGTGATAGCGAATGAACCAGCGGTAACCTTTTTTACTGGTGTTCCTACAACAATTTTTTTGACTACAATCTTGTCACTATACGTAGCTTTGATAGCCATCTCTTTCCTCTTCTTATTTTGTAACCGAGGGAGATACTTCGATTTGACCTTCGAGTATTCTCTGGGTTATTGTATTGGTATCACTATCAGTGTGAGATAACTCTACGTCATAGACGTACCTACCTCTAGGTTTCAAAGCATCTGTTTGTGCATTAGTGAGTGATAAAGTGAGAATCCCATCAGCTGGTGGGGTTGCTACTACTGCATTGAATTGTAGTGTGTCGGGGTCGTTTGCAGAGTCAGTGTATCTGCGTTTCATCATAGCAGAAACTGACCTATTTGTCAAGTCAAACGCACTTCCACTATCATGAACCAGATGCACTTCAATTGCAACATCTGTTCCCTGATTAATTGTTATATCTTCGTAATTTGTTGATGACATTCTAAATACCCATGTTAAATAAAACCTTTATGTGTTTATTTATAAGGTTTAGAACTCCAAGATTTTAGTAATCGGACATTATTTCTTCTATGATTTCGTCTTGCATACCCATAGACATTGCACTCTCGTCAAAGATAAAAGAAACGGTTATTCTCCAACAATTAGTTTTTGCGGCATGATAAACTCTTTTGTCCCAAGATTCACTATACGAACCAAAGTATCCAGCTTTGCATTGCCAACCCTGTACATCTTGCATGACAACATCTTCGCCTGTCTTACCATCAACATATTTGAAGTATCCGTCTCCAGTTTCTGACCAAGAGAAGATTAAGTTATATGCACACGCATTTGCATTGTTATGCCACGAGAGAAACCCGCCAGGCGGATACATTGTGAACAATGCACACGTTCGTGTAGAGAATATGGTACACAATTTTTCATTAAGTATACTAAATCTTTCTACGAGTTTTGCTATTTCAGCATTATTTTTGGTCTTACCATTAGTGTCTAGATGAGTGTTTTTTAGTGATATTGAGTGAGTAGCTTCTGGATACCCATCGTGGTCGGTATCCATGTTTATAATTTGGTCACGATACTCATCACTTGTAAACCAATCCGCATCCTTTTCACTTCCATTAACACGCAAAAGTGACATTAGATGTTCACGGTCATCATAGTATGTTTTCACTTCTTCGAGAAGTTCAATGACTTCCTTATTTCTTATAGGAATATTTTTCATTATACAATCAACTTATCCTTCTGTAAACATCCAGAATAGTGTCTCAATATTGGGGGTTTATCTGGTTTTTTCAAACCACTATAATCATACTGTGTAAAGTAGTTCCATCGAATGTCATCATCAAAGATTCCGATCTTCAAGCCTTTGTACTTTTCCACCTTCTCGGTCAACCACCAGAGGGTTGTCTGATCAAAGTGTTTGAGGTCTTTGTTCCAAATATCATCATCAAAACCATCGGGTTTCCATTGACCCGAATGTTGTCTACGATACAGATCATCCCAGTCCTCCATGAACTCTTTTACTAATGGATTGGAACTACGATAGAGACACACACCCCCACATAACTTGTACTTCTCAACGCCACCATCAAACTTAAATTCACGAATTGCATAAAACTTTTCACGTTCTTTATTCAATTCATGAAAGACTAAATCATAGTCCTTCATTTCATCCCAGACCTTTGCGATGTCTTCGTGTTCGCATTCCATGTCTGCATCAACATACATGGTGATGTCGTAGGGTGTTTGGGCCATACCAGTTAGTTTCGCACGATAATGATTGTCACAAATTTCGACATTATCAGCTTCATCTGCACGATGGTCAATAAACCTTTCTTCAGTGAAAAGTGTTATATTCGCATCAGGATACCAGTCTCGGATTGATTCTATTAGGTTGCAAGCGTAAATGTAGAAGTTTGAATTTCTGGATGCAACAATCACAAAACCTTTAGTGAGTTCCTTCATTTTTCATAGAGTCCTGTATAATTAAAATAGCGTAAAGGTTCACTTCAGGGACAGACTTAGAACGTCTCAGTTTAGATTTCAATGCACGATTCTTAGATGCTTTGATTTCTTCGATCTCAAAGGTTTCTAGTTTATATGCAAATAGTTTCTCTAGTTTCTTCGCACGTTCCTTTTCAAGTTTTTGTTGTTTATCAACTTCTGCTTCTTCTTGTTTCTGTTCGAGTCGTTTCTTACTTGAATTGTTAATCTGTTCTTCGCCAAGAAACGCAACGACTTCTTTGAAATCTTCGTTCTCTGTGCCGTCAGCGTTTAACTTGTCGAGTTTCCAAACCTTACGAGTTGTTTTATTTCCTTCGACAATCTCACTAATTGCATTTAGAGTTTTCTTTCGAGGGGTTTCCCAAAATGCATTATCTAACCATGTTCTAGACATTGTTGTCTCCTAATTCATTCAAAATTATATATAAGTATTTTACGAAACCCTTTGGTATAGGGTATATGTTGCACTGACAAAGGTTCCACTACCAACAGTTGTTCCTTGAAAATCGCCAGTATAGTTACCAAGAAAGTTTCTACTATAGTTTGCACTGAAAGTACTAGTACGTGATCTCGTTGAGGTCGCTGTACTATCACGAGTAAAATCACCTGTGGAATTTCTGGTAAAATCCTGCGAGAATGTGGAAACTCGATTCCTTGTATAGTTAGCAGAGAAGACAGAACTTCTCGTTCTTTGGTATTCAGCTGAATATGCAGAACTCCTCGTTCTTTGGTATTCAGCCGAAAATGCAGAACTTCTCGTTCTCAAGAAGTCCCTAGAATAATTACCAGTGTAGTCACCTACATAATTGCTTGATCGTGTTCTCTGATAGTTTGCACTAAATGCTCTTGAATAATTACCAACAAAGTCGCCAGTAAAGTCATTAAGAGAATCTCTGGTAGAGTTAAGAGTAGAATTTCTTGTAAAATCGTTTGAGTAATTACCAGTATAGTTACCAACAAAATTGCCTGTACTCGTTCTCGTACTCGCTCTCGTACTCGTTCTCGTACTCGTTCTCGTATATGTTGATCCATCATTCCTAGTACTAGTACGTGTTGATGTTCTGGTATAGTTACCAGTAAAGTTACCATAATAATTTGTAGTGCCTACATATGATGAAGATTGTCTACTAGTACGTGTTGATGTTCTGGTATAGTTACCAACAAAGTTACCAGTAAAGTTACCTAAGTAGGTTCTACCGTAGTTACCAAAGAAGTTACCAGCAAAGTCACCAGCATAGTTACCAGTAAAGTCTGTTACACGAGTTCTGGTATACGCTTGGGAAAACACATTTGTAAAGTTACCAGTAAAATCACCTGTGAAATCACCAGCAAAGTTACCAGTAAAGTCTTGTGTATAATTAGCTTCAAAGTCTCTGCTATAATTACCAGTGAAATCACCAACAAAGTTACTTGTACGTGTTCTCTGATAGTTTGCACTAAATGCTCTTGCATAGTTACCAGTAAAGTCTCTGCTATAATTACCTGTATAATTGCCTACAAAGTTTCTCGAATAATTACCAGTATAGTTACCAACAAAGTTTCTACTATAATTACCAGTGTAATCACCAAGAAACCCAGAATTTGAAAAATTGCCCTCGAAGTTGCCGGTGAAACCTGACTGGAAATTACCAGTAAAGTTACCTAAGTAATTTCCTGCAAAGGTTCTGGAATAATTTCCTTCAAAACTACTTGATCGGGTTCGGGTAAAATCTGTGGTGTAATTTACGTCCCCTGTTGAGTGACGTGTATCTGTCGCAGTACCACGAGAGACCCAAGTACCTGACGAAGATGGCGCACCTTGTGAATTACTTCTTAACTGATAACTACCAATATCAACAGGAAATGAAAAACCATCTTTTTGCATCCTAGTTTGACATCTTGTACCAAAGGTATAACCAATTTCGGCATCAGTCATTTCCTGAAGACCTTGGAAAGTGCCTGTCAGACCACTAGACCTTTTGATTGCAACTGGTCGCACAGCCGTGGGTGCGGTCATCGTATCTCTTATATACAGATTATAAGTTGTTCCGGCAGTACCATCAACCAGAGTATCTTCAAAGACTCCAGCTTTGTATACCGAATAATCTGAACTGGGTGCAGATGAACCGATCTTGATTGTGCCAGGATATTCGGATGTTGTAATACGAGAAAGTAATCGGTCGGTGAGAGTGTCAACTTCCGAAGAATCTAACTCATGTATTTCGGACGTTCCGCTGTTATCAGTAAATTCAATTGGGTATCGGAATGCAGATGAATCATTGGCAAAATCAACTGTATCAGCAGTACCTTTCTGAAATAGTGTCGTTTGCACTGTGGTTACAGGAACACCACCACCATCGAATGCATGACTGCCTGGCCCAGAACTATAATACCCATCGGTAAGCACACCAACAGTTTTAACATTGTTATTAACAGTACACAACATACCTAGGGCGTTAGAATCTAATGTAGAGATATGCAACCCAGCTTGGTACGCAAGGTAGTTCTCTTCGGTAGTCGTTATTTCCTTGAGGTCACCATTAGTGCCTTCAAGTTTTAGTGTAGTATCTCCCATAATACCTCTATTTATGCGGTTCTTACATAGAGTGTATATGTCTCAATGTTTGTGGGACTACTCCCTATTTCTGTGCCAGCGTAATTTCCTGTAAAGGTTCTTGAATAATTACCCTCAAAACTTCTCGCATAATTACCAGTATAGTTACCTATATAATTCTCCGATCTTGTTCTTGTAGAGGTACGTAAAAATTCACTACTGTAGTTGCCAACATAGTTACCAACGAAATCTCGTGAGAATTCTGATGCGCCAATGTAACTGGATACTCGTGTTCTCTGAAAGTTTGTTGTGTAATTGCCCACAAAGTTTCTTGAATAATTACCAGTAAAGTCACCTGTGTAGTTTCCTTCGAAATTCTTTGAAGACGTTCTGGTTGAAGCTCGAGTAGAATTTCTGGTTGAAGTTCGGGTAGATGTTCTAGTATAAGAGGCTGTTCCACTACCAACGGTTACCGTATTGCGAAGAAAGGAGCTGGTTGATTGTAGGCGAGAGAGTGCTTGGGCGAAACCGCCCTCTGGCGACCCATAAGAACCACCATAAGCGGCTGGTGTGCTGTCCTCAATGTCGCCAGTATCACTATTCTCCGCCATGAACAAATAAGTATAAAAAGCCGGGCCTTGATTGGTCATTTCATTATATTGGAAAGCACGGTAGAATCTCATTAGACGTTGACCACCATCAACATAACCAGTAAAATATCCTGCCATCTGAAGATAAGTAATCGTTCTTGAGCCGGAACTTACTATAGTAGTATCCACATTAGTAACAGCTTCATTACTACTTAGAGTTACCACAGCAGTACCAACATAGTTACCAAGGAAATTACCACCGTAGTTACCAGTAAAGTCCCCAGTAAAGTTACCAGCATAGGTACTTGTACGTGTTCTCTGAAACTGTGTATTCCTCTCCCTTGTATAATTACTTGTTCTAGTTCTAGTGAAGTTGCCGACATAGTCACCAACAAAGTTACGACTAAAACTATCTTCTACGGTTCTGGTACTATTTCGGGTGAAGTCACCAACAAAGTCACCAGTAAAATCACCATCAAAGTAAAGAGTTCTTGAGAAGTTGCCGACATAGTTACCTGCGAAGTCGCCAACAAACTGATTCTGTCTAGTACTGGTTCTTGTATAACTGGCTGAATAGACACCTTGGAAATTATGATTATAATTCTTTTGTCTAACCGCCCAGTTATCGGTGAGGGTATAACCTGTTATCGAAACACCTCTCTCGTATGTAAAACCATCATTGCCAGGATATGAAGTCACGTTCATAGCAGTGCTGTGATTTGAGTAAGAGTTCTGTATTACAGTGACGCCGTTAAAGACAACATATAAAGTTGCTGAATTGCCATAATAACTGCGGACAACCCTCCAATAGTAAGTAGAATTATTACCGTAATAGGGACTATTGCTGACGCCCAAATAGTCACCAGCATAGTTACCAAGGAAATTACCAGTATAACTACTTGTGCCTTGGAAGTCTTGGTTACGATCTCTGGTACTAGTTCTAGAATATGTACTGGTTCTCGTAGAAACTCTTGTAAAGTTTTGGTCTCTTTCTGTAGTATAGTTACCAATGTAGTCGCCCACAAAGCCTGGCGAGTATATACTTGTACGAGTTCTAGTATAGGTGTCGCTAAAATTACGAGTATAATTACCTATAAATTGTTGTGAGAATGTCGAAGCTCTATCTCTAGTGTAGTCTTGTGAGTAAGTAGAATCTCTTTGTCTCGCATATGTTGAAACCCTACTACGTGTATAAGTTGCATCAGTAACCGCTTGTCGAGTGTCTGTTGCAGTACCCTTTGATGACCACGAACCAGAATACCCATTTGCGACAGGAGTACCTTGTGCAGAACTTAGAAGTAAGTAGGAACCGACAGGATTAGCCGACTGACCAATTCGATTTTTTGATACAGTACCCAGACTTTGACCTATCTGTCGGTCTGTCATTTGTTGAAGACCCTGATAATCACCACTATCACCATTAGACCTTTTTATCGCAAATGGTCGCACAGCTGTTGGTGCGGTCATGGTGGTTCTTTTATGAAGATAGTATGGAACAGTAGTACCATCTGTCCTAGTGTCACTAAAAATATGTTTTTCAATCGCATAGTCGGTAAGTGACCCAGAAGAAGATAATTTGTATGTGCCTGGGTAATCGTTTGTATAGATGGTCGAATTAATTCTATCGATCACCCTGATTTGGTCAGAATCATCCATCTCCCTGATTTTAAGTTGGGGTATAACTGTATCAACACCACCATCAGTCTGGGTATAACCCACACTAGTATCGGAATCTGAATAGATAAGTCTACGTACATCACTGTCCGCATTAGATTGAACAAAAGTATTTTGTCCTATTACTGAACCAACAGTGGTGATCGGCAAGAAACCGCCAACTCCAGATGGAGTACCCACCGCAGAATCATAAGAGGTATTAACGAAAGTGCCGATAGGTTGATAAGAAGATGCCGCCAAAGACGTAGACAGTCTACCAGTATTAGTAGAGTCCTGTTCTGCGAGATATAGACCTGTTTGGTATGCGAGATAGTTCTCTTCAGTCGAAGAAAACTTCTGAAGTTCTGTTGGCGCTGCACTATCCTTTAATTTTAATGGAACACTCATCGTGTCAATACTCCGATTAGTTTAGTTGAGTTCCATTTACATCGTATATAAGTGGGACATCTGCTCTTAGAGCATTAAGTGCATTTACAAAGTTATCTCGTTCTGAACCAACAAACGCAACATTAAGATTACTTAAACTTCCCAAACGATTGTCACGTATACCAGCATCAGAGTCTAAAAGAGAAATATCATCTGCAAGTGAGTTGACTACAGTTACAAGACTTGTTCTATTTCCTATGGAACCATCAGTATTTAGTTGTGCAATATTACCTACCGCACTATCTAGTAGTCTAATAGATTGACCTATGCGGTTTGCCCTGAGATTTCCTGAACCGCCTGAGTCTGGAATTGCACCCATTTCAATGTGTAATTCATTAATCGCACCACGAACAGTAGTCTCAGAAGTAGAAAGAACTGCGGCACCAATCTCTGCATCCAATTCGTTGATACCATCAGCGAGTGTTCCTGCCGTAGTAGTCAATGCCTGTGATGGTTCAACAAAGGTATTGAGTGTATCAATCTCCACTTCAAGTTCTGCAATCGCACCTGATACAGTTGTTGCAGTAGTACCCATCGCATCCGCAGTGATTGTACCTAACTCTGCATCAAGTTCATTAACCGAACCTGTAAGAGTTTTTGCGACAGTGGTCAGAGTTGTATGTGGTGTCGCACCAATGTCAGAATCTAGTTCATTGATTGCGCCCGTAAGATGTTTCTTGGTAGTGTTAAGATTATTTTCAACTAGGTTGGAAACATCACCTCGAATTGCAGTTTCAAGTTCGTTGATTGCATCAACAATACAAGTTTGGTCATTTGTACCTAAATCCGCAAGCGTTCTTTTAGTACCACCTTCCGCATTGTACAGGTCTTGTTCTAGTTCGTTGATACCTGCTACAAGGTTAGTTGCAGTAGTGGTAATTTTCGCAGAAACAAGTTCATTGGAAGCTCCTCGAATTGCAACTTCAAGTTCGTTGATAGCAGCAACTGCACTAGAGTCTTCATTAGTATTGAGACGCCCAGTCGCACCCAAATCCAATGATATGGTGTTTTGATTGGTTACCAACGTAGTGAAGGTATCCTGAATATCTGTGATTGTAGGTTTATTAGTCGCCATTTACAGTTTCTCTACTAGTTTATTGAGAAGTACCTTTAGTTCATCGACATCTTGTCGCAACTCTTGGAACTCTGATTTTCGTCTTCGTTTCTTCATTTTCACTTCACGTGCTTTTTGTATCTCATCTTTATTTATATTAATAATGGCACCACTGTTTGAACTTCTCACCAAACCAGTGTGTCCATCGACACCAATATGATCTCCACTCATTAGGTAGCCATCGCAATTGCACGTAAGTCACGCAACAGGGGTGGTTTAGAGGTGTTGTTACCATTAAACACTATTTTGAATTGATACTGTGTGAATGGTGCAACATCACCACCATCACCACCAATAAGATAACGATACTCACGGAAGTTTCTTTCGTCTGGTGCAATCGCATTCTCTACTGGTTGTAGTGTCCAATCCACATCAAAGATGTTTTGGTCACCATTTGCAACTCTCCAGTACACATCAAGGTTACTACCAGCGGGTCTCATCGCAGCAATCATTAACTTCAAACCAACTGCGGGTTCTTCGAGGTCTCCAACACTAGTAATATGTTTTGCAAGTGAGGAACCACCAAACGCATCTGTCTCTGCAACATAGTTAATCGGAACATTGAATCCGTTTGCAGTAGCAGATGCCTGATTATCAATCAAGTTTGCTTCGGTTGTTAAAGATGCATTCTGTGCATCAATAACAGGACTCACATCGGTACGTGTTGTTGACATATCAACTTTGAAAGTACAAGAACGTTGACCAGAACCCAATTCACTAGTTTCGTTTGAGGTGTTTGCGATCATTCTCGGTGCAGTAAACATATTCAAGTCAGCAATGGAGATATCACTACTATACGTACCATCTTTCTGATATTTTACTTGCGAACCAGAAGGTGCAGCAAGTGATTTACCAGTAGTGAATTTCGCATTGTATACCAATGAAGTGTCATCTGGCATCAAAGTTGAGAACTGAGGTATACAAGTATCAAATATAACTTGTTTATCTATCAATACGTCATCACCACCAAATCTTCCTGAAGAAGTACAAGCGGAGTCTGCATTGAATTGTAGGACGAATCCATCTACCGCAGTAATAGTTCTTTCACCATTAATAGACGAACCCTTAATACCATTATATGTAGTTGCATCAACAAGACCAGAAACATTAACTTTATCGTTAACATGGAAACCATGATGACCCGCAAGTACTGTTACTTGGTCACTGTCTGCACCATGATCAGCACTCATGTATAGTGGGTTTTCGTCAAGCAATTCTTCTTCAACATCACGGTTCTCAAATACTGCACTACCAGAAGTTGCAAAGGTAGCAGTAAAGATTTTGAACGCAAGGTCTTTAGTTTGATCTGGTTCCCAAGTCGTACCATTCTGTGACTTAAACAATGAACCCATAGATGGTTGACGAGAGATTCTCTTCTCGGTTGAACCTAACTCGAACGCATATGTTTCACCAACATACGCCTCATATTCAGTAGATTCTGCAAGAAGTACAATCGCATACTCTGTCTGTGGATTCAAGAAGATTGGTTCATCGAACTCAAATGTAGTAGGTGTAGCAACTACCGCAGATTGTGTTTGTGAAGAAGGTAGATTCACCTGACTAGGTGGTAAGAACACAATAGATTGCGAATGGATGTCGGTCGCACTTGGCGCACCATTAACCATTGGTCGAATCTGTAATTGAATCGGAACACCACTGGTATCCTTACTCTTGAAATAACACTGTACTTTAGTTACATAGATACCACTTGGGTTTGTAACTTGGAAAGACTGTGCAAGTGGGTCAGTAAATCGAACACGAGTAGTCTCTGTCCAACGTTTTGTTTGGACTGTAGTAATACGAGTAGAAGTAATAGTCTTCTGTCTAGTATCCAGAGTACCCTGTGCAGTATAGTTGAATGTCGCACGTGATAGTGCAGCATTGTCATCATTCTTACTAATGTCAAGAAGTTTGAACTCACGAGTACCAGCACGGAAACGTAGACTAGGACTAGAAGGTATAAAGAATGAACCTTCAATAGAACCATTCACATCGGATTCAAGAATGGTTTGTCCCTGTGGATGTGATGACTTACGTCTATATCTGTTTGAATATGTTAGATCGGTTGCCTTTTGACCATAACGTTTGAAAGTCTCTTCTCTACAAAATGCACTTACATCCTTACCATCAAAGAATGGGAAGTAACGAGTATTTGGTCGTAGACCCTCTGCCTTGAAGAATACTTTACGTGAACGTATGAATGGTAGGAATGTCAATGATACAGTTTTGTCACCGACCACCTTACGAACGGTTCTTTCACCAACAACTACACGTTGCGAGAAAGACCTAGTGAGGTCAAACCCTTCGGGGCGACCTGCTCCACCATTAAGTTCGGTAGCCCTTACATTATTAGGTACACCCACCCAGTTCCATGCGGTTGATCGTCTCCAACCACCGAAACGGTTTCTCCCACGACCAGTCGGACTCTGAGTGCCACCGATAAGACCGAAGCCTGGTACAGGAACGTGCCATCGTCCAACTCTCCATTTCCAACGAGCTCTTCGGTTTGCACGAATTTCAACAGTCGTTGAACGGTCACCAAGATTCAAATCCGCAAGAGTTTCGGTTGCAGTCTGATTAATAACGTTTGCGGGAGCGTATCTTGTTTGGAACCAATTGTCTCTAGAGGGAGATAATTTTAGATTACCTTCACCTGTAATAACTGCGAATGGGTTAACATTCATTGAAGACGATACAAGATTCTGGACTATACCTTCCTTTTCACTATACTTCAGATAGATCGAGTCACCTTTCATTACAGTGTTTGTCGATAGATCGGAATCGTATGCAAGAATTACATCATCTTCTTCTGTGGGTACACCCAACATTTTTCCAGATGGGTCGATTGAAGCACGATACTCTGGATTATCTCCGTCCGAGAAACTTCTATCTGCGAAGTTATCAACAAAGAAACCTGACTTAGTTCTTGGGTTACCATCAGAATCTAGTACTAATAGAGCAGAAGTATCTAGTTCCAGTAGACTTAAAGAAGTCACTTCTTCTAGTTTATCAACTCTCTTTTCCAGTTCAGAGATATCACTCATGGTAAATCGTTTTGTTTTGATCGGTGTCATTACAACATCCGAATCATTCAGACCATATGCATTATGTTCTAGATGGAATAGTGCAAGAGTGTTCTCTGGAGTAGCAGGAACTTGTGAACCGAAACCAGCCTCACCGACAAGATTCTTAACTTCACCTTGTGTGGTTACAACGATCTTATCTGCACGTGGCACATAGTATTCAACATCTGCTTGGAACACATCACCATTCTGAGGCAGTTCGTTTACACCAGATGAAACAAAGACATCACTTGCATTATGGGTAGAACGGAAATCGATCACGTCTCGCAAACTGATTGAAACACGTTGATTAACTTCAAAATCTGGAATCTTTTCGTACTCTACTTGACCAGTATATGAGTTAACCGCAAAGAAGTCACCAGTACCATGTGTAAAGTGTTTGAATCTAGAGAATACATTACCTGTAGGTGCTGTAGCACCAGTTTCTAAAATTAAACGACCGTTCCCATAAAAACCTGCACGTTGACCATTGTCTACACTGAACAAACGTGAGATGTCATTACCGGCAGAATCGGTCTGTTTGATAGATTCCACACTAAAGATGTCTGCGACACCCATAGGAATAAACTTAACACCATTACCATCTGAATCAATTGCAGCAGCAACAGTGGTCTCGACCAAAGTTTTCTGTCTGAGTGCGGGTGAAGCCTTGTTCACTTTCGCATATATGGTAAGTGCTGTATTAGGGAGGTTGGTGACTGTCATCGACTGAGTACCAGCAGCACCAAATGTTGCATTAGTAATTACTACACCTGTGTCATTACGAGTAACAATCCAATCAGCAGTGTTTGCCCATGTCTCACCTGTAACTGTCAATGCGGACAATGTTAAAGAGGCACCACTTGCAGTACCAGTTACAACACGTTGTACCTCGAAGTCGAAGTCAGTAAGTGACTTGGGTCGTGCCTGCGGTAATGGATATACCAAATTAGTTTTTTGTGATTCTTTAATTACTGCTTTACTATTCTCTAAAATAAGAACCGCACGTTTAGTTGCGGTAGTACCAACAGTCTTAACATTACGCAAAGACTGACCAGAGTTCATCTTGATGTCGAATAGATACACTCGGAAGTTTGCGCCATCTTCTTCAATGAAACGGACTCGTGCAGTACCAATCACACTACCTGATGGGTCACTCGCATGAGTCGATAGGTTTTGTGCAGCGAAAGTCCCAACATCAAGTAGACCTTTCAGTTCACTACATATGAAGTACTGACCATATGAGATACCAGATACTTCATTCGGAATTATTTGAGATGTACGAGGTTTTGCAATTGTAAGTGGAGTAGGTTTCTCGGTCGCACCACGATAACCATTCACATATGCAACACCATCAGATACGGTTGCAATAATATTATCACCAGAATCTTCGAAATCTATGGTGAATGGGTTAACAATATAATTACCAGACTCTTCTTCAGTCCTTGTCGCCAAGACATCGTTAATCTTATTGTAATCGTCAGTACCTTTTACTTGGTCAACGATATTACCTTCGTGAACGTCACAGTAATAAACAAAGTTTTCATCACTTTGAATCAGGTCTTTGGTTGTTAAGGTAAGTTGGATACGATAACGATCTGCGCCAGGCGAAGATAAATTTGGTGTTACACCTTGGTTATCATACAATGCATCCGTATCTGCGGTAGTTACGATGTCTTCGGTTACTTTGAAACCAACAACTTTGGTTGGATATCTTGTGTACTTTGAAAGGATGATTGACTGACCCTTTGAAAATACAAAATGTCCACGAGTAAAGAAGTCACCTTCTGCGTTTGAAATCTGACAACCACGACCGACAGGTAGTTCTGTACCAACCGCATTTGCAACCTGTAATGTGACCGATGCGCCCACATTGGTCATCACATTACCAGCAGCTAATCGGATAGGTTCTTCGCCAGATACACCCGATGCAGTATTAATGTACTGTACATAAAGAGTTGAGGGGTCACTACTTGTAGCAGCAACAAACTCAAGTACTCGCACCTGAATACCACTTCCAGCACCAATGTTCGGCCCAGTAAGAACTGTTCCGACCAATGTTTGTGGGTCAGATGGTAGGGGGTGTGTCAGTGTGTTTAATTTGATGAACTCGTAATCATTATTAATAGTTGGGCCGCCTGGATTTACTGCAGCGCCTTCCTTAAAAATGTTTCGACCAAATCTTCCTATTTCCTCTTGGATAATAGTCTGTAACTGAGTAAGTTCTCTTGCCTGTAGAGATCGTCCACTATTAAAGAGGAGTCTGTGGTAGTTATCACTATCTACAAAATCGTCTTTGTATGATGAAGAGAATACATTGGATGTAAATGTTTTTGACATCAGTTTTACCTTAAATTTGGATTACGAGTTTAATATCTTCGGTCTGATCTGTCGAACGAGTAACAGAAGCACGGTTATCAATATATAGGACTTCTCCAGTAGTGGTATCTACTTCGGGAGTCACATAAGGCGATATCGATGCATTCAATACACCAGCTCCATTACCACTCACTTCTGTGATCGCTTCACCAGCAGAGAAGTTGCCAAAACCAGTTTCTAATGTTTGATGATACCATATGTTTGCAGAGTCAACTTTATCAATAAACGCTTGAACACCTGAAGTTCCACCTACAATTTTGTTATCAGCAGTAAACCCTTGAGTCACACTACTGAAATTAACTTTCTTCAAACAGATACCAGTATCAGCAGTGAACAATGCAGAACCAGTTGAGTCACTAGGATTCTTCAATAGACCAACTTGTCGGAAATCGTTACCAACAATAAAGTCGGTTGATTCAGTACCAGATGGTTTACTGTTCAACATGATTGCGGTAGAACGTAAGTCATCTCTTGGGTCTGCACCAAATCCACCATAACTTCCAATGATTGCACGTACTTTAGCGGGTTTAGTTGGTGAACCACCACCTGTAATGACCACTTCAGCGAAATTATAACCAGAACCTAATGTATAAGCACCAGAACTATCAATTAGTTTAACATTGACTACCTGACCACCAGAGATGGTGGCGTCAGCTTTTGCCTTCGTTCCATTACCAACAATTGATACAGTGGGTGATGATGAGTAACCAGTACCACCTGAGTCAACTGCATACCCGATAATCTGACCCGCAATAGCATTGTTCTGTACTACCTGTTGTTCGATATCAGCAGCAGGAGAATCCGAGTCAGTGGATAACACCAGTTTTGTTGGTAGATAGTTTGCAGAAACGAACTTGGTCGCATCCAACGCACCAATGGAGTACAAGAACTTCCAAATATAACCATCCGCAGTATCAAATGGAGTACCCACCGTATTACCTGTGGGTTGAACTGTAGATACCTGTGCCAGACCCTGTGCGTTTCTACCCTGTTGGATACACATATAAATTTGGTTGTTGTCGTTCATGACATAGTATGTCTGAGTAGGATAACCAATTTGTGCATCATCATATGCGGAATAGATCGAACCCGATGACCAGTTATAACGAGGAACCACAAACGAAAGGTCAACTACCTTTTTCGCAGACTGTAATCCAAGACGAAAGTCTCTTTCTTCTCTTGCAGTGTTTAGTGGAGCCGGTGCAATGTCCGAATCGTTCCAATCTTCAGAGCGACCAATCACCGCATAGTAGTGCGTACCCGAAGAATCTATATCATCCTTCAGATTTTGAATTACCTGCTTTTTAATTGGGTTTGTAATAATCGCCATTTTCTATGTTATCCTATTGTTGTACCGTTATTAGATACGAAAAACCATTTACTTGCCGTTGAGTTCCATACAAGAATGCATCCATCACCCTGACCAAACGAGACATGACCATTGTTACCCACACCATAAATATTTGATGTTGAACCTGTAGTCAATCTTGCCTCACCCGCAGCGATATTCATGAAAGTCTTCATCTCACCTTGGATTGCGCCATCAGCAATAGTAGGAAGAATCAAACTACCTGAGTTAAATACCGTCAGTGGTTCGGTTAAGTCTACCGCACTTGTTGTGGAAACATCTGTTCCCTTCTCTAGAACTAATTTGTTCTTAATCTCGACACCACCTGTACCTTTCGCAGATAATTCAAGACTGATATTAGTGTCCCCACCCTGTACATCTATAGATGGGCTATTACCTGTTGCAGAGTTTGAAATCTCAACATGGTTGACCGCACTCGAAACATTAGCAAACTTGAGATATTCATTACTTGAACTATCTAGTAACGATGCACCACCATCTAAACCACCCAGAGTTGGATTCTTAATTGTTGGGGTAAGTAATGTTTTGTTTGATAAAGTTTCAACGTGGTTTGCAAATACAAAGGTATCACCCGCACCCAATACAGGAAGCGCAATGTTACGATTCGCAGTGATGTTACCAACTGTTATGTTGTAAGTGTGACTGGCATTGGCATCCTGAATCTTCGGGGTTGTCATTGTGGGAACAAGAAGAGTCTTATTAGACAGTGTTTGAGAAGAACTGTCCAGAACCAGTGTTCCGCTATCATTGGGAAGATATACATTGTTATCAGCGGTAGGTTCCACCGCAAGCAATGTAGTTTCATGTACATCTTCAGCCTGACCTTCGAACACCACACCCAACTGGCTGAGTGTCACAGTCGAAGAGTCACCACCAACAGACGTGTAGAGTTCTGTAAAGTTCTCGTTTATTTTTTGGGCAGCAACACGAAGGGTATCACCTGTACCATCGTTTGCTGTTGTTCCCCTGTTTAATGTCTGTTGTGCCATTTTATAGTCCGTTTGTTATTTAACTATTTATAAGGTTTATATGTTATAATGTAAAACTTTTTAGGTATTGATCTGAGTCTGCACTCCACCATTCGTGTTTCTGTTGGTCGAGTGTTTCGAATGCAAAGTTGTTACTCAAGTCCATACCATTGGTTCCAACTTCATCCGAATCATCGAATGTTGGTGAACCCGCAATCTGTGCCTCACGCAAAGATGAGTACTGATTATTGATTGTCTGTATCTGTTGTAGAGAGAAGTCTTCAAGTGAGTTGAACTCCGCATTGATACGACTATAAACACCCGCTGAATCAGTATATAGGTCATCCACAATAGCGGTCAAATCTGTAACTCCTTGATCTAAAAACCCTGCGGCAGAATGAACCGCAATGGGTGCTGGATTTTCTAATATAACTTGTGGTGCGGTCACGGTATCTGTCACGACCGACATAATCTGAACTTCCGAACCAATGAACATCCCAGCTGGATGTGTAAATAATTTGTATGGTTCTAACCATTCTGACTGTGATATATCAGTCTTGATTAGAATCGCAAATGTCTGAAATAATTTATCATTAGTCAGATATTTTTGTGAGTTGAATCCAATCTCAGAACCAGTTTCACCAACCTTGAATACTTGGTTTTTAGTATACTCTATTGAGGGGTCAACATCAAAAAACGTTCGGAAGAACTGTTCAATAGAGAATTTAGTTCCCTTTGAACGATACAACTGATTCGAATATTTTGCTGCAGCACGTTTGTCTTTGAATCCCTCAAAGTAAGATTGACCCAACAGTAATTCATCTTCAATAAATGATAGAAGATTTATATCTGTCTGTGTAATGTCTCTACTGTAGAATAATTCGTGTACGAGTTTTGACGGAGATAAGTCATCCTGTTCGAACCCATAATACTCTTTTAACAGCGAGATGAGTTTGGGGTATTCAGTACTAAAGAACTCTGGAAGGATGTCCTCAACTTTATGATCAATAAAAGTGAGTTCCCTTCGGTCGAGGTCGGTTAAAGTAACATCATTTCTGTTACTCATTAGTTAGTAACTCCAGATTCAACGTCAACGATACGTGAGAATGATTGTGATGTGTCGAACTCAACAATATCCTGTCTAAATGGTGTAACTGCACTTTCATTGGCTGGTTTTGCACTTAACTTAATAGTAGTTTCCGAACCAATAAAGTTGTCTATCTGAAGACCAACAATACTTACTGTATCACCAGTATAAGAACCCACATTGTCAACAAGAACTTCACTATCCTCAGTATTAAACACTTCTAATTTATTACTATTTAGTTTGTTTCTTAGGACACAAGTTTTATTCTTTAGTGTGAACTGATTTGATGTTATGATGTGATTAACATCATCGGGTGATGCTAAAGGGACAACATATCGTAATGTATGATCTCCCACACTAGTCAAAATTGGTGAGAATCGTCTCTGGACAAATGTTTCTGAACGAGAAGAAAGGATAGCAGGACTTACGTCATCAATCAATGATAACAGATTAGAACGTCTATATGATTGTCCGAACTTACCTGTATTGTCATCAAAATAAGTTTTAATTGTATTGTTTACTGTATCTTGAATAGTATTCCTTGACAAAGTGGTCAAGTTTGGGTTAAACTGGAAGAATGTTCTAGTCTCAATAAATGTCTTAACAGGGTCGGTGAACTTAACATTAAATGATGCAACCGATAATTGTTTTGCTAAATCGATAATAGAATCCTTAGTTACCTGTTCGGTCACTGCATCAACATCTGCATTAAATAGGATGGATAGGAACACTGTACCAAATTCTGGTTCAAGCGCATCTTCACCCCCAAAGGACTGCATATCCTTGATTAGTGTTGAGAAATTTCTCAATACCAAAGTAGAGTAATCTACAGCGGTTACCATTCGATTCTGAGTTGCATACTGGAATGGTGCAGTTTGTCGGATAGATTCATTCGTTTCTTTTGCCGAACCACCAACTGCGTTAGAGACTGTCGATACACTCATGTCATATGAAGTACCAGAAACACTAACACCAGACTGCGCTTCAAACACTTTCGCAGTGTTAGAGTCTTCGCCACTTACTGCAAGGTAAGTTAGTGTAACCTTTGAACCTGTCTTGGGTGCATCACCCAAAGTAGAACCATTACCAAATGACAACTCATAGAAACCATTAGGTGATTCTTTTAAGATGTACAGTGTGGAGTTTGCATTAATTGTGTTCGCCTTCAATATACTTGTATATGGTGTGAAGACTGAACCTGATGCTGTTTGAAACACACGAACAATCGCAGTATCTATATCCATAGTCGCATCAGGAACAATATAAACTGCATTGTCTTCTGCACGATGCACTAAGAAAGTTTTGACTCTCTCAGTACCTTCGAAAATCTTAATACTATTGCTACCACTCGCATCTCTAAATTCATACAGACCCGAACCATTATCCTCCGCAGATATGTCCTCTAATGTCTGGAACACAAATTCCTTATCATCCACAGTTGTATTAAACTTATATCCCGAAGGTATCTGTATGGTTGAGGTACGGTCAGTAACACCAGAAAGATTCAAAGATAACTTGACAATCGCCTGAGATGATGTCATACTATCTGGGATGTAACCGATACCCTCTGAAAGAGAAATCAGTGAACTACGAAGTTGTGCGGTTCCAAGGAAAGATTCGTTCAATGCGAAATTAGCGATCAATCCGTTATAGTGCGTATTATAGGCAAGAACATCTAGAATGTTTGACAAACCAGACGCTTCGAAGTTGTAATCCGAAAATTCTTCTTTCTGTGCAAGGAACGTTTTTAAGTTGTTCTTAATTGCATCAAAGTCTAATGAGGTTGATTTTATTGTTGTTGCCATTTTATCTTAACCTTGCAAGTGTGGTAGTGAACGTGGTCTCTTCTTCTGTGTTAACTACTTTGAATTTTAATGTTACTTCTAATGTGTTTCTATCGGGTTGAAGATTAACATCAACAGATAAGACTTCTGCTCTTGGTTCATAGATTTCTATATTATCTATGATATTTCTTTTTAGTGAGGCAGACCCGCCTCCATCCGCCAACTCAAACAATTGTCCTCTCAAGTTTCCACCAAAGTCTGGACGAAATGGTTTCTCCAACAAATTTGTAAGGATTAAAGTCTTGACAGCCTGTTTAACCGCACCCCCATTTGACTTCTTGTAGACTTCACCACTAGTAGGTTTAATCGCAAGTGTCAAATCAATATCTTTGTACTGTCGTTCACGACTACTCGATATTGACGAGGTTTGGAGGTTGTTGTCTTCTTGTGCAAATGCTCTTCGTATCGCCATACTTCTATTTATAACCTTTTTTACTCGGTTTCTTTAATTTCTACTAATTCATCTTCACTCATTAACTCATTATTATAATAAGTTTCTACATCCCCAGCGAACTCAATATCAAATGATTCGGGGGTGTTCGGAAACTCTAATCCTATTGATGCACAAAGACTTTCGTCTGGATTATAGTTATCATAGTCAAGATACAACTTACCAAACTTGACATAATCCTTCCAATACTCTGCAACATCGAATGTTCTTTCTAGGTCAATATTACCTTCTTGATCTACTACTTGATAATACACCAATCTACCATCAGACTTCTTCTGCATAGTTTCATCATTCACGTCTGGTTCTCTCATCTGATAGATTCCTTCAGAGACAATCAAACGAACATCATTAAAGTTCTTGGTATTACCATTGATGATTCTCATCGCTTCAGCTTGTAGGTATAAGTGTCTTGCGATTTTCTGTCTCTCGGTATTGGTTACGACATGGTTGAACGGAGTTCGGTCACCATACGCACCAAGGAACTTTGCAATCGTGATGCCAGGCCCTAACTTGGTTGCAGATGTTATCGCACCCTGTTTCGCTGGATTGTATACTGGGTCAACTAATATAATCATGGCGTAAATCTCTTTCCTCTATTCTCAATTGCATTACCAATAGGTTCAAATCCAAATCTAGATGAAGCGGATTTCTTCGCAGTCCTACCAACTGATGGTGGAGTCTTTGTTTTATATTGTGGATTGAGTCTTTCTTCTGCAACAAGAGTCGAACCAATAGTATTACGAGATGCCGAGTTTCGAAACGCAGAACGAATCTCTTGGGTTGTCGGAATCTTATCGAATACGTTTTTATAGTCATCTGATAACAGGGTTTTGGTCAATAATACATCTCCACCATCAACCACAACTGTTCTGATTGCATAGTCACCATTGACCGCTTGACCTATTACCCACTCACCAGTAATTTGTGCTTGACCAAGACCCGAACTCGGATATTGAAATTCCTCTGCAAATATAGGAGTATGTGTACTTGCACTTAACAGGTCGGGTGGTGTGAATGTTGCCGAACCCACCGCAGCAGTACCAGCGGTTACTGCGGTCTTCGCAGCTTTTGCATTCTGTGCATAGTATGACCTAAGTGAAAGATCAGCGAAGTTTGCGTTATTCGCTTTCCATGCTTCAGACGCCTTACCAAAGAACGTACCATAGAAGTTCGCACCTGAGTTAAACTCAACAGGGCCTTCGCCACCTTGGAATACGTTACCTGTAAAGTCAACCATTCTACCACCGATTGCACCCTTTTGTCCCATAACAGAAACATACTTCGCACCAGTGATGTTTGCATTCTTACTCGTGATTGCAACTGCTTCCTTACCTGACACGAGGATATTGTCCTCCGCAGCAATCTCAATATTACCCTCAACAAAATTCTTTTGGTCTAACTTGACAAACTGATTGTGGTCTGCTAACATAACATCTGTAACGGTACTCAAGGTTCTGTTTGTCTTGGTCTTCTTAACAGTCTCTTCACGATTACCTGTTGTGATGGTTCGATGATTCTGTTGAATCTCTTCACGTAGACTACCACCAACATTGACATTGTAGTTACCACCCACGTCAACATTGTAGTCACCAGTCACCTTCATGTTCAAGTTACCTTGATACACGAGATTACCATTACCCTCAATGATGACAGTCTGGTCACCACCAGTCACTTCGACCTTGTTGTTTACTGCGGAAATGATAACAGAACCATCTGCCCTCATCTCCACACCCGCACCTGTACGATGTTTGATCAGTACTCGTTCACCGCCAGGCGTGTCATCCTGTTCGATTACATGACCCGACACAGTTTCCTGTACTTGGTTGAACGGATATTCGGAAGGACGTTGTGACTGTATCCCCAAAGATACACCAATGTCACCACCCCCAACATAGAGGTTATTCGTCTTGGAACCACGAGATGCCTTATTGATTGATGACCCATAGTTATACTCACGTTTGGGGTACTCACCAGTAGGGTCTTGCATTCCATCACTAGGAACACCCAGAGTATTCTCTGTACCTTCACCGATCTTATCGACTCTTAGGTCAAAATTGTCTTTCTTAGTTGTCACTTATTCATCTCCGATGGACTCAATGGCGCAGAATTTAATGGGTCACCTATTTTATTCTCTTTTCTGAATACCGACTCAATATAATCCTGTACATCAAAGTATGGGTCAAATTCACTTGCATCAATGTCGTTGTGTCCAAACACTTGTCCGCCTGGATATCTACGATAATAACTATTGACAAACTTTTCTAATGTGGTAAACTGTTCTCTAGTAAACGATTGTGCAGACCTATAGTCTGTAGGGTTGTTATCACCCGAAGAAACATTCAGTCCACCCACCATTGCAATACCTATAGAGTATGTATCATGGCCATTGACCACAGCGTGTTCACCGATACGGTTAACTGGTCTACCACGTTGCAGTCTACCATCTCTACGAATCACATAATGGTATCCAATACCCTCATGTCCCAACTCTACTTGTAGGTTATTTATCTCAACCGCACCTATATCTTTATTGGTGTATGTCTCGGTTGCATGGATAACCAACTCTGTGATTTGACGGAAGACATTACCAAATTCCGCATCAAGTTCCTCGACAGATGATACCATAGTGAACATATCATCTGGACTACTCTTGCCACTCCATTTCGCTGACTGATCAATTGGTTCTGCAACATCAAACAAGTTAGCACTAACAACAAAGGAACCACTAATGGTAGTATCCAAATCACTCATCTGTTGTTCAATAGATGATATTTCTTGTACCGCAATCGCAATCTCTGATTCTGGGATACCTCGTCTTCTCGCTTCCTCTTGCATCTTTATTTGCATATCTAAGGTAGTAGAAGTATTAGGGTCATCACCAAGAACTTCTTTCATGCGGTCTGATACATTAGGTGACTTGGACACAAGAGTCTTAACACCCTCCTTCTTATCCTTACTATTACCCGAATTAAACTGTTCCAGTATCGCAATTCGTTCTTGTTCTGATGATGATATCCCGCCAGGAACCAGATTCTCAATGAAAGATGATGCAGCACCAGTTAGTGATTCTGCAACATTTTGTAGAACACCAGACAAACCCCTATTACTTCTACCATCAAAACCAGTGTTGAAGTTATCCGCTCCTTCCTTAAATTTATCTAACGAACTAGAAACATTTTTCACATCAGTATCTACAATACCAGCGGCAGTACCCAACTCTGGTATTTCGGATTTAAGTCCCTGTTTTTTATCGGTCAGTCCATCTAGGTTAGTGGAATTTACAACAGAGTCTGTCGCTTTCTGAATCAACTTGCCAGGCAATGCTTGTGCTTCATCAATTGCATCAGTTACAGTTGAAACTGCATCATTTATAGCTGCAATGGGTGCAATCGAACTTAATGTGTTCGCCAGATTACCCGAAAACTTTAGATTACTCATGGAAGGTCTAGACAGGAAATTACCGCCAATAGAACTAGGAGGTCTCAGTGCTTCGGTAATATTCGTGAAGGTTTCTATTTCTGCGAAGTCTAACGATTTCTTATTCTCCGCAATACCTTGACATTTTGCAATACTCTCCGCAGTACCATCACACACAACCGCAAGTGCAGAAGTCGGGTTGGTCGCTTTAAGTGCTGGAAGTCCTGTTAATGATGTAACAGATGTTGTCTTAGAACCAAACGAACGAGCGGGGTCGGTTATATCACGACCAGCACTCTGGGTTATCGTAAGATTACCAGAACCATCAGAGTCTATTGTTTGAGTTTTCTCCACTAGACTACCATCCGAGTCAGTTGGCACTTTCAAACGAAGAAAATTACCATCTGAGTCGAGTACAGTATCACTTGTTGTTGATGTGTTATTCCCCTGTATACCAGTAATTCCATTAATGTTGTCGGTGAACTGTCCTACCGAACTGTTGATAACCTCTTCCGAAGAGTTTGTAGATTGACCTAGTGTCTTTATACCAGCGACTTCTAGACCATTTTCTTGACCAATGATAGTATTACGTTTCGCAAAACGTTCTTCGATTGCCCTTCTACTAGAACGAAGATGTGTCGCCTCTAGACTATGTTTCTTTCTGTTCTCGGAACCGAGATTAACATTCAAATTTGTTTTATCAAGTGACATTATGAAATCCTATCTACTAAGTTAAGTGCATTTCTTTCAATCTCTTTGATTGATACACTGTCTGGTTTGCCCAAGTAGTACTTACTGACTATGTAACATATACCTTTATTCTCAAGTTTATCTGAGTTGAGAAGTCTAATGTTTGTACTAGATTGTGTACCATTTAATTCAAATGCGACAAAGGATAACTGAATCAAAAATTCGTTATAATCGTTAGAGAATTTTTGTAACTCTGAGTATCGGAGTTTCGTGAATGCCCCTATCCCATTTGAATCTGAACTAACACCTGTCTTAAAACCAGAAACAAAACTGAGTGCAGCAGTTAAACCTATAGATTGTTTAACCGAATAACCTAGATTTAAGAAGAACGATACCGCAGTCTTTTCCCTATTTTGTTTTACAAGCAAAGAGATGTCACCAGTTGTTTCGTTTTGTATATCGATGTTTTTGGGTGAGGATTCTGTCGCAACATTATCCCAAACAACTTCTGGTTTGTTATCTGCATCCAAGGAGACTTCTGTTTGACCTATTTGTACTGTAGTAGGATATTCGATATGTGGAAGTGAACCAAGTATAATAGGTGTCTGTGAGTTTACTCCATCCATAAACATACCAAATACCAATGCACTTGGTTGTAGTTGTGGCATTCGTCCGATACCAGATGCACCGCCTTCGGTAGTAGGAACCATGCATTGTGCCCAAGGTAGATCGGACTGAGGAATTAGTCGGGTGGATTCTGTGTGTAATCCGTGAACACGAATCTTCACTCGTCCCTCATAACCATATGGGGGTGATGCATCAATCACAGTTGCAACGAACCATCGTGTGTTATCACCATAGAACTCAGATAGAATTGGATTCATTATGGAAGTTTCTCCAGTTTACAAACATTCATCGACACGGTGTGTTGTGTCCCTTGGAATGTGTGTCTTGTATCATAGATAATAAAATCACCTGACTTCGCCTTATCTACCAAATCGTCTGGTGATGCAATTTTAGATTGTTCAATATTATCATTCACGATTTTTAGATTAACTATATCACCAACACCAGCTTTTGAGATGATGAAACCAGCACCTTCGACAACCACATTTAACATATTTTTATACAAATGATTCAGTACTGACCTTCGTTCTAATTTCTTTTTAAGTTTTGTTCCATCGTATTCATCGTGGTACGACTTAAATCTACCGTAAGTACCCGAAGAAGTGACAGTATGGTAGACATGAGAACTGTGTTCATCTATAATCTTGTCACCTATCTTCATCTCTGCATCAAACACGTTCTGATTTGCACCAATAAAACTATGTTGTTCTAGATTATCTAGAACATTTTTTATTGAGTGTTTACTCTTGGATATCCTACCAGTATTAATATTGGTATTCTGCATAGTAGAAGCAATTGCGCCCTGTTGAATCAAGTTTAGAGTATTTGCTTGTTTTGATACCATGAGCGCCTTAATCGTGAAGGTCTTCTCAAACTCTGTCTGGTCTTCTGCGCCAGCAATGTTTGCTGGATTATACACATAAGGTAACTTTGAGTTGAACGCCTTTTGTGACAACATCGCATCTAGATTACCCAGTCTTAAATTTTTATCATGCATTGATGCATATGTAAAGAATGGCGAACCTGTGACTGTGGTCGCACGTTTGGTCAACCAATCTACTGCATCAATTGGTGTCAGATTAGGAATGATACCTTTCATATTTGATTGTAACGGAAGGTTTCGTTTTCCATTAGGTAAGAATAGATACGATAAGTCAATGTCAAGACCCATCTCTGTTGCAAGCATCTTAATTAAGATTTCATCAATACGACCATTGAATGATTTGCTGATTTTCTTGAGAGACGATAGAAATGCGTGTTCATCTAATAATGTAAACAAGAGTACACTAGACTTTCCATTATCGTTAGACTTAATAGAACGTTCGATACCTGTCATAATGAATGTACGTTCCATGACCACATCAAGATTGTTATCAACCGAGGACATCTTAATCGACAATCTCTCGGTTCCTTGAAAGGATATTGTGTCGAATAACGCTTTATCATCAAGAAGGACAACCTGACCTGATAGATAAGGTTTATCTAAACTTTCGAATAAACTAAGTTCCACAACAGAAGTCTTTACGTCAAAGGATGAAACATCTCCGCCCCCAAAACGATCAGCGGTGATTAGTGCTTCAATAATTTTATACTGTTGAGACTTCGAGGTCTTCATTAGACACCTTTATGGAAATTATTAAACTCTGACACAACTTTTTCGATTACACTTGGTTTCAATATAATAATTTGTTTCAAGTCATCCTGTTTTCGTTCTACACGTTCACGATATGTCACTGCTGTTAGGTTTCCAATATTACCGAAGTCGTATAACGGAACATCCTGATAAAGACCCTTAGCGTCTTCGTAGTGATGAACAGCATCATATTGTTTTGACTCTTTAATCAGTGTAGCAGTAAAAACCTCACCCTCTGCGGATGTGTAAATTAAGGTTTCGTTCTGACCGAAGTTTTCTAGATTTGGTAACTTACCAAAGAGAGCGCCAGGGGTCAAGGAAGTGTCAATCACTAGTTGACCAAGGTCTGGGATACGTCTAACCACACGTCCTACTGTACCACTCTGTGTACCAGTAACAACCTGTCCTACAGGAAAGGAGTTTGATATGTCAGTGTTGGTAGTCACGATGCGGTACGGATACTTTGCCTTTATAGCATCCAACACTTGATTTTGTTGTACAGGCCAACCAGACGAACGTATTGAGTCATTCATCAAAAAGAATGTCCAGTAGTAATCGGTTGTTCCATAAAGTCTGTAAGATAGTGTGTCGGGTCTATCACCAGAAATAATGGTGTGTTTCTGATAAAAAGAAATATCGTCTTTCAACCCATCGATCAAATCTACATACTGACTGATATTATCAAACAGTACTGGTCTTTCATTGTCACCAAATCTATAATCAGTGAGAGCGAAGTTTCTGAAATACTTAGTTGTCATTAGAACCCATCCTCTTCAACATCTTTTCTGTTGAGTGTTCTTGTTTCTTGGAATGATAGTGACATTTCAATTTCCTGAAAGTTACCATCAGAATGCATTGCCATAGCAGTATTATTATAAGTAACACTCACATCTCTTAGGTAACATGGTTTGATTCGAGTTGCAATCTCTTCACCCTTATATTCCAGACTGAGTTGAAATTTGTTCGGAAACTTATAACCAACAGAAACCTGACTACCCGCAACGTCTATATTGATATTTTCGGGATATAGTTCTGTTCGGAACAATTTTATAATTTCTTTAATTTCTTCTGATTCTTTCTGTGATGTCGCAATGAACTTAAACGCAAATGCAAACTCACGAAGTGCAACAGACTTAAATAATACACGAGTGTTTGGATTGGTAGTTACTTGACCCGCACTTCTGAACGCACCAGCGATTTCGTCTGGGAACTTACCCATCAGTTTTACTGTGGCAAGTTTAGCAACATCTTTGTTTGCAGCACCATTGAATGCTGAACCTATAGTCTTACCTGTTTGTTCCAACAATGCATTGACAGCACCACTACCAGATTTAAGACCCGATTCTGCGGCCGCACCCATACCTCCCAAGTCCATATTATCATAAGCAACATTATCACGAAACTGCAAACCAGCAGGAAGGTACAAGGATACTTGTCTTCCTAATGAAGTGAGAGGTTTCCTCTTAGTTACAGGCATTTTGTCGGGGACTAAACCCTTTACCTCATTGACCGCTTTTTGTTGGTCTTCAGGATTATCCCCAACGACCTTTGCTACCGCAACTTTTGCGAGTGCCTTGGTCATTTCTCCGGCTGCACCCAGAACATTACCGAGATCGGTCTCGTCTTCTTTCATTACATTGAAAACGATTCTGCCCCCATAGTCATCTGGGTTATTCAGTGGATACTCAAGGTTTTTTCGGTTTAGTCCTGATAATA
>Ga0102810_1000014_pt1 | contig 46712 bp, 47 predicted proteins | sample ColrivemetaGS573_FD_84506 | JGI IMG/M metagenome (GOLD analysis project Ga0102810, IMG submission 84506) | Estuarine microbial communities from the Columbia River estuary - Ebb tide ETM metaG S.573 | ecosystem: Environmental > Aquatic > Marine > Intertidal zone > Estuary | place: USA: Columbia...
ATAATATAGGTGATTATATTGGCCAACGTGCTACGTTTACATATTTCGAACGTACTAAAGCAGGTAGCTATAGACATCCACTATTTAAAACCATCAGAAACTATGAATAGAGACAAACACATATGGGAAGGTTGGACAGTCGGTGACTTTATTGATGATATAGAACCTATATTTGATAGATGTGCTCCGTTTATGGATAAGCAAAGTCTTAAACATTGGGTTGCACAAGAACAACCTTATTATAAAAAACATATACCAGAAGTATACAAATACTTCTTAAAAAAATCAGGATTATGAGTAAATTAATATGGAAATTATATAACAACAACATGATAAGCATAGAAATTGCTAATCAGTTATTAGACGAACACTATAGATGAATATATTTTATTTAGACTCTGACCCTGTAAAAGCTGCACAGATACAATACAATAAGCATGTGGTTAAAATGATCTTAGAATCAGCCCAGATGCTTTGTACTGCGCATCATCATTATGGTTCCGGTGACAATGTTCCTTATAAAAAAGCACATTACAACCACCCATCAACTATATGGTGTAGACAAAACAGTAAACAATACTATTGGTTGTTTCATCATATGTTAGCGTTAGGAGCAGAGTATACTAAAAGATACGGCAAAAAACATATGTCAATAGACAAATGCTTTGGTCCGTTATCTTTTTTACCTCCTAATATACCTACAGATGAAGAATTTACAGAGCCTCCACAATGTATGCCTGATCAATACAAAGTTCCAGGTTGTAGTATAACAGCATATTGGAATTATTACGAACAAGAAAAGCACATAGTTGCTTCAAAAGACGAACCATTAATATTTAGACCAGATGAGAAGAAAATTATACAAACATTTAGTTGATACAGATGTTTTCAACACCAGAACAAAAATTAGAAATTTTACAAAATCAAATAAACCAAAAAAAAAGGCTGACAAAAGCCTATTATAATATAATAATAAAAAGCTAATGTCATTATTAGAACGTAATACAAAGTATTTAATAAGCAAGCAAGTAGTATGGCGTCAAAATCCATGGAGCGACATACCTACAAAAAATTATGAGTGGGGTTGGTATTATGAAAATGGTACGCATCAATGTTATTCTTTATTTGCATCTAAAGCTAAAATAAATACATTTAAATCTTTAAAATGGCACATGTATGTTTTATGGTACTTAAACCCTCAATTAAATCCAAGTGACTTTGAAATGATAGTTAAACATATTTGTGATATTAAAAAAGGGTTTATTACATTTAAAGTTTCTAACCACATAAGACAAAGCATGATATTAGATGTTAGTTTACAAGACTTAGAAAGACCACCACCAAATAGATTACGTAAAGTAATTTTTAGAGATTTTTGCGGATTAAACAGATCGCAAAAAATGTCTATTGTTGGTCAACTTGTAGGAAGATCTAAAAAAATCAATGCTGATGACGTATATCAATGCATGATAGATTTAAATGATCTTGGTGAAAAAATAACGTGGTCTAAGATTGCAAAGTCTTTAGATTGCTCAGAAAGAACAATAATTAGAAATATAAATAATGAACTTAAAAAAGAAAAAATACTACTTAACAAACAATTATGAAAAAATATAATATAAGCAACTACGTAAGGTATAAAGAAGATATAAAAAAATCAATGCCTGTAGAAAAATTTTATGATTACTATACTAGAGACGAAATGGTTATTAAGTTTTTACCATTAGTAGAAAACATGGCTAGAAAATTTGCAACAAGTCAACAAGCATCTGGGGTATTGAGTATACTAGATCTACTTCAAGTTGGAGGTGAGGCATTAACTAAAGCTGTTGATAAACTTGATTGGGAATTATTAATTGATTCAGAAGATATTGAAAAAACATTAAAATCGTTTTTTTCTAAAAGAATAAAAGGCGCTATTAGAAGACGAATTGATATGATGAGAGGAGATATGAGAATACCAGAGTATAAATTAAACGAAATAAGATCTAACCCAAAAGATAAAAAAATGGTAGCTATGTTTTTTAACTCTATGTTTTTAAGTATAGACGCTAATTTTTCAACAAGTGATGATGAAGAAAACATAATGCATCAGATACAAGATAAGTCTGAACCTTATAATATACAGTTATTAAATTTATATTTAATAGGTTTAATGAAAACACATTTAACTGAAGGTTCTAAAGAATATGATACACTTAGATTAAGCTATGGTTTAGACTGTGAAAAACATACAGCAAAAGAAATAGCAGCTTTATTAAATATAGAAGGTGTTAGTGATTATGTTCGTGTATCTGAAATAAAAAAACAAGCTGTACAGAAATTAATAGACAGCGTTGATCACTCGCAAGTGATTGATTATCTGTAGTTTAAAACAACACGGAATAAAATAAAATCGTAAATGATAATAATAACATGTAATAATAATAATAAGCAATTTAAATAAGAACGAATGAACATAAACGAAAAATTAGCGACAATCCAAACAAAGTTTAAATCGAAAAAAAGTAGATTTAATTCTTTCGGCAAGTACAACTTCAGATCAGCCGAAGACATTCTCGAAGCAACAAAACCCTTTCTATTAGAGTTAGGAGTTACAGTAACAATCAACGAAAGACTTGATGAAGTAGTAGGTTTACCTATTATGACATCAACAGCTACCATTACAGATGGTGAGTCTTTAATAGAAGCTACGTCTGTAGTTGGTGTAGACTTAAATCAAAAAGGTATGAATACGCCACAGCAGTTTGGCTCAGCATCTTCGTATGCTAAAAAATATGCATTAGGTAATTTATTCTTAATTGATGACACTGCTGATAGCGATGCTACTAATAATCACGGTAAAGCATCTGTTAAAAAACAACCTAAAAATACTTTAACGTCAACTAAAGATCCTGCGTATAAAAAAGCAATAGACTATATTAAGTCAGGTGGCAAAATAGAAACCATCAAAGGCAAATATAATATTTCTAAAGAAATAGAAGATGAATTAGTATTAACAGCAAACACATTATAAATGAAAAACAACAAAGCGGCTTTAAAAAAGCTAGAAGATGATAAACATTACTATGGTGATTTTGGTAAACAATATTTAAGCAATTCAGACATAGGTAAGTTATTAACAAACCCTCTAAGTCTTAGAGACGAGCAAAAACAAATACCAGCTTTTTTAGTTGGTGGTTATTTTCACACAGCTATATTAGAGCCTGATAAACTTAAAAAGTTTAAAATAATAGAGGCTAGTACTAGAAACACTAAAGTGTATAAAGAAATATCTGGAGGTGAAATGTGTTTGTTACAGTCAGAAGTAGACCAATTAGAATTAATGATAGATAAGATGATGAGTAATCAAGCTTGTGTAGATTTAATTAGAGGTATTAACGTAGACTATGAAGTTCCTGGTATAACTGAGCTTGAAGGTCAATTATGGAAGGGTAAAGCAGATATTGTAAACCATGACGAAAAGCTTATTATTGATTTAAAGACAACAGCTGATTTACAGAAATTTAGATATTCAGCTTCTAAATATAATTACGATAGTCAAGCTTACATTTATCAAAAATTATTTGGCTATGAATTAATATTTATAGCTATAGACAAGGCTAATCACCAAATAGGTATATTTGATTGCTCGCCTGAATTTTTAGCTCGAGGAGCTGATAAAGTACAAAGAGCAGTAGAACAATACAAATTATTTTATGAATCAGAGGATTTTGATCCTCAACAATATTTTATTAATCAAACATTATAATTATGGCAAGTATTATTAAAGCAAGTATCAATTTAAATGAAGTACCAAAAGATAAAATAATCATTGGTAAAAAAGGTAAATATCTACCTATAACTATTACATTAAACGACGAGCTAGATCAGTTTGGAAACCAAGGTCCTGTTATTGTAGATCAGTCTAAAGAAGAGCGAGAAGCTAAAACACAAAAGACTTATTTAGGAAATGTAAAAGTGGTATGGACTAATGGTGAAAATGTAGCAGCGGCTCCACGTGATGGTCAACCTCAACAAGCTGCGCCTGTTAAAACAGTTGATGATGATTTACCGTTTTAATATGCGGTAACAAAGTAACTATGCTATACACACCTGCGTGTGTATGCATGTAATATTAATTCTAATTAAATTAAATGCAGACAACAGAGATCAATGGATTTTTGATTGACGAATTCAATCAACATAAGCTTGAAGAGGGAAAAAAGCAAGGTACATGCCCGCTTTGTTCTCACGATAGAAAACCCAAGAATCAAAAGGCTAAATGTGCGTCTTATGATTGGGAACGGGGTCTCGGTACTTGTCACAACTGTAATACATCATTTCAATTACATACTTATCAGCGTAAAGGCGCTAGTGAAAAAGAATATGTTAGACCAACGCTACAAGTTAATGTTGATCAGCCTGAGTTTTTAAGTGATAAAGTAATTGATTGGTTTAAAACAAGAGGCATAGGAACTCAGACCCTTTTTGATTTAGAGATCAGCGAAGGTGATGAGTATATGCCACAAACCGGTAAGTCCGAGAACACAATAAAGTTCAATTATTTCATGGGCGATCAACTTATTAACGTTAAGTATCGCGATGGTAGAAAGAACTTTAAATTATATAAGGGTGCTGAAAAAGTATTCTATAATATAAATAGTATAGTAGGTTATGATACTTGTGTTATAACAGAAGGTGAAATGGATGTATTAGCTTTTCACGAAGCTGGTATACCAAATGCTATATCAGTTCCTAACGGAGCCACATTAAATAGCAATAACCTTGATTACTTAGATAATTGTATAGATTACTTTGAAGATAAAGAAAAAATAATATTAGCAGTTGACTCAGATGAAGCAGGTCAAGCATTACAATCAGAATTAGTCCGTAGACTTGGAGCTGAAGTTTGTTACCTAGCGTCATTTGATGATTGTAAAGACGCTAATGAATATCTACAAAAATATGGCAAAGAAAAATTACAAGAGCGTATTACAAAAGCAAGACCAGTACCACTTGAAAACGTTACAACATTTAAAGATATTGAAGACGAGGTCACAGATTTTGTGCGCAATGGTTTTAAGAAAGGATATCAAATTGGCTTGGAAAACTTTGATGATATTTTTTCTACATATACCGGCCAGTTTATTACTGTTACTGGGATACCTAGTAGTGGTAAGTCTGATTTTGTTGACCAGATGGTTGTAGGTTACAATCGCAACTATGGTTGGAAAACAGCATTTGCATCACCAGAGAATGCACCGACCTATTTACACGCTCACAAATTGATGCGTAAAACATGGGAAGGCATGCCAACAGCTGCTGATATACATAGTGATAAATGGAATAAAATAGCCGATCATTGTAATGCTAATTACTTTCATATTGATATGGAGCGTTATACATTAGAATCCGTTTTACGTAAAGGAGCTGAATTAGTTAAACGTAAAGGTATTAAATGTTTGGTTATAGATCCATTTAATAAAATAAGAGATGTTGATTGTAAAACAGAAGACATTAATCGTTACACAATGGAGTACTTAACTAAGATTGAAGTTTTTGCTAAAAAGTTTGATGTACTAGTATTTGTAGTTGCTCACCCAACTAAAATGTATAAAGACAAAGATGGTAAAATGGAAGAACCTACTATGTATAACATAAAGGGTGGCGGCGAATGGTATGATGCTAGTTATCACGGTATATTAGTTCACAGAAACTATGAAGAAAAAACCGTTAAAGCAAAAATACTAAAAGTTAAGTTTCAAAACCTAGGAGAAAACGGCGCTGAGTGTCATTTTAAATGGGAACACAAGTCTGGTTGTTTTATTCCTCATGAACCTATATCAAATAATGAACCCATGCCATGGGAGTAAAAAAGAAATCAGTAGGATACCAATTTAATCCTGATGAGTTCAAGGCATATCACTGGTGTATAAACAATGGAATTTATATATCACCTTTTTGTAAAGAAAACTTTACATTTTGGCATATAGACATAGAAATAAATAAAAAAATAAATAGATCACCTCAGGTTTTTAATCCAAGAGAACTATGGGAAACAATATTTAAATATTATAAATATTATTATGACAAGTATAACAAAAACAAAATTTAAAAATGCTAATGAGGCTTATGAATATCTTTTAGACGCTGCTATAGTTAAAGGTGTTAAATTTGATGACACTGTTGCTATGTTTAACATAGGTTTTTATATTGAAGATCCTCAAGACAATCACATAACAAATAAACAACGCAAATGGAGCTTAGAATATGCAGAGGCAGAATGGCAATGGTATTTATCTGGTGATCCTAATATTAAAAAGCTTGGTGAATTATATGGTAAAATACCACCTATATGGGAGCGAATGGCTGATAAGTATGGTAATGTTAATTCAAACTATGGTTATCAATGGAAACGTAAAGCTCAGATAGATTATGTTTGCAATAAACTTAAAGAAAACAATAATACTAGACATGCAGCTATAAGTATATATGATGCAAAAGAATACGATAAATATAGTAAAGACACACCATGTACATATGCTGTTCAATTTACAATCATAAATAAACAATTATGTATGTCTGTTTATATGCGTTCTAATGACATCTGGTACGGTTTCTGTAATGATCAATATCAATTTTCATCATTACAAAAAATGATTGCAGACAGACTGTCTATTGACACGGGTTGGTATTATCACCACGCACATAACATGCATTTGTATAACAATAAACTTTAAAAAATATGTATTATTTATATCACATACCAGGTAAAAAAATAGGAGTTACACGTAATCTTAATACTAGAGTAACCCTTATACAAGGATATAAGGAGAATGAATATGAGGTTCTTGAACAGTCAGAAGATATAGATTATATATCAGACCGTGAAATAGAACTTCAAAAGTCTTACGGCTATAAACAAGATCTTCATAAATATAATAAATTAAAACCAATATTAAATCAAATGAAAATAAACGCAACAGAACAAACATCAACATTTGACTGCCCAGTGAATAAACTAAAAGGACGTCTTATGGATAATATAGGTATAACTTGGGAAACAACACATGGCAAATTCCATATAGGTAGGGATCACATAAATTGGATAATGGCAAATGTAAAAACATCTATGTTTGATAATGAAAGATGCTTTATATATAATAAAGCTTTTTACGAATCTTTTTTTAATCCTGAACATACTCCTTGTTCTGATCCAGAAATATCAAGGTTTAATTTAATAAGAGATTGGGCTAAACAAAGAGGTATAGTAGACAAAGGAAACTCACATACTCAATACGTTAAGTTAATGGAAGAAGCTGGGGAATTAGCAGAGGCTTTATTAAAAAAAGACAGAAAAGAAATATATGATGCTATTGGAGATATGATAGTTGTTTTAACAAATTTAGCAACTTTAGAAGATATGAAAGTAGAAGATTGTATTGACTATGCTTATAATGAAATAGCTAAAAGAAAAGGTAAAATGATTAATGGAACTTTTGTAAAAAACACATTATAATGAAAATAAAAACAGAAGATAAAATAGTTCAACAAGTATTAAGAAAAATGGACGAACGTAGTTTAATAGGCCAAAAAAAATATGGTGCAACTATGATGAAAGAAATAGAAGGTAGAGAAAAAGATCTTGATACTTTTTTAATTGATGTACAAGAAGAATTAATGGATGCTTTGTTATATATTGAAGCAGCTAGAAGATGTTTAACTGATGAAATAGAAGAATCTATGATAAATAGAATTAATATAATCGGTCAAAACGGTAACACAGGAGAACATTATGAAAAAATTTTTTAAAAAGAAAAGCAGCAAAAGAGGTCCTGTAAGAGCAAAAAAAGTATTATATGATGGTATTAATTTTGCTTCGGGATTAGAAAAATATATGTATTGCGCTTTAAAAAAAGCTAAAATAAAAAATAAATATGAAGGTGAAACATTTGTTTTGTTAGCTGGTTTTCATTTTGAAAACGAAGTATATGAAAGATGTTCAAATGGAAAAGGTGATTATAAAAATAGAGGCTGTAAAAGAATATTACCTATAAAGTATACACCAGATTTTATTGGAGATGATTTTATAATAGAAACAAAAGGAAGAGCTAATGAGTCTTTTCCAATGAGATGGAAATTATTTAAAAGACTTGTTATGAGCCAGTTTCCAAATGTAACATTGTATAAACCACAAAATCAAAAAGAATGCGACGAAACAATAAGCGTAATCCTTTCGAAGAGAAAAGGATAGCAAGAAAAATGTATGCAGAGCGCCAAATTGATAAATGGTGCAAATGGAGTTGGGAGATAAGAGGTAAAATAAAATACAAAGAATTAGTAGAACAACAAGAAAAATATAACTTTAAAATTTATGGATAAAAAAGAAAAAAGAAACTGGTCATTGTCAATAGGTACTTATCCTGGTTTATTGATTGGTGCTAGAACGTATGACGAACCTGAACAAACAACACACGTATTATACATACCTTTTGTAGACATTGCGTTAGAAATATATAAATAATGGGATTATTTGATGAGCGCATAGCGTACAAACCGTTTGAATATCCTGAATATTACACAGAAGGTTGGTTAAAACAAGCACAAGCATTTTGGTTACACACTGAAATCTCAATGCAAAGCGATATAAAAGATTGGAATGAAAAACTTAACGAAAAAGAAAAACACCTTGTCGGGAACATACTTCTTGGCTTCGCGCAAACGGAATGCGCGGTATCAGACTATTGGACCCAGAACGTCGTATCGTGGTTTCCTAAACACGAAATAAGACAAATGGCTATGATGTTTGGATCACAAGAAACTGTGCATGCTGTAGCATATAGTTATTTAAATGAAACACTAAAACTAGAAGATTATGAAGCATTTCTTCACGAACCAGCAACGTCTGCTAGATTTGATAATTTGGTTGCTTATGACGGGAATAATCCTGTGGGTATTGCAAAAAGCTTGGCTGTATTTTCAGCCTTCGCTGAAGGAGTTAGCCTGTATAGTGCTTTTGCAGTTTTGTATAGTTTTCAGCTTCGAAATCTACTTAAGGGTATCGGGCAACAAATGAAATGGTCAGTAAGAGATGAATCATTACATAGTAAAATGGGTTGTAAACTATTTAGAGATATGTGTAAAGAAAACGATCAATTACTACATTTATGTAGAGAAGACATAGTTAATGCCGCTGAAACAATGGTAAAACTTGAAAGTAGTTATATTGACAAAATGTTTGAAGCTGGTGACATTGAAGGTATATCAGCTAATAATTTAAAACAATTTATAAAAAAGAGAGCAAATGAAAAACTTGTGGAACTTGGTTATATCGACCTGGGATCGTATTTCGCTTATGACAAAAAAGCAGCGTCTAATCTTGATTGGTTTTACCATCTTACCGGGGGCATCACTCATACTGATTTTTTTGCTATTAGGCCAACTGATTACTCAAAAGCTAACGAAGGTGAAGACTTTGAAGATATCTGGTAAAATAAATATAACGGAAGAAGATATATATAAAGATCTTAACTATAATGGTATGTATAAATTTGTAAAAAAAAAATAAAATGATTTATATAAAAGATGATTTTTTACCTCACAATTTATTAAACGCTATATTAAAAGATAAAGAAAAATATAAAGAACATAAAACTCCTGGTAAATCTTTTTGGGTAAAAGAACCTAGCTTAATGTTTATTGATTACATAAGTAATAGAATATCAGAAATAGAAGGTTACAAAATAAACAATATACTTTGTTTTTTTAGAGAAGCAAAAAAAGGTCAAGACGATAAATGGAGAATACATAACGATACTATTATTCAAAATCAAAAACCAGAAAGAGCAATAGTTTTATTTTTGTCTGAAGATAGTTATCAAGGTTTAAATGGAACTGCATTTTGGTCACATAATGTTCATGGAGATACATACACAGATGGCTCAGTAGATGATTTTAACGATCTTTTAATTAATGATAGCAATGATATATCTAAATGGAATTTAAAAACAATTATAGGCCATAAAAAAAATAGACTTATTTCTTATCCGTGTAATTATTTTCACAGCAAGTATCCAAATGAGTTTAAAAACAGTAGACAAGTAATGGTAATGTTTTATAATAAAAATAAAAATGAAATCACAAAAACAAAGTAAAATAAATTTAATACAAAAAAAACTTGAAGCTCAAAACAGAGTTTTAGAGCACATTTTAAAAGAGTTAACTAATGTTACAGATTTAGCTATAGGAACTCTAGAAACTTTAAAAATCATGGACAAAAAAGGTTATGAGAAAGCAATTGAAACGATTAAACAGAATATTATTAAAGAATCTAGTAAGACAGAAAAGACTAAGTCCTTGGAAAAGACTAGCGACTAGAGCTGGATACATGGGTGCTGGTTTTTTAATAGCAGCGCAATGGACTTTAGAACCAAGACTATATATACTTGGTTTTATTTGTGTAATGATACAAACAGCTTCAAGAAAACAATGGAATTTAGTAGCTTTAAATTTAAACGGTTTAATAGCTTGGACAAAACATTTTATAGGATAAAAATATGTGGAATAATGAATGGATTAAAGGAGAAGATTACCCAAAATGGGGAGATACAGAAGTTTATAAAAAAACAATATCTGGTGGATATTTACTACAAGGCGAAACTCCTCGTGATGCTTACTTGCGTGTATCTAAAACTGTTGCTAGAAGATTATATAAACCAGAAATGGCTGAAAAATTTTTTGAATACATCTGGAATGGCTGGCTTTGCCTTGCTAGTCCGGTTCTTAGTAATACTGGTACTGACCGTGGTCTTCCTATATCATGCTTTGGTATTGATGTGGCAGATAGTATACAGGACATAGGACAAAAAAATCTAGAGATGATGCTACTCGCTAAGCACGGCGGTGGAGTTGGTATCGGTATAAATCAAATAAGACCCGCTGGCGCTAAAATAACAGGAAATGGAACAAGTGACGGCGTTGTGCCTTTTTGTAAAATCTACGATTCAACAATACTTGCCACTAATCAAGGATCTGTCAGACGAGGAGCTGCATCGGTTAATATTAACATTGAACACTCCGATTTTGAAGAGTGGATCGAAATACGTGAACCCAAAGGAGACGTCAATCGTCAATCACTTAACTTGCATCAGTGCGCTGTTGTCGGCGATAAGTTCATGCGAAAACTTGAACAAGGAGATAGAGAAGCTAGAAAACGTTGGGGAAAACTACTTCAAAAGCGTAAAGCTACTGGAGAACCATATATCCTTTTTAAAGGAAATACAAATAAGAATAACCCCCCAGCCTATAAAGACAACGGATTAAAAGTACATATGACTAATATATGTTCTGAAATTACATTACACACAGATGAAAACCATAGCTTTGTATGTTGTTTATCATCATTAAATTTAGCAAAATATGAAGAGTGGAAAGGTACAAACCTTATTTACGACAGTATATGGTTCCTTGATGGGGTCATGGAAGAGTTTATACAAAGAGCTAAAGGCTTACGAGGTTTTGAAAACGCGGTTAGGTCAGCTACGAAAGGAAGAGCTCTTGGCTTGGGAGTTTTGGGCTGGCACACGTACCTACAAGAAAAAGGTATATCGTTCGAGGGTTTACTTGCTCAGTTTGAAACTAGGAAAATCTTTAGTCAGATTAAAATTGAAAGCGAAAGGGCTAGTATGGCACTTGCAGAAACTTATGGAGAACCTTTATGGTGTTCTGGAACTGGTATGCGTAATACTCATTTACGCGCTGTGGCTCCCACTGTTTCTAATAGCAAGCTTAGTGGCAATGTTTCGCCGGGTATAGAACCTTGGGCGGCAAATGTTTTTACAGAACAGACAGCTAAAGGAACCTTTATACGTAAGAACCCTACTTTGTTAAAACTATTAAGAAAACTTAAAATAAATAACAATGAAACATGGGATAAGATCATGGCTGACGGTGGTAGTGTGCAAAATATTATTGAGCTTGATGATGTTGTTATGGCGCACGAAACACCCGCAAAGGAGGTATTTAAAACTTTTAAGGAAATTAATCAACTAGAATTAGTTAATCAAGCTGGACTAAGACAGCAATATGTAGATCAGTCAGTTAGTTTAAACTTAGCTTTTCCTAGTGTAGCAACACCAAAGTGGATTAATAAAGTTCATTTTGAAGCATGGAAAAAAGGTGTTAAAACCTTATATTATACGCGGACAGAATCTGTTTTAAGAGGTGATATTGCACAACAAGCAATGAATGAGGATTGTGTAGCTTGTGATGGTTAAAAAGTTATAACTATTAGTTATTGTAATAAAAAAAGGGCTCTCGTAATGAGGGCCCTTCTTTTTTAGGAACTTTAGGTATGGTACGCCTATTTTATTTTGTTCCTTGTTTTTTAAAGAACATTATCAATTCCTTTTGCAATACTTTTTTTACCAATATTTTTAGCTAGAAATTTACCCATATTATAAAGACTTTTAGCTCCTCCTCCTAGTATTAATCCTAAACTACCTGAGCTTCCTAATCTTTGATTCATCATCTCTTTAGGAATATCTTTTAATAAACCTTGCTCATGTTGTTCTTCCGGTGTAATAGGAACACTTTCGTTATTCATTCTATTTCTAGTTAATTCAATTTCAGCTAATCTTTCATTTGTGCTGTTATCAGATACAAGATTAGATACTTTGTTTAAAATACCATTGCTTTCATCAACCGGGCCTGTTCTTCTTGTTATTAATTCTTCGTCTTCCATTTTTTTAAGGTTTTGATTTATATTTTCCATCTGGAAGATATTTTATCATTTTATCTATTGTTTTATTTTTACTATTATCCATATTTGAGTTTCCAAAAGCGCCAACCACTGAGCCTGCAAGATTATTAGTTAAATCTTCAACGCTTTCTAAAAAAGCATCTTTAACACTAGATTTACCTTTTTTTACAGATGAATAACCAGCTTTAGCTTCATGAGCAGCGCCTAAAACATTTGCTCCAAAAGCAGCTAAACCTCTACCCATTATAGAATTACCTAAGCCAAATGGAAGTTTATTTCTTAAACTTTCAGTAGTGTATTGAGCTGTTGTAACATGTCTAGGCGCATCCTGTTCAATGCCCCATTCACCACCATCATATCTATTTTTTATGTTAGTTACTGCTTTTTTCTTAGGGTTACCTAATTCATACGCTAATTTAGACTCTATAGTGCCTGGCGAATTTTTAATTTTTTTAAGTAATTTATAAGGATCTGGCATAATTATTTTTTTGTTTTTCTACCTGCTCTAGCTTTTCCTTTTATAGCATCTGGTATATCACCAATTTGATCTCCAACTTCTTTTATAGCCTTAGCAACGTCTTGAAGTTCTTTTGCAGTAAGTTTGTATCTTTTTTTAATTTCTTTTACAGTAGCTATAGCTTTTTCATCTATATTAGTTTTGCTCCAAAGTAAATTCCATACGTCAATCCAATATTGTTTAGTTAATTTCCACATATTATTTATTTTTTTTTAATTTAATCCATTTGTCTATAGTATAACCTATTGTTACTAATAATAATAATACTTTTAATCCCATTTCTATATTAGTAAATGTTGTTACTCCTAATGTTGATGCGTTTATAATGTAAAGTTTTATTTGTTGAATATCCATTTTTTTATATTGAGGCGTTAGTTATATTACAGTATTCTTTATTGGCATCAAAGCAAGGGCAGGATTTTGATGAAAACTCATTGTGCCCATGTATCGTAGCGGTTGGATGCAGTTTTATTAATGTTTTAAGCAATAGTAATAAGCTTTCTTTTTGTTCAGATGTTCTAGTATCTTTAGCTATCCATTTTCCATTAGAACCACGTTCTGATTCAACGCCTCCAATATAACAAATTCCTATTGATCCTTTATTGTGGTTTTTAACATGAGCTCCTTGTTCATATATATTTCTACCATACTCAATTGTACCGTCTAATAATACAACATAGTGATAACCTATACCTTTCCAGCCTCTTTTTAAATGCCACCGGTTTATTTCAGCTGCATCTAAATCTCTGCCTTCTTGTGTAGCAGAGCAATGTACTATTATTTTGTTTATTTCTCTCATTTTAAAATTCTATTTTATCAAACTTTAATGAATCACCAAAATTTATTGTGTCAAAATTAAGGCCATCACTAGATTTCTTGTTATCGCCATCTTCTATACCTAAGTTCCATTTACTATAACCAGCTAGCATAGCTAGTCTTTGCCAAGTTTCGTATTGAGTATTCATAGCGTCTTTTAGGTTTTCTGATTTTATATATAATCTATCTAAAGGTAGATTTATAGACGCCGAGGTAATAGATGCTCCTGCTTGAAGATAATATTTGTTATCTAAACTCCAACCTAAATACTCTGCCTCTTGTTTATTGTATTGAATAGATTCCCAGCCTTTCATTAATTTTCTTGCTTTTATACCAACCGGAGGTGAAACGTTTAAAGCTTCAACAAGTAGTTTTCCACTTTTATATCTACCTTTAGGATCAGCGTTTAATTCTATAGCTTTAGATACAATATTTTTAATAGCTGCAACAAATGCTCCTTTTAAACCAGAACCTCTAAGAAGAGTATCCATAGCTCCATTTACAGCTCTATACTTACCTGTATCATATTTTCCTTTCTCATCTGCATACTCATCATCATCTAGCCACATTCCAAACAACGCATTTTGTAAAAAGTTAAACACCATGTTTTGCAAAGCAGCATAATAAGTTATTTTAGCTACATTATTTCTCCAGTCACCTCTTCCTTTTGCTAAATCAACAACTGAATTTTTTATTATTCTTCCATATTGAAGCGGCGTGTTTTGAAAAGCCAAAATTAATCTACCTTGTATTGAGGCTTGAGTTTGAGATATTTTAGAAGGATCAGCAGATTGTTGACTTATTTCAGCTGCTTCGTAAAATTCTCTCATTGCTTGTGATTCAGCAGCGTCAATTTCTACACCTTGTTTAACTAAAGATTTTATTCTATTTCTATAAAAACTAGAACCACCAAGTGCTATTGCAAAACTATCAGCAAATCTAGTAGGCATAAAACCTTTCTTTAAAACCCAAGCTATAGCAGCTTTTGTTTTACCTGCAAATGTTTTGTTTCTAGGATCATTAACAACATCAATGAGTTCTGCTTCTTGAATATCACTAAGCATTCCTTCTCTTCTATTTGACAAGTAAGCTGATTTCCAAAGGGTAGTAAAATCACTCCAAAACTGTTTTTGATTAATAAAAGTTTTAGCAGCTGCAAACACATTATTATCTGTAGTGTTTATAAAGTTAGTTGCAGAGATTGTTTGTAATAAAGCAGATCTCATGTTAAAGAACATTGTAACACCAACAGATCCATTTAACCAATTAACAAAAGCGCTCTGTTCTTTTGGTTTGTTTTTACCAGTTTGCATTCTTTTTGTAATATCCTTAAGAGCTGTAACAAAATCCGCACCTAAAGCAGCTTCTAGTTTATATAAGTTTTCTTTATCAAATATTAATTCCTTGTTTTGAATCCATCTTGATAAAAACTTTTCTCTATTAGAAAAATTAAGTATGTCTTGTATATCGCTTAATACATTTCCTGAACTCCAACCTTTACTTGGTTCTATCCAGTTGTTTTTCATTTTAGATATTTTTTCAAGATCTAGCGCAAAGCTTTTTAGTTTTGAGTTTTTTCTAATTATGTTACTTAAAAACATTATATCTTTACTATCTAAACCTGGTATTTCAATTCTATTTCTTTTCCAAAGATAAACTCTTAAAGCAGTGTCTAATGAAAAACCACTGTACCCAGAATCTTCTGCTAATAATTTTTTTATTCCTTTGTTTTTCTTTAATAGGTTTTTAAAATCTCTATGTGCAACATTTTTAGCTTCAACCATATTCAACATACCCTCAGAATAAGGTTTTATTAAGTTATCGTTTAACCATTTTAATTGTTTTTCTCCTTTTTTACCTTTACCAGAGGCTATCATATACATAAGACCTAAAAAATCTGAATCACCAGGTGGAAGCCACACGTTATTACCCCCAACAAGTTTACCTAAAATTTTACCTCTTTCTTCAGAAAAAACCTCGTCTACATTTATATTGTAGTTTTCTTCAATTATTTCATTTAACCCTTTTGAAAGGTTATTACTGTATTCGTTTCTTTCGTTATTTAAACTAAATTTAATATCACCTGTTTCTATAACATTTCTAGACATTTTACCTTTCCAATTAGCGTTGTTTTTAAAGTAAAAATCATTATAACCTTGGGATATTTTATCTATTAAATAATAAGAAATAGCTTTGTCATTCATGTTGCCTAAATCAGGAACATTAAATTTAATAGCTTTTTTATTAAACTTTATAGTTTTTCTAGTTGCATCATCTATAGTTTCAGCCATAAACAATTGATCATTAACATCAGCTGTAGAAGATAAATAATCAGATCCTTTAGCGTTATTCAAAGAGCCGTTATCTAAAGTAAATCTTTCTCTAAATTCTTTGTTAGAGTTTCTTTTTATATCTTTTATAGACTGCTTAAACTGCTTGTTTGTTAAAGTAAATTCATCAAAAACAATTCCTTGTTCATTTGCTTCATTAACTTCGTAATTAAATCTTGATCTAAACATGTTAGCTAATCTTCCATACAATCTAGTTCTAGACTTAGCTTCAGAATCAAAAGTTATATTTTTTATATTAAACTTATTTACAGCCTCTAATAATCCATTGGCAACAATACTCATTACTTTAAAAGAATCACCAGTTCCTGATATTTCTGTTGATGGTATTGTCCCTGTAATAGTTTCTCCAGACCTATCAAAAGTTACATCTTTCATTAACGCAAATTGAAATTCATAACTGTCTTTTCCTTTAGGCATTAAGTTAAGTAAATAAGTTTTACCGTTAACAACAAAAGAAGCATTATACATTTGATCTGAATTTGGATCTCCAGGTATCATACTACTATCAGACCATTTTAAATCTGCTTTAGTATTTAAACTAAACTTAACACTAGGTGATTTACCTCTAGCTAAGTTGTTTAAAACTTTGTTTCTTATATTTGTGTTTTTAAGATCTCTGTATAAATCAACATTTCTTTTAGATAATTGTTCTAAAAAAGCATCATCTCTTACTGCGTTTCTAGCTTCTTGCAAAACAAGAACATCTCCAAATAATTCCATCAAAGCTGTTCTTCTGTCAAAATAAGCAGTAGCCCACAGTGTTTTACCTGTTCTACCTTGCTCCACAGGGTCAAAGCTGTTTAATAGTTTTTGCTTATTGTTTTTAGCTAGCTTGTCTATTATTCTAGTGGCTTCGTCTAAACCAAAATAGTTTTGTAAAAAACTAGCAACATTTAAGTTTTTAATTTTTCTAGGTTTTCCTTGATTATCAGAATCTTTAAGTCTTGGTGGTAATTTTTTTATTGCGTAAGTAGACTCACCTGTTACTGGATCAATAGGATTGTTTATAACATCAAATATTAATTTCCAATTATCAAACATAAAACTTTCTAATGAAGAAGAATTTTTAAAAGTCATTCTTCTTGTTAGTGTTTGTGATAATATAGCTAATTTTTCTTTAAAGTTTTTAAAGTCTAGATTTTCAATGTTACGAGAGTTTAATATTTCTCTTTTAACTTCAGCTACTATAATTTTAGCAGGACTAACTAACTCAGAATAAGCTTCATATGTTTTAACCATTCCGCCAGACCCTAGACTGTATGTTTTAAAAGACTTTAATTCTTTTAATTCTTTAGCTTCAGCGTTTGTTAAGCTTTGCTTGTTTTCTAGTTCTAAACCTCTTTTTAAATCTCTTTTTTGTCTTTCTAGTTCAGCTCTTTCTTTAGGGTCAGAAACCGTTGCTAGTCTTCTGTTAACAGCTATACCAGGGTCATTTGCATCGAGAGCAAAATCACCACCAACCGGTATACCTTGTATCTCTATAGGTTTTCCATCTACATCTGTAAAGCCAAAATTAGGATCTTTAAGCAGTTCAATTAATTGATCTTGATCTTTTTCATAAGATTGTTTTTCTTGCTCTAAAACATCATTATCTACGTCTAAAATGGATGCTGTTATTCTGTCATCTATATCAGTTGTGTATTTTTGTGAAGTAACGCTACCTGTTTTAAGCGCTGCTTTCATTTTATTTCTAAGTTGAGAATTTATCCAACCATTTAAATTGTCATTTTGAGTTATAAGTTCTCCTTTTTTGTTTTTATAACCTTTTTCGTCTAATTTATTTAAAGTGTTGTTTATTTCATTAGAACTTAAATTATCATCTTGTAACTCTTTTCTTTTGTTTTCTCTAAGATTTAAAAATTCTTTATTAAAATTTCTTATATGAGGTAATAAAGCTATTTGAGTTTCTTGCAACATGTCTTCAGCACTGTAATCAGGTAGAGATCCGTATAATGTTTGAGCTTTAGAAAGTATTGGTGTTTCATATTGCTCTAATATTTCATAGAAAACTATATCATCAGGTGCTATGTTTGCCCATTTGTTTTTATTATATTTAGAGTTTATAGTATTTTTAAACTCATCAGCATTAGACCTAGAAGTTGTTTTTAATGCAAATTTTTCATCAAAAGTATAATTATCTTGACTAACAGGTTCTTTAACCGGCTTTGGTTTTGAAACTTTCTTTTCATCAAGAAGTTCATTAGTTTCTTTTTTTAAAGCTTTTTTATCTACTTCAGCACCTTTTGTTCCTAATTTTTTAAATGCCTTATTTTTATCTAAAGACATAACTCTATTGTTCATAGATTTATTGTAGTCTTTTATAAAATTATAAACATCTCTACCTGAACCAAATTTAACATCTCTAACACCTAGAAATTGTAAAACCTGTCTAAATACATCTGCTAATTTAGTAAAAACATCTTCATTATATGTAACAGCGCCAACATCTATAGCTTCAGAATAAAGAGTTAAAACTTCTTCCCACTGTTTACCTAGTTCTGTTGATACTTTATTATTATATTCAGACTTTGTTATTGTTCCAGCTTTTAAATCTGCTTCAATTCCAGCAATACTGTTTTTATAATAATTTATATAACCAGTAAAATCTTTTAAAAACTTAGCAGGCAAAGCAGTTAATTTAGAATCATTATTAGAAAGTCTTTCTTGTATTTTAAGTATTTCACCTAATAAAGATTTACCTAATAATATAGCAGCTTCAGGATCATTTTTTATTGTTTCATAAATTAAGCCATGTAAAAATTCATGTTGTTTAACCCCTATTCTTCCACCTTTAGCGGCTTTGTCATTGTTTATTAAAACAATTTTTTTCCCATCAAAATCTATTATACTTCCGTATTGTTGTGAAGTAAAATCTGCTTTTTCAGGGGTGTAGTTTAATTCGTTTATTAAAAAATCTTTAGCTTCTTGAACAGAATTAACTTCTTTCCATTCAGTATTAGTTATAATACCTTTTTTTATCGCAGCAGTTATTATTCCTGATTTTCTAGCAGTTAAATCATTATAATATACTCTTTGTATTTTCTCATCTAAAGCTTTTATTCTTTCGTCTGTAGCTGCATTAAAAGATTTGTCCTCTGTTTTACGTTGATTTCTTAGTTTACCAACTTCGTTAAGATCACCTAGTATTTCTTCAGCAGCTCGAGCGCTTATGTCGGTAGGCATTCTATTTATGTTGTTATTAAAAGCATCTATTTCTTGTAAAACCTGATCTGCTTCTTCTTGAGTATATATACCTTGATTAACTTGATCTGCTAATATTTTTTTAACTTTCTTTTTCTTATAAGATAACAAACTTAAATTGTTAAATCTATCTACAGCACCCATACCTAGTAATTGCCTAGCTGATTTTTTAGCACCTTTTACAGCTACCCCAGCGCCAGGCATTATTGCACCAGCAAAAAACGAAAGCACAGTAGTGTCTATAAAATCTTGCATAGACATAGTATCTTTCATTATTTTTTTACCAGCGGATTCATTTACTTGTTTGTTAACAACAAATGTTTCACCTGACTGCTGTATGTTTTCTTGAAAAACTTCTTTAATACCTTCACCACTTAAATTAAAAAGAGTTTTAGCGCCTGACGCTAACTTTTGCCCAAAGCTTCTAAAACCACCTTTAACGTATGCTTCTAAAGATTCTTTTATGTATTCGTTTTTTATTTTACCAAAAATAGCATCCGTTGCTTTTGTTTGAGGCGATATAGGAGCTGTTAAAGCATATAATATACCTGTTTGTATAGAAGCTATAGAAGCTAATTGACTTGCCTCTTGATCATTTATACCAGCTTGTCTAGCTTGCTTTAATGTTTCTTCGTATCCTCTAGAAAAACCTAAAGTACTTTGACCTATTATAGCATCAGCCATATTTTTTTTAATAGGTACTGATTTTAAAAAACTTCTTGTTTTTCCTAAAACACCTAATCCTTTAGTAAAACCACCAACTGCCCTTATACCATTGCCCATTCCTCTTGTTAAGGCTATTTGAAAAAACAAATCACCTATAACATTAGCACCAGCATCAAAAGCACCTAATACACTAAAAGAAGATACTTTTCTATTTCCTTTTCTAGCTTTAGTTCTTATATTATCTTGTTGTTCTTGTGTTAAAAAAGGAGTTGCATTTAATTTATTAGTTGTATCTATTATTTGGTTATTAGAATCTATAACATATTCAATATTAGTTTCGGGATCTAAATATCCATAACCTATAGCACTAACGTATCTACCAAAAGTATTGTATTTAGTACCAACAACACCCATTTCTTCTAGAGCTAACTCTGTTCTGATACTTTCTGAAACACCTTCAAAAAAGTCACCAGGCAATAAACCATATGTACTTGCGCTAAAACTTTCTATAGCACCACTTAAACCGTTCCAACCTTCACCTGCTAGATTTAATAAAAATTTACCAGCACCAATATTACCGCCATCTTCCAGTAGTTTTTGATACTCTATTTGGTTTTTTTCGTCTTGTTCTTCTAGTTTTACAGATATTAATGGAAATTCTTGTTTTATTAAGTTTTCATAATCTTGTAATAAAACATTTTCATTGGAAATATTAAACTTTTTATTTATAGTCTTTGGATCAATACCAGTTTGTTTTTCATACATCAACTGTTGTTGCTTTATATCTCTCTGAAGTTGATCGTTAACATATAAGTTTAAGTACTGTAGTTTTTTTGCTTCAAGAGCTAGTTCTGGTTTATAATAATTACCATAATTTCTCTTATCCATGTCTAACTCTAGAAATCTTTTTAAATCTTTATCATAACCTTTAGCTTGTAAAAAACCTCCAAAATCTCTAGTGTTTATATTTCTACTTGAAAGAGCATCATTGTCGTACATTTCATCAACAAAAGAAGTTCCTTCACCTAGCATTTCAGCTAGTTCTGGAGAATACATTTTCATTCCTTCGTTTACCTGCTCGTTTTCAGCAACATATGAGTCTTCATATATATAAGGTTGATTTAATTTTCTTAAATCAATGTAACTGTCTATCTCGCTATCACTTTTAGACTGAAAAGCACTTATTTTTCTTCTAGCTCTGTTTTTTTCATCATCACTTACTAGTTGCAATACAGATATAGCTTCAGGACTTTCTTTATAACCAGCTATAATTAAATCATCTTCAGTTATAAAATTATTATCTACAGCAGCTTGTATATTGTCATCATCAAAAAAAGGTTGAGAAGCCATGCTGTCTCCATATCTTTCGGTAGGTAATAAATCTTTTTCATTATACTTACCAAACTGATTCTGTAAAGCACCTCTAATATTGCTACTTTGTTGTGTTATATTTTCTGGTAAACCATATAGATCTTCTTGACTACCTGTTGGTAAGTCCAAAGAAATAGTTTCCGAAACTGATTCCGTATCTTCTTGAGGTGCGAACATGTTGTTCTGAGGCGTTGCATTTGCACCCGCTGCATTGCCCCCAGCTTTTTTTGTAGCTCCAGGATTATTTGATAACCACATTACTATTTGATTTTCAGGATATCCAGTAAGATCTACTTCTTCTCCGCTTGGTAAGATATATATTTCCATGTTTTATTATTTAATTGCTTTATCCATTCGCTCAGCATATTCAACTAAAGTTTCGTCTGTTCTTTTAGGATTTGCACTCATCCAATCTACTTGTCTAGCTCTTTTGAATAACACTGTTTCATTTTGAATAGCTTTTCTTTCACTTGCTGTGGTATTATCTAAAGCAAACTTAAGTCTTTCTTCAGCGCTGTCAAAATCATAATCACCTGCAAACACTGGTTTGTTACTTATTATTTTATATAAACCTTTTCTAGGAACTAATTTATCAAACGCGCTTTGAGCACTTTCACCTTCATTTTCATAATGCTCTCTATTTGTTGGTGATCCTTCAAAATCAGCATAAGGTGTATTTAACCAAACGTCAAAAGTTTGATCTTTTGTCATATATCTATCGCTTGGTCCTGTGATTTTCATTAAATTATCAAGAGTTACACTAGTGTTACTTTGATTGCTATCTCCAGCACCTAATACAATATTGTTATAATATGTGGTTCTATAACCTATATTTGAAGCTTTAGGTGTGCTACGTGCTTTAGGTTGAACTATAGATCTACCACTAGAAATATAATATCTACCCTGATCGTCTACTTCTAAACCAGAAACTCTAGCTTTTAGTATTTGATCAAACAACACTTGCTCAAACTGTTCGTCTGTAGGTTGAACATTTTGATATTCATTTTCTATACCCTCATTTAATTGTTTTAAATCTATATTCCAAGCGTTAGCTGCTTGTTGAACGTTTCCATTAACACCTTGAACTTTAGATTTTAATATACTAAGCATGTCATTTCTGACAGCACCAACATCTAGGTATCTTCTAATTTCTTCTGTTCTTCTAGAACCACCTGTACTAGTATTAATTCTGTCTTTATATATTTCTTCTCCAGTCCAATATTTGTCAGCAAACTGACCATTTGCTTTTATTATACCTAGTCCATCATTATTAGGCGTTCTGTCCGCCGGCTTCATTCTTTCTAAACTTTCATCAACTATTTGAGGTACATTAGATACAAATTCAAATTCTTTTCCTTCTGCTGTTTGAGCGTTCCAAGCTCTAGCACTAATATATTTTTCTCTGTAATCGCCTTCAATTAATTCACCATTTTCTGTTCTAGTAGGTTCGTTTCCAGAAACCTTAATCATTATATCATTTTTTTCTTGATCATAAACCATTTGAAAATCTGCCTCATAAACACTACCTATCGCATTAACAAAAAATTGATTATTAGCTATTTCTTCTGGTGTACTTCCAATAATAGTTATATCTTTACCTATTTTAGCAGCGTTTTCTCTCCAATATTTACCAGTTGCAGCAAAATTTTCTGTTGCTGTTTTAGTTAAGTTTAATAAATCGTAGTAGTCAGTTATAGCTTTCTGTGCAGATACTCTTGCTTTCTCGTCACCAAATTGAGTTTTTAAATAAATCTGAGCATCTGTAGCAACACCTATTCTATCATTTAAAGTTTTCATTAACTCGTCTTGAATAGCGCTTGTTTTAGGAGCTGTAGCAAGTTTATTCATTTGCTCTAAATTCCAAATATCAGCATTAGATTGAACACGTTGCATGTTCTCTATAATTCTACGTTGTTCGTTTTCTTTTTTTTCTTGAGCTCTTCTTGCTTCCTGCTCGTTTATTTGTGCTCTTTGAGAGACTGCAGCATTGTTATTTGCTATCTGCTTAGTAAGTGCACTAGCGTATGTATCTCCTGTTATTCTTTGTGGATTTTCGTATGCTCCAGCCATAATTTATTTTTTTAGATTCTAAGGTTTCATGAAGAGTCCAGGAAGTGAACCCAACATAGTTTGTGCAGCGCCAAATTTAGCTCCTTGCGCCTGACCATAAGCAGCTTCCGCAGATCTTTGATCAGCAGTTGCGTTGTCTAACATACCTGCCGCTCTGTTTAATTTTTGATTTTCTCTATTGTCTCTAGCGCCAAACATAAACTGTTGACCCATTACATCTGCATTTTGTAACCTCTGTTGTTCAGACATTACTAACTGTTGTAGTTTTTCGTCACCTTGTGCAACTAATCTTTGGTTAGAAGCTTCTTGCATTTCAAGACTTGCTGATATTTGTTTTTTACTAGCTAAAGCAGCTTGAGCTAATGCCGTAGCTCCACCCGCACTTGCACCTGTTGCTCTTAATGTATCTAAAGTATTAGATAAACCAATTTCAGCTTGCTCTGCTTGAAACTCAGCAGCTTGTGTAGCTACCCCTAAATTTGCATAAGGATTACTAAGGTTTCCACTAAGATCCTTAACGTTGGCATACGGATTTATTATAGGTTGTCTAGAATCTTCTAAAGCCCTTAACTCGTCTTCAAGACGTTTTTTCTCTGCTCTTGCTCTGTTTCTTTCACCTTTTGCTGCTTTTTCTGCTTGATTAGCGCCTACCATTCCTGCGCCAGCTGATAGTACACCGCCGACTGCTGCTGCTGTAACTGCTGCCATATTGTTATTTTTAAATTATTCTTTTTATCATTTCGTGTGAGGGTTTTTCATCAATAACCCAATCTAATTTTTTGTGTATTTTTAATAGACTATTGCTTCTGCTTATTGACATTATACATTTTTTACCAGCATCTTTAACCATTTTTTCTACAGTTTCTATTAAAAACTTAACAGCAAAGGGTCTTGCTCTTTTATTTCCTTTTGGATCTGATATAACCCAATCAAACCAGCACATACCAGAGTTACTCCAATATATAAAACCAGCCACTATAGGTTTACCTTCATGTTCAATCATTACTCCACCAGTGCCGTTGTCTGGTAGTATTTCTTTACTTACCACAGGCCAACCCCAACCAAGCCACCATTTTTCTAACATGTTGTAATCTTGTTCTAGCAAAGTTCTTGCTTTTAATTTCATTTAATTTTATTTAATATGATGATTCTTTAAATTCTGTAGATATTGCAAACAATTCATTGTTTCCAGTATCTTTATTATTTGTTGCTGTAAATTTAACCTCAGCAGTGTATCCTTTTATTCCAGATATAGAAGCGCCATAAACAACTTCACCAGAACTATCTGCGCTTGTGTTAACTAAATTAGCAAAGTATTTATCTTCTTTCTTTTTAAATTCATTACTAAACAATGAGTTTTCAAGATCAGCTAGTGTTAAAGGCATTGTATATGCGTTTATAAATCTAGCAGTGTCTCCAGAGTCTGTAGATATAGAAGTCATCGCCCAGTTTATACCTCCCTCATAATTTATAGTTTTAAAACTTTTAATAGCAGATGGCTGTTTGTTAAATATACTAGTAACAGTTGATTCATATGTATTACCATAAAAAGTTGCTCGAAGCACCGATTCATTATAATGTATATATATTCCACCAGAATTAGTAGAATAAAAATTACTTTGAAGGCTTATTAAGTTATAAGGAACATAACTATACCTACTAGTCCAACCTTGAGTTTGTTCATCAAAACTAAGTGTTTCAGGCGTAACGCTTAATGTTTTATCTTTTAAAGAAAGAGTATAACACTTGTTGTGAATATCCCAACCACCAATAGCTAAAGGATCAGGTAATGTATTAAATTTATCTCTAAAAAAATCATACATACCATAACTTGATATTTCTGTTATACCATCTTGAGACAGTCTTAAAACAGCTCCTTGATTAGCATCAGTAAAATATTTTCTATATCCATATACAGCAAAGCTTTCAGGATTTTTGCTTATACCCCACTCCCCAGCGTAAGGAACTATAGCGCCTATAACAACATTTGATGTTGTCTGCATAGGTACTCCTTCTTGAGTATAAACAGCATCTTTATCTATTAAAGCTCTATTTACTTTGTTTTCTTGAAATATTATTAAATTAGTATCTTCAGCGTAAAGCTTTTGTATAGTACCTTTTGTTGGATCTACAGATCTTGTTATGTCTTCACCAGAAGGAAACTGATTAGACTGATTTACGCCAGTTCTAGAGTTTAATATACCTGAATATATAATAGAGTTTCCTAAAGACTGCTGAGAACTATCATCAGATCTTAAAAATGCTCTAGGAGATAAACCCGTTTGCACGTTGTTATAACCACCTCTTATTCTAGCTTCTTCTACAAACCAATTGTAAGAAGCTGAAATAGGCCCTTGAACTAATTTCTTAAGAACGTATGTGTTATAGTATTTTACCGGGGTTACAATTGCCATATTATATTATAATTACTTATTTTTTATATTAATTACCTATGTAGTTACTGGAACAGGTGTTATAGTTGGGTTTATACTAGGGTCATTAGATCCGCTAGGCTCATACCAAGGAGGTGATATAGGACCTTCATAAACAATACCAAAAGAGTTAGCTAATATAGTTGCGTTTCCAGCTGACTGTGGCGATGTACTAGCTATAATAGCGGCATATACATTATTTGCATATGATCCACCTTGAGTTGTTAGTTTTACACCACCACCAATCATAGCAGATCCAGAGCAATCAGGTAATCCATAATTACTAGCTTTTCCACCAGGTCTCATACCAGCAGTCACAGCGCTACCAAAATCAACTTGAGAAACTCCAGCAGAACTAGCTGTAAAAGGAGATAACATCGCAAATTGGTTTAGTGTACTTGAATTACCTTGAGTACCATTTGAGACTACAACTGATTGAATAGCTCCATCAGCATTCAACCCAAAAGAAGCACCTGTATCATCTGTAAAAGAAGTGGTTCCATCTCCATATACACCTCTCACGTTTATAGCTTGAGCTTGACCTGTTTGTTGTGATGCACTACCTATTGTAACTTGTACGTATAAATATACTGTGTTTGATGTCCAGTTTTGTATTTGGCCAGTCCACCTTGGCGCTCCACCTTGTGATGGGTTTTGAAGCGTACTGTTTGAAACATCACTTCCATTACCATTAGTAACTCTTCCTGTTGGATCAATTCCACTTAAGTATGGCGTAGCAATAACTTGACCAAAAAATAAAGACGCACCAACATTATAACTTATTGTTGCTGAAGTATTAGTAAGTCCTAAAGTATCTGTTAATCTTAAGTTTATAAGATAACCTTTATTAGCAGTGTTCATTGGCCCATTTGATTGACCACCAGTACTATTTAAAGCGCCTTTTAAAACAAAAGTTAACCAATCTGTATTTGGTATAACAAGTTGTTGTGTTACTGATTTTTGGGTACCAGTTGCCACCTGTATGTAATCACTTATTAATTCACCATTATCAGGAATTACTGTTGTTCCTGCTGTTGTTAAATCTGTTATTGTTATTTTATCTACTTCCCATGCGTTTCCATTTGGTGGGTTTAATTCAAAAGTAGATCCAGTTAAACTAGTTGTATCACCTAAACTATATGCTTTTGCAGAGCCGTTTCTACCTTTATTAGACTGTTGAGTTGTGCTCGTTGATGTGCTAGGTTGAACAATGTCTACATCATAGTTAACAACTGTTGCGCTGACATTTATTCTATCTATAACAGGAGCTACATTTTCTAAATCTATCTCTAAAGTTTGAGTAGATGTTATTCCATCTTCTTGAACAAATGTTAAATTAAATTGATATTTACCTCTCCAGTCTACAAAGAAACCAACCTCAGCTGATGAACCAGCGTAAAACCTATCTGCTGTAACTATTCTAAAACTACCAACAGAAGAACCAGCTTCAATATTAAATTTTGGATTTTGTAAAACAGTTGTATCTAAAGTTCCTGTGTCTGGTGATTGATCAAAGTAGTTATAAACAGTGTAGCTAGATAAACTAGCAGTTGTAACATTAACACCTCCAGCTGTTGGAAAAAAGTCGGTTGTTATTATTGTACCTACTTGAGCTGATTCAGGAAAATTAGAAGTAAAACTAGATATTCCTGTTATGTTAGTATTTTCATTAACTAAAGATTCATTTAAATCAGACACTAATTCTGAAGTAGAAGACTCGTAAAATATTTCTAAAGGAGAAACATAGGGTGCGGTTTCATAAACAGCTAAATACATGTCTTCTGGATATGGAAAGTTTCCTTCCCCAAGAACAGGTAATGTGTATTGATCTTCTGTTAGTCCTATTGCTTTTTGTGTTGATACTTGAAACAACACAGGTTTAGTATTATAATTGTAAATAGCTTCTGGATTTACATCTCCTGGCTGAGGAGTAGAAGCTGCGATTAAACCAGGGAATAAATCACTTACAGTACCCACTAAATCAACTTGGTCAGCCGAGGGCACAGGATCAAACTGTCTATTACCCGTTTTATAAACGCCAGTAGCATCTTCTATAGTATTAATATTTGTTACTCTACCAAATAAAGAAACATCACTAGTGAATTGATTTTGCAGAGGCCCTACATCTTCTAAGTTTCTAGGTATTTTATTTATATTATCTGTTATAAGCGTAGAATAAGCTGTGTCTCCCTGCTCTTTTGTTTCACCTTTAATTGGATATCCATTTATTATTCCCGGTAGATATACATTATAGTAGTCTTGTTGCTGTTGTTTAGTAGCAAACTTATAACCATAAAAACCATTTACATTTATATCATAAGTTACAAATGTTTTTTCTTGACCAAATATACTAGGTTCGGGTCTGGTACCAGGTGTGTCGTCAAATAAATAATTAGTAGCAACTTCTTCTTGTGTAAAAAACTCTACAGCTCTAACACCGCTTGCATCACTCAATGCAGTTACGCTTGTTATTTCTGTGTAATCTATGTATAAACCTCTTAGTTTTTTTCCAACAGCATAGTAAGTAGAATAAGTTGTTGGCCACGTTGGAAATAAAGGTCTATTTGTGCTAGAGGCAGCTCCTGTCGTATACTTGTATAAATTTGCAGAAGTATATAAAACTTCAAATTTAACAGTGCTACCTAAAGTAACACCTGAATTAAAACTTAATGTAACTCCATTTGACAAGTTTGAAGAAAAGTTAAACGTTACAATTCCTGTTGAAGAATCATAAGAAGTTACAGTTGTTCCAGTAGTTATACCTGTTCCTGTAACTGTAGAACCTATAGATGGCTCATCAGAAGAAGGTGTTAAGTTTATAATACTGTAACTTGTACTTGGATTACCAGTTACGTTTGTAGTTTCTCCTGTTAGTGTTGGATAAAAATCTACATCAGTATTTATACCGTCTTGAGAAATAGTATATGAACTAGGGCTTTGTAATACCCAACCATTTCCATTATCTATAAGAACATTAAAAGTGTTAGCTGAATTAGTCGCGTCGGCATATAATATTATTGTATCAAAATTAACTTGTGCTAAAGTTGCAACAATACACTGTGTTCCTATGCTGTTAAAATAAGGGTATAATGCACTAGGCGCGCTTCCTGTTTTAATATCAACTGTATAATAATTTCCTTTTGCATAAGCACCTGGATAACCAGCAACGCCGTTAGCGTTTACGTCTTCAGGTATTTGTTGTAAATAATATAAAGCTAAATTATCACCTTTCCACGGTTGAACATCATTACTGAAACTAGCTGCTTTATAATCATAAAAATAATTAGAACCAGGCTGAGGATCTCCATTAGCGTCTAATAATCCATCATAGTTAGATAGTATTATATCTGTTTGTCTACCATATTTATCTGCTAATATAACACCAACTTGATAGTTTCTGTTTTGTTTTACGGAATGTTGAGGATATTCAACAAATTGTTGTGCGCTTTTTTCAGTAACATCTACGTAGTAATCTAAACCAATAGGTGCACTATAACCTTCTAAGTAATTAGAATACATTATTCTATTGCCTGATGTTTCTTGAGCTAATGCTCTAACAGGTACTTTATCATAAACTCTTACTGATTGAGAAGCAGGTAGCGTTCTAATAGCATGCCTAGATTCGTAAGAATATTGATATATATTTGTATATTTTAAATTAGTTATAAAATTAGCATCAACTTTTATAGTTTCTATAACTTGATAAGCCTGCATATCAGACTGTTTAAATATTATATCTAAAGATTTTATTTTATATTTATTAATTATATCTATACAAGGTAATTCTATATTCAACACAGCATTGTTTATAGAGTTTTGCATAAACTCTACAACAGTAGTTATAAATGCTAGATTTTCATCATCATTAACAAATTGACCTTCTTGGTATGGTATAAAAACATCTTGACTAAAAGGTGAAACAACAGAATACTCGTTGTCATCAAATTTAAATCTATATGCAAACTTTACAAATTTATCTTTAATGTAATCAGGATCGCCTGTCCAACCAGTATAACCAGCATCTTTTATAACTCTTACAGAGTAACCATCTATTGTACTTCCATTTGTTTCAACGGTAACACCTGCGCCAGAAGGTGGAACTCTAAAATACGAATTGCTACTAGTGTCAGATGCCCAAAACCTAGCTTCGGTTGTTAAGTTGGTAAAACCTAAAGCTGTACTAATAGTTGAATTTCTATATCCACCTGGTAATGCGCTAAATCCATTTAAATCATTTCCAGGATTATCCCATAAAAATTCACTTTTATATGGTGACGATAAAGTACCAGCAATACCAATTATTTGACTATATTCAGTAGCTGTTGGTATTCTATGACCAATTGGTGCTAAACCTCTAGCGTCAAGAACAGCCCATTTATTATATAATAAACCATACGTAACTCCATTACCATTGTAGTTAGCGTAGTAACACCATCTACCTTCTTGATTTGTATCAGCATCAGCCCAAGCTGTTTGTGATGTAGCCTCGGGTATAGCGTCACCGTTTTTATATCTTTTTACAGCTAGATTAGAACTGCTTATAGAATATATACCTAATTCAACCACAGCTGGATCAGCCGCGTCAGACATTGTAGAAGGTAATAATACATCTATAAAAGGTGGCGCTTGCTCTGAAGCGCTAGCTCTTAAATTTAAAAATTCAGGTGGATTAAGCGGAGCATATTTAGCAACAGATATTTGATCTTCGTTAAAATAATAACCCAGCGGTTGGTCTACATTTATTTTTCTTGGTTGATTTCTATTATCAGTAAAGAATAATTGGTTTTCAATTAAACTAATACCTTCCATTCTACTTCCAGAGCAAAAATTTAAAAAACTACCTGATACTAAAACGTTGTTAGTATTTGTTCTAGTTTGAAGAAAACCAATAGTACAAGTTGCGGTTAAAGGAGCTTTTATAGCGCAGTTAGTATGGTTTGTTCTAAAATAATAAAGTCTATTATTAGACTCATCAGCATAGGTTCCTATAATACTAAAACCAGTTGTCTCTCCAACAGCTGTAATATTATTACCTAATATAGATTCAACAGCGCCAACATCACTAGATTCTGATCTAGAAACAGCTATGTTTAAAGCGTCTCTATACTCGTTATTTGGAATTAATCTTTCATCTAAGTCTTTATTCATTTTAGACTTAATGAAATTATTTTTAGCTTCTGCCATTTAATTTTAGTGTTTAATCCATTTAGATTTACCTCTCATTACTTGTGATATTTCATCAAGTTTTATATTTGACAACCTTATTTTAGTATTTCTTAATTTAGATATTTTATCTTTTCTTAATCTTTGTACTACATATTCTGGTTGATTTATTCTAGTAGATATTAAAGAATATAGTATAGAGGCATACATAGCTTCTTCTGCCATTTTAGGAACTCTACTATCTAGATCATAAGCTAATCCATCTGAAATATATTCAAAAACAATTAATCTACCAGCTAAATTGCTTGAAAAAGAAAGTTTGTTTTCTCTTTCGTTTATATTAAACCAACCATTTCCCTGTGCTGTTTGTGGATCAAGACCATATAGTCTTCCATATCCAAAGCCAAAAAGACCTTCCCAGCCATAACCATATTCGGATTGATCAGCTGAATTAGGTATAGCGTTACCATCTAAATCTGTTAAAAGTCTAGAACTAGCAGTGTGCCATCTTTCTTGAGTTATAGAAGTTCCTTCTAAATCATTTCCAAAATTATCTTGTGTTGGAATACCCTCTGAATCTTGAGCTTGTGTATAATAAGGGCTTATAGTTAAGTTATTTGTTGGGTAAATAATATGCTTAACACCTAAGGCGTCAATCCAAGAGCATCTTACATAGTTAACGTAATCTTGAGGTATAACTAACGTTAAAGAGTCTGGTATAGTTAGTTCAGCTGATTTAATGCTTTTTAAAGTATCATAACTAAATTCTTGCATAGCTCTTTTTGCAAAAAATATAATATCACTTCTTTTTGTATTAGGTAGTAATTTGTCTTGACCAACGTATCCAACTGAAAAATTGTTTATAATATCATTTAATTTTATATATTGATAACTACCGTAATTATCTTCTACGGTTTGACCATAAGCTTTTTCAGCTTCTGTTTGACCATATTTACCACCGGTTAATATAGTTAACTGCACAACAATATATGCATTGTTGCCTGGGTCAGCTGTTAATGTTATTGTCTTATTGTTATTACTAAGAACAATTTCTGTAATCCATTCAGACCACGAACCAGCCATGCCGCTAGAGCTAGTATATACCTTAAAATTATTTAAAGCATAATCAGGACTTGTAGGATTCCAACTTGTAGCACTACCTAAAAACAGTGGCGTGTCAAAGTCTGTTATAAATTGTTGACCACCCACTCCTACAGCAGCCCCTCTAAAACCTTGAGATCCAGCATAGTATTGCTCGTTATTCTCAGTTATTAGTCCATTATTTTGTGGTTGTATAGCCATGTTATGTTAGTTTCTTTCGTTTTGTTTTTCTTGTTGTATTTCAGCTGATGCAGCTTGAATAATCATTGGATCTTTAATAACAACACCCGCATAAAGTAATATTTGAAGTATAACATTTGATTGTTCTGTTATATTTAACTCAAAGTCAACAGATGTAGTTGGATCCCAAACATAAGAAAAGCTAGGTCCTGTTGCTGTAAAATTCCATACAACATCAGCAGGTTTTCTTACATATGTAGCTTGAACGTTTCCATTTATTGTTTGAGGATATATTATTATTTGATTATTATTAAATATATAAACAGGAAAATAATCACTAGGTTTTGTTATTGTAGATAAATTAAGTAAAGCTAATTCATTTCTTTGAACAGGCTCAACGGCTTTATCATCTTTATATAAAACAGTACCTAGTTTATAAAAGTTCTGTGGATATAAAGTAATTCTTATAGTACTACCTGCGGCGATTGCGCCGGCAGTTAGTTGTAATGCTCCACCAGTTATAGTAAAGTTAGTGTAAGGTAAACCAGCCGCACCTGTTGGTGTTTCTAGTGTAACAACTACAGTACTGTCTTCTACTTGAGCTTGTGTTATTGTTGTTAGTGTATATGATGTTGCATTTAAAACTGTTGCGAAAACTTGTGTTCCGCTTGCCGCACCTGAAGAAGATGGTGGGCTAAAAAAAGCTGGATTACTACCAACTGGTGCTGTATAGGCGCACGTGCCTATTTCTTTAAAAGCGTCTAATTTTTCTTGCACGCTTTTATATCTATCAGCGTATTCGCTATCATTTTGTGGCACACGCATTTGTTGATTTATTGTTTCAAAATAACCATCAACAATTTCTAATTGAACTTGAGTTGCTAATTTGTTAAACTCGTTTGGAGTTAAATAGCCTCTTTGTTCTTTGTTAATTATTAACAAGACTGTTTTATAGACTTGATCTACGTTTATTGCCATTTTTTATTTTTATTATAATATTGGGCCCGAGTAAACGAGCCCTATATTAGTATTACATGTTATTTAAACTTTTTCTCGATAGATTTAAATATTTCTACACCTTCGTCTGTTTTGAAGAAAGCAGCCATAGCTGAATAAGGATTTTCATCAAAAGGAACAGTCATTAGTTTCTTTTTATTACTAGCCCACGTAAAAAATCTTTGATCTGGAGATAAACTAATTATACCAGCCTCTGAAGCTTTTATAGCAAAGTTTCTTAATTGTACATTTTCATCATTAACTAGCTCTATAAAGAGTTGTGGATTTGATCTAGCAAATATTAACAAATCTCTTTTAAGTTCCTTAGAACCCATCGTAGATACCTTAGATCCAATTTCAACCCTTAGTATAGCCTCTGCCTGATCTATATCTATATCTTTAGCGTAAGTCATTGCAGCTACTTGTAATTCAAGTAAACCTAATTCGTCAGTTGCTTCTTGTACAGCGTTAAACTCGTCATAAGACTTTAATCTTGAAGGGTGATATAATGATAATAGTTTTTGTAAATTTTGTTTTTCTTTTGGAACAAATAAAACACCGTCTTGAAAGACAATGTGACCCAATGTTACCTCACCTTTTTGATCTTCTACAAAAGGAGAATCTTGGTTTGTTGCGTATCTTAATTCTTTTTGTTTACCTGATTCTTCATCAAAATAAAGAAGCGAGTGCTTTCTCGTATGTTTAGAAGGAATTGTAAACGTTAATGGTTCCATGTTATTTCTTAGAGTATATCTTCTATCTCTAATTTCCCAATTACTTGGTGTTTCTTTTTTCATAATATAATATAATTAAATAATTTATAAAAGTAATAATTACCCCCGTCAATATAACGAGGGTAAGAATTACATTAATTTTGGATTTTTATAATCCTTTGAACAATACAAAGTTGTTAGCAGCTTGTACAACTAAACATCTTTCAGATAGGAAGTTAACTTCCATAGCATCAAGATCAGATGTAAATGCACCACCAGCAGAACCAGTTAACCAAGACTTCATACGTCTGTCATCTCCTTGAGATGCTCTGTAACGCACGTGTAAAAATGGTCTTCTAATGTTTGTTCCTAAGATTTGATCATAAACTGTAGAAGTTCCAGCAGGAATTAATACACCTTCAATAGAAGAAGGTCCTACCATAGCACCTCTTGTAGAAGCATCATTTAAGTATTTCCAATCAGTCTTATAAAAGTCGTAAGATCCTCTACGGAATCCGCTAAACCCTAAGTTTAAAGCCATTTCTTCAGAATTTTCAAATAGTCCAAAAGCAGTACCTCCAGCATATCCACCAGAAATAGAAGCTAACATATCATCAAAATCCAAAGCTGTTTGTCTTTGTAAAAATAACATATTTTCTTCAATTGCTCCTTGAGTATCTAAATTTTTCAAAATAGCATCAAATGCATCAATTCCAGCAGCAGCAGTAAATCCTGTTTGCACATTACCTCTTGCGGTAACAGCAGCAAAAAGACCTTGCGTACCATTTGCAGCAGCAATTGCTCCAGATCCAGCAGCAGCGATCTCACCTTCTACTAATGACATTTCTAAGTAATCTTCGAAACGTAATCTAGTTTCAGACTCAGCTTTTAAATACCATAAGTATCCAGAAGTTCCGTCTTCAGTAGCAACTTCAACCCAACCGATTTGTGCCATATCAGATCCATTTACAACGTATTTGTTTCTGATAATGATAGGTGAGTTAGAAAATTGAGTAAATTGTGGGTCAACACTAATGTAACCGTTAGATGCAGCACCTGCAATAGCAGTATTATTAGGAGTTAATGATCCTTTTGCATATTCAGAACCGTATACAAATACTTTAACTTGACCTACTAATCCAGCAAGAGCAATTGTAGCAGCCGTGTAAGGTAAAGCAGTAATTGATCCGACACCAGCAGCGCCTGGAGTAGAAGCACTAACGTAGCACTTTACTTCAGCTCCAAAGTCGTCCATTACCACAACAGTAGCTCCAACTGATATAACGTTTATTACGTTAGCAGGAGTTCCTGCCCAGTTAATAACATTAGCACCAGCTAAAGTAAGATTGTCATAAGCAATGTGTAATCTATTTTGTTCAGACCAAATTACTTGATCAGAAGTCATTGGCATTTCAGCGCCAACCATTCTTAAAAAGCCAGATAACGTTCTGTTTCCATAACGCTCTACTTCTTGTTCGTATACTTCAGGTAGATATTGTTGTGCAAAATCTACGAAGTTAGCACCTGCAGCATTGTTCCATTGTAGGTAGTTGCTGTTTAATACTTCCTGTGCTTGAGATGGGATTAAATTCCCAAATTGAGGTTGTAAACTCATAATTTTTAAATTGTTTTAGTTAAATTTTTTTGTTTTAATTTTTAGTTTTGAAGAATCAGCACCACTTATTGCTTTAATTTTCATACCATTAACAAAAACACTTCCACTGTTATTACCACCTTCTTTTCTTGTTTCTGTAGTAATATTTTTAGACTTAGCTACAACGTCTTTAACAGCGTCTGCTTTGCCTTGTTCATAAAAGTGTTGAGCTATAGTATCTGCATTTCTAGCAGCATACATGGCTTTGTGATAACCTTTTGGATCTTTTAAACTACCGTCATCTGCTAAGAACTTCGTAACAAAATTTGTTAAGTCTAATTGATTTTCAACTACTTCGTTAGGGTTTTTAACACCATATCTAAAGCTTTTTTCTCCTAAATTAAAATCGAAACCTTCGAATTCTTTATTAAAAGTATCTTTAGTTATGCGCTCAAACTCTTCACGTTGTTTAAGTCTCACTTTTTCATCTTCATTATATCGGTTAAAAAAATCTACAGCTTTTTGTTGGTCTGGAGTAGAAGATGATTTCAACTTGATTTCATCATAATATTTATCTTTAAGACCATTTAAAAAAGTTTTAGCTTTTCCAACTTCTTCTTTATACGCAAGTTTCTTTTTTCTAATCTCGCGTTCTTCGTCCACTTGTTCGTCATATTTAAAATTATCTTCTAAAAGAAAATTAACTTCATCATACTCTAAATGTGGACGTGTATTTTTATAATATTCTCTAAGTAAAGTGGTATTATCAACATTTGAATAGTCAGCGTTTAACCTAACATAATCTTCAATAGTTGAACCAGGTACTTCTTGCATGAAGGAAACTAGCTTCTCAATGTTTTCAGGTAGTTTTTTACCTAACACTTCTTGATCTCTAATAGCTTCTTTTACCTCTGTTTTTACTTTTTTTATTTCTTCTTCGGATCTTGGTATTTCTTTAATAACATTTTCAGTGGCCCCTTTGTCTCCTTGTCCCACATCTTGCAGTTCCACCTTGGATCCCTCTTCGCGTAACACGCTTTCCTCTGAGCTTTGCTTTTGAATGGCATCTTCTTTGTTTTTTTGTGTTAAATCTACTTTAATAGGTTCTTCTTTTTTAATTGCAGCAAGATCCATTTTAATAGTTTCTTCTGGTACAATTAATTTTTTAGGCACTTTCTTTTTAACTTTAAAGTCACCTTCCTGTTTAACAGGTTTTTTTACTTCTGTTTCTTTTGACATAATATAATATAATTAAAAATTTATAATTCTTTATCTAGGATCAAACTGTTCTAATCCAAACCCTCCCAGTCCATCAAATCCTGCTGATTCAAAACTTTGAGGTAAAGTGTTGTTTTGTCTTTGGTTTATTAACTCAGACTCTTGTGTTCCTTGTTTTTCTATTCGATTATCTTTTCTATCTTCTATTTCTTGTTCTTTTTGTGTTTCTGCTTGTGCTTTTATTTGAGCTAATTTCATATTATAGCTAAATTCTTCAGCCATAAGCTCTTTTTTAACTTTAGCCTCTTGAAGCATTTTATTTATTTCAAACTGTATTTTTGCTTGCTCAATTTGTATTGTTGTTTCAGCTAAAGCCTGTTGCTTTTGCATTTCAGCTTCTATAGCTTGTTGAGCTGCTTGTGAGTTTGCCTGCGCTTGAGCCTGTATGTTCGCTTGTTGATTAGCCTGATCTCTCGCAGCTTTCTTTTTACGACTTTGTTTTAATAAAGCGTTTGCTAATTTTATATTTTTAACTTGACGAATATCAATAGCATCATCTAAATCAATACCACCAGATGCTAATGCGGTTTGGATATTTTGCTCTAATTGAGCTTTCATTTCATCGTCTGGTTCTAATTCTAAATATATACCAAAGTCTTGTAATGTTTTTTCCTGTAATTCCTCTAAAGTACCAGTGTTATAAGATGATATAGAGTCTATTAATGCAGCTCTAGTTAAAGGATAATCTAAGGCATCTGCTATTCTCAACGCTATGTTTTCGCATGTTCTTAATGTTAGGTATAAACCACCTTGCATTACATGTCTTAACGCTGTATTTGAGTTTGCAGCTGCCATTTTTTGTAAACCAACTAAAGCATGTGCGTCAGGAGTACTAGCATCAGTAGCTTCGTTTAACCCGGTTACATCTCTAATCATTTGTAAGTAATACTGATAAGTTTGTATTAAAGACCCTATTTTAGCATTACCAGAAGAAGTTTGAAGTTCTTGAATAGGAACTTTGCCTCTATTCAAATCACCATCTTGTGTCATGGACCTACCTACTATACTACCAGTTTGAAAATACATGTTAAGTGCTTCCTGCGCATTATAGTTTGTGCCATTACCTAAATCAACTTCAGCTAAACCATCTACGTCAACAAAAACACCATCAGGAACCATTCTAGATAAAACTTGTTGTAGTTTTAAATGTGTTAATTGAATCATATCAGCAAAACCAGTTATTCTACTAACTGTTGATTCTATCATGCCCTTATACATTCTAGGAGCACATATAGAGTAATTCATGTTAACTTTTGTTACGTTAGAATTTGGCCTTGTCATATTTTCTGACATCTTCCACTCTAACATCATCTCATGACCTAATATTTTAGCGCCAGTATATAAAACCTCTATAGCTCTTCCAACTCTTTCAAAGTTATCACTTTCAGGCGGATTAAACGTATCGGGTTTTTCTAATGCTTTTTCTAATCCTTGATCTGTTTGTTTTATTTTAAATACTTGATTAGTATATGTTTTGTATTCAAAATATAAAACTTGAACTTGATTATAAGAATCTTGTTGTGCATAAAAGTTTCTAGTATAATTTGCATCACCAGGAAACTTTTCTATTTGTTTTAATTCATCATTTGTTAAACCAGGAAACTGTTTTTTTAATTCTACTAAACTAATAGATTTTACTTCTCCGGCATAATATATGTCTTCAAAGTTTGGATCTTCTGTATATGAATAAACTAAATTAGCAGGGTCTACATAATTTAATGTAACACCATTTGATAAGTTAAAATCTGTTTTTACAGCACCTATACCTATTATAGTTAAATCAGATATTAATCTTCTTTTTATTAATTCATATTTATTAGCTGCTAAAACATTTTCTATAGCTTCTTCTTCTGCAATTTCTATAGATTGCTTGTAAGACAGTTGCATGTGAAGATCTAATTCATCTTGAGACTCAGGTATGTTATTAGGATCGTTGCTATTAAAAAAATCCATACCAGTAGCTTCATTTGTAGCTTGAATTATTTCTTTAGCGTACATATCTTTCATTATAGCATCAGCATACTTTGTTCTTTGCTTTAAAGACTCGGGATCTTGCGCGTAAGCTTTTATATCAAAAATTTTTTGAGACATACCGTTTACTATTATATCTACAAATTTAGGTATAATAGGAACTGGTTTCCAGTCTAAATTTAAATAAGATAAATCACCATTAATAGATAATTCATCTTTATATTTTTGAACAGATTGTTCACCTCTAGCGTATAATCTTAGTCTATGAAAATTTAACCAACTATTTTGGTATCTATTTCCCATGCCACCTCTGTCTCCAGAAAACCATTCGCCTTCTATTGCGCGACCTACGGCGTAGCCGTATTCGTAACCTTGCTTCTCTTCGTCTGATACTACTTGACTTGGAAATGAACCTACGTAATTAGTATATGTCATTTATTGTATTATTTGTGAACTATATCCTTCGTTATTATATTTTTTAAAACCTAGTGGTTTTACTTCTAATTTTCTTTTAAAAACAGGATTATATTTGTTTTTATTACAAGCCATTACTGCTAACCCAGAACTAATAGAGGCATCATGTTTTGTTCTATTATTAATATCAAATCTAGCCCAATCATTTAATGTTCTTTGAAAGTACATATTTCCATAAGATTCACCTAAATTACCAACATGTGTTTCTATATATGACTCTATAGCGGCAGCGTGCGCTTGTTTTATATCTTCGCTTGAATTAGGTATTCCACCTATTTCTCTTTCTGTAACAGACAATTTAGTAATAGATTTATCTGGTCTATTCATTGAATACCCTCTATAACCTCTACGTTTAAAATAATAAAGCAGTCTAGGTTTATTGTTTTCAGCTAATATTGGCATACCATAAAATATACATGCCATAAGCACATCTTCAAAAAACATCTCTGCTGTCTGTGGTCTAGCTATATATTCTAAAAAAAACATATTAGGTGGCGCGTTTTCCATAGAAAACTTAGTTAAACCGTGTAGTGAACCATTTGATCCACGAGAATCAACAGTACCTGATATATCATAACTATCACAACCAAAAGCACCCATATGATCGTTTGCTGGGTACTTTAATCCATTTTTCATTATTAAACGGTTCTGAAGATTTAATTCAGGTACCCAAGAAATTTTAAATCTACCATTTTCATTTGGTACAAATAAAACGCCGTTTGGATTATCTTTTACACCACCGTGCCAATTAAAAGAACCTGTTGTTATTAACGATTCGCTTTTGCAGTCTTCATTAAAATCAACTTGTTCATATATTTTTGTTAAATTAAATATTGATTGTTTTGCTTCGTCTCTAAAAGCGTGTTGTTCAGTTCTTGGAAATTGTCTATAAAATTCATTTAAACCGTCTTGATCTTTTTTTAAACCATTAACTTCATTTTGCCAATATTCAATTACTCCTATTTTTATCTCTTGCCCGTGAGGTCCAAAGGTTTTTTTATTTGGAGTTTCGAAGACAGGTAATCCATGAGAATCAATGTATCCTTCGTAGTTCCATTCCATAGGTATGAACAAAGAATAGAGTCCTGAGCGAGTCTGTCCATTGGCGTTTCTTTCTTTAATATCTGAATCATAGTATAATTTTTTAAAATTATCACCACCTTTATCTAATGCGTTTGATGTTGAACCCATCATGCATTTACCTATTATCTTACTACCTAATCTAAGTGTTGTTTTTGTAACGCGCCAATTATTTAATATATTGTTTGGTCTTTCCCATTTACCCGATTCGTCATGAACGAGGAGTTTGAGTTTTTCACCATCGTAGGAGTTGTCCCCGGTATTTTTCCAGTCGATTGTGGTGTCCAAACCGGTAATTTCTTTAAGGGTTTGATTGGAATCAAGTTTTCTACGGGTAAACTTGGATGCTGGTACTCTGTAGGCAAGTTCGGTTTTTGGACGGTCCATACCGTCTTGGATTGGTTTAAAGAAAAATGGATAATTAACGGATATTGGTACAACCTTATCTGTGAACATCTTTTTAGCATCGGGGCCAGATTTGGACAAAATCCCAAACCGTGAATCCGTTGAAATGGTCGCCATGTTGACGGTTTCGCCAGAGGCCATGAATGAAAATCCGGAACGCCTGTTTTTGAGATAGCACATACCATAACACCTGTAGTCTGCTCTGCAAGCTTCCCAGAAAATGTAGAATAATCTATTTGATTCCCTAAAGTCTGGTTGCCCAACATCAATTTTGGACCACTGCAGGTACATATAGTGAGTACCAGTAATGTAAGTAGCCACGTTTTTATTATAGAACCAAAAGCCTTGTTCTCTTCTATTAAATTCTTTATCAATGTAATCATACCATTCTTCTTTAAATTCTATTGGATATTCTTCCCAATCAAAAACAGATTTGATTTTTTTTAATTGCTTAGGATACTCTGTGTGACTCCATTTGTTTTCTTTAAACTCTACTATATCATTTTGTTTAGGTAAAGCTATTTTTAAGTTCTGTATTTCATATACTTCGCCTATTTCACCAGTCTTACTTATAATTATAACATCGTGTTCTTCGTTATAACCATATTCCCATTTTTTATATCTATTGTTTCTTTTTAAAACTTTAGGTTTAATATGGTCTTTTAATATTTTATATAAACTTTGCTTGTACATTACTTAGATCTTCCTTCAGCAAAACCCTTAAAAGACTTTTCTTCTTTTATTTCTTTAGGTTTTTCGTTTAACAAATCTTCTTCAGCTTGTATTCTAGTTAGTATTTCAAATGCATCAAATATGCATAGTTTTTTAGTTGCAGCAGCGTTTTTAAGTCTATCCGCTGTTATATCATCGCCAGAATCAACAATAGCTTCTTTAGCAACTTTAATTAGTTCTTCAACTGCTACTTGCCCAGCTAGGATTATATTCTTCTTCGTTTCCTTTATGTTCATATTTAATTACAATATCATTTGATTTCATACAATATAGTCTTTCTTTATCTATTAAGAATTCCCATTCACCATTAGGTGTGTAACCAACTAGGTCCCCTACGTTTATATCTAGCTGCTCTAAGACGTTATTTCCATACTTTAATATACCAACAAGGCTTTTTTCTTTGTCGTTAACTAAAGTGTCTTTATTAACTATAGGTTTTATAAAACATCTATTGTTTATAGAGTTCCAACCATCTTTATTTTTATACAAATAAATTTGATCTAAAGCACAAAAATATAAGTTTTCTTTAAAAAAAGATCTACTTTTTTTCTTTTTACCTCTTGAGTCATAAAAAGTTCTAAAAACGTTTTGATGTATAATTAATATATCTCCAATTTTTATATTTGTTTTAAAAGCCAAAGGTATAGCTTTAACTATAGCGTGCCTATTTACAAATTTAAAACTTTCTATTTTGCTGTTTAATACTAAACTTTTGTTGTTTATTTTTATTTCGTTATTGTATTTATCACCTAGAGGTTCTACAATAAAGTCATATAAGCTATTCATTAATATTCTAAATCATACTCAACTGATATTGCCATGTTAGAATTAAACTTCTTCCACGGCAATATTTCGTTGTTTTTCTTTATGTGTATATTATAAGAGTTGTCTGAATCATCTAGTAGAATGTGAGATATTTCGTGACCACCGTAAACCTGTTGTCCAACAGCGTAATGCATGGCGTCATTCTTATAATCAGATCCAATACTAATCTTTCTAATATTATTTGTCATCTTCTTTTTCAATATCAGTATAAGAACCATCTTGAAGATCAATATTAACTTGACCGTACTCGTCTTCTAGTTCTTTTTTAGTAGAGTCTATTTCTTCAGATACTTTTTTTACTTCAACACGTATGTTTTCTTTTTGTAAATCTAAAACACCTAAAGATCTTAATAATCCATTTAATTTACCTTGTTGATCTTTTACAGTTTTTAACTGTTCTTCTGTAATTTGTTTTTTTGCTTTTGCCATTATTTGATTTTATTTAATTGTTTATAATTATATAGTTACTTGTTTTTTTATTATTTACACACTATAAAGTCACCTACCGCTACACCATTACCTGCTACAGCTGTAACATAATCTACAGCTACTGGAAGTATTGATCCAGACTGTAAACCTTCAAAAGTTATAGCTTGTCCAGCTACTGGTGGTCCACCTCCAACCGCAGTAACACCCGATAGTATAACACTAATAGTTGCGTCTGCTGGCATTACACCACAATATATTACAGATGAATTAAGGTTAGTACCTAATGTACCACTTTGGTTTTCAAATAACCAAGCTGGTCTAACGTCTATACTAGCTACCATAGCTGCTGTTAAGGGCATAGCTTGTCCTATTATGCCGTCATTTGTTGGAAATTGTCCCATTTTTTTTTATTTATTTGTTACTTATTGATTTATATTTTTCAAAACCACGTGAGCCAAAATAAGCTACATACACGGTTGTTAATAATTGTTTTAATAATTCTATCCACTCTTGTTCAACTGTAAAAGATATTTCATGGTGACTATCAACCCATATAAAAGCTATAGCCATAAACGATAAAAATATAAGCGCCATAGGACGAGTATTTTTACTAAGCCAAGAGTCTGATGTCATATCGGATTCCCAGCGTCTTGTTATTTGGTCTTCTGCTGTTGCAGCTGCTTTTTCTACTATAACTTGAATTTCTTTTTTAATTTCAAGTTTTTCTTCTTCTGTAGTTGTTAGTTTATCAATAACATCACCAACGTCTTTAATGACATTACCGCTTAACCATTGCCATATTTTTTTCATATTACTTTATATTTGTAATTTTTTTAGTATAATAAAGTACTTCTTCACATCCATACTCATCTTTAATAGTTGCTTTTAATTTATTTTTGTTAATATTTTCGTAAACAACTCTAAATTTACCTTTTTTATGAGTAAGTACACTTCTATCAACCTTAGTTTCTATCTTATATTTATGCTTTTGATGATGAGCTGGAATCATCTCTTCTTCTGCTTTAAATATATTAACCCCTGCTCCATCTCTATGGTAATATACTGTTGGTTTATAATTTAAAAATTTAAATCTATTCCAATTGTTAGGAGTGGTTACTACTAATGTGTATTCTGTAGCATCACTAACCCACGTACCATTTATTAAGTTTCTTTTTGTTTGTTGTGAAAATGTGATTAAGCTAGTAAAAATAAATATCAGTAATGTTAATTTTTTCATATAATTAAATTTAAATGTTATATTTATATAATTACATAATTTAATTATATTTACATTGTTAATCTAATATGACATTTCTTTTAGATATATTTATCCTTGGTTTATTTTTTTTATTTCTATTAGTTAGTGGGCCTATTTTTCCGTATTTTGCATCTAGTTCAGCTTCTGTTAGCGGTTTTTTATTTCTTTTGCCTTTGACAATAACTTCGTTCCCCATTTCTGGTTGAATCCAATCAGGATTATTAGCTTTTTCAAGACCAGAAAAATTGTCATAATTATTTGAACCATAAAATTCTTTCATAAACTTAACATCTTTATCTGGTATATAATCTCTATATTTATCAGGTGTAAAATAAAACCTGTCATAAAGTTTAAATGGATTTACTTCATCACTTATAGAAGCAAGTTGATTAATTAATTGAGCTTGTTTATATTGATCAGAAACACCTGAGTATCCACCACCATCCCATCCATCAGAGTATCCACCCTTTCCAGTAGCTTGAAAATCCCAAGAATCATCAATACTCATATATGGTAATTTATTGTCCATAGCAAAACCAACTTTAGATCTTCCATAATCGGTGTTCATTAATCCTTTTACTTGACCTTTTTCTTCAGCAGAACCATACATAGGACCAGGTTTCGTAATATACGTATCACTTTCTCCGTTTTTACCTCTTTCAAGATAACCTCCTTTTCCAGCATACAAATCATTAAAAGCTTGATCTAAAAACTCGTTTGATTTATTTCCTCCATATGCAGCTTTAAGTCTTTCTTTTTCTTCTGGCGAAATTCCACCGTTTTCTTCCTCGTACTTTTTTAATGCATTTCTAAAGTAATCATTTTCTATCATGTTTGTTTCAAAAACATAAGGCATCATTTGTTGATTAGTTAATTGACCAGCAGCAACAATATTTTTATTTCCACTCTCATCCAAAACTGTTTCAGTACTATTTAAATAATCATAAGCTTGATTATTACTAATATCTTTAGATAATAAATTTTTATCAAATTGATCTCCTTTTACGCTATATGATTTTTGAAAATCATAATAATCGCTCTTTGGTGTATACTGCGATTCTTGATACAAGTCTTCATTACTAAAAAATTGATCAATAGGGCTAGCTGATTTACCATCCTTTTTATAACTCCAATGATTATCAAGTTCTTGGTTTCCATCATATTGTGGATAATATTCTTTAAGAAATTCTTTTTTTGAAGGTATTTCTTTAATTTTAAAATCTTCTTCACTCCAACCAAAATCTCTTATGTACATTTCTTTTTCACCTCTAGCAATAATTTCTTTAGATTCTTCGTTTTGGTCTTTAAGTTCTTTAATTCTTACTTTATAGTCATTATTAACAACTTTTGGGTTTTGCTTGCTTAAATCCGTAGAAGAACCACCACCTGATAGTTTCATCTGTTCTTTAGCTTGATCAATTATATAATTATTAAGACCTGGAATTTTCATCGCAAAGTCAAGAAGTTTAGGGTTATTATAAGCTAAATTAATTCCAGTACCTAAAATACCTCCATCTTTATTGCTGTTATCATAGGGTCTAATGTAAGATCTATCGTTATATTCTTTTTTAGTTTGTGGTGGAGTCATGGTTGCTGCGTTTCTAGCGCTCATAGTTCTAGGATTCATGCTTAACAATTCTTCAGTAGTAAATTGTTTATCACTATTATAGTTTTTTTCAAGTTGTTTTTTTTCTTCATCAGTAAGATTACCACCAAGTACTCTTTCCAAAACATTACTAGCAATGTTAGGACCAAAACTAACCGGACCCGATGACACATGATGCATTTTAATCGGACTACTATTAACACCACCTTGTAATCCTTTAAAAAAATTCTTTTTTAATGCCATAATTAAGCGTTTTTAGTTTTATTATAAGCTTCTTTTTCCCATGGTAAACTTTCAGCACCTTCATTCATGTCATCTCTTGAAAACTTTTTTCCTTCCCAATAAACATTGTCTTTATCATAACCTAATCTACCATCTTTTATTTGCTTAATGTGTACCATCTCGTGGTTTACAACTTCTTGTTGTTGTTTTGGATCTTTAATGTCTTTATTTACAAGTATGCTACCATTATTAGTAGCCATACCTAATGTGCCTTCTTCCATATCAACGTGTAATATAGGTGTATTGCCTAGCTCTTCATTATATGAAGATCCTTTCATCTTAAAACCCATTTTTAATGGAGATGTTCTTTTTTCCTTAGCAGCCTTAAAAGCAGCATCATTACCGGTTCCAGAACCACTTCTACCACGCATTTTACCCCATTCAGGATTGTGCATCATAGAGCTCCAACAGTGTTTTATAGGTGAACTCATATATTGATTTTATTAAAATAAGCCCGCG
>Ga0102810_1000017_pt1 | contig 42129 bp, 27 predicted proteins | sample ColrivemetaGS573_FD_84506 | JGI IMG/M metagenome (GOLD analysis project Ga0102810, IMG submission 84506) | Estuarine microbial communities from the Columbia River estuary - Ebb tide ETM metaG S.573 | ecosystem: Environmental > Aquatic > Marine > Intertidal zone > Estuary | place: USA: Columbia...
TTCAGAAGTTGATAACGAAACCTTAGCTGCAATAAAAGCCTACCCTTCGGTTATTGAAAGTTCTATTGAACGCTATCGTTTTAGAGAGGCTAGTCAAGAATTAATGAATTTAGCGCGCTTAGGTAATAAATACTTAGCCGATGAAGAACCATGGAAATTGATAAAAACTGATGAAACACGCACCAAGACCATCATGTTTATTGCACTTCAAATTGCTAGTGCTTTAGCAACATTATGCGAGCCATTTTTACCATTTTCTTCAACGAAATTAAAAGGCATATTGATTGCTGACGATAATTCTTGGAGCGATATTTCAACTAAAGATATTCTTATTCCATCCGGACATCAAATTGGTAAAGGGGAGTTGTTATTCTCGAAAATTGAAGATAAAACCATTCAAGAGCAACTTGATAAATTAGAAGCCAGTAAGAAAGCTAATGAAATTGCTAATGCCGTTGTAGAGCCACAAAAAGAAATTATTACGTTTCAGGATTTCACAAAACTTGATATGCGCGTTGGTAAGATTCTCGAAGCCGAAAAAATGCCTAAAACTAAAAAACTTTTAATACTGAAAGTTGATACTGGAATCGATACGAGAACCATTGTTTCTGGCATTGCTGAAAGCTTTACACCAGAAGAAGTTATTGGGAAACAAGTCACTGTTTTAGTGAATTTGGCACCAAGAGCATTACGTGGCGTTGAAAGTGAAGGCATGATTTTAATGACAGAAACTCCCGAAGGAAAACTGGTGTTTGTAAATCCTGATACTGCTGTTAGTAATGGTTTACAGATAAGTTAGGATTAATACTATTGACACTTAATCTTTATATATTCAGAACCTCACAGTTGCCTACTGCGAGGTTTTTTTTAGTACTTTCACAATACAAATTTATGTTATGATTTCCTATATAATTGCCCAAACACGACTGCCAGTATCTTCAGTAAAAAACACAGTTAACCTACTAAATCAAGACTGTACAATTCCTTTTATTTCAAGATATAGAAAAGAAGTAACTGGCAACTTAGATGAAGTTCAAATTGGCGCTATTGTTAAATACAAAATGCAATTTGAATCTTTAGAAAAACGAAAAACAGCCATCTTAAAAGCATTGGAAGAACATGGTGTTTTGACTTCAGAATTAAAAGTAAAAGTAAATGCTTGTCAAGACAGCATTACACTTGAAGACCTATACCTTCCATACAAAAAAAGTCGAAAAACGAAAGCCGAAACAGCTCGCAAAAACGGATTGGAACCATTGGCTAAAATTATCATGTCACAAAACGCAAATGATATCGACAACATCGCTAAACTTTATGTCAAAGGATTTATTTCTTCTTCTGAAGCTGCATTGGAAGGCGCACGACATATTATTGCCGAGTGGATTAACGAACATTCAGATATAAGAACCAATCTTCGAAACCAATTAGAACGTCATGCTATGATTTCAACTAAAGTTGTCAAAGCTAAAAAGGATGACGAACACGCCCAAAAATTTAGGGATTATTTTGAATGGGAAGAAGCATTGAGCCGTATACCATCACATCGATTACTAGCTATTTTACGAGCAGAGAACGAAGGTTTTATTCGTGTAAAAATTGAGATAGACAATGCACGTGCTTTAAGCCATATTACTAATAAAATTATTAAAAGTCAAAATGCATGTACCCATCATATTGAACGCGCTATTTCTGATGCTTATAAGCGTTTACTATTCCCATCATTAAGCAATGAAGCGCTTCATAAAGCAAAAGATAAAGCCGATGAAGCTGCCATCTCCATATTTGCTAAAAACTTAAAGCAATTACTTCTTGGTTCTCCATTAGGTGAAAAACGTGTTTTAGCCATAGACCCGGGATTTAGATCAGGATGCAAAGTCGTTTGCTTAGATGAAAATGGGGATTTAAAACATAACGAGACCATATATCCACATCCACCCAAAAACGATCAAATTGGTGCCATTAAAAAAATAAGTTCTTTAACCGAAGCACATCGTATCGAAGCCATTGCTATTGGAAATGGAACAGCCTCCCGTGAAACAGAAGCATTAATTAGAAAAATACGATTTAAAAACAACGTTCAGGTTTTTGTTGTTAGTGAAGCTGGAGCAAGTATTTATTCGGCCTCAAAAATTGCTCGCGAAGAGTTTCCTAATTATGATGTGACCGTTAGAGGTTCGGTGTCTATTGGAAGACGTTTGCAAGACCCTTTGGCTGAATTGGTGAAAATTGATGCTAAGTCTATTGGTGTTGGTCAATACCAACATGATGTTGATCAAAATAAACTCAAAAAAGAATTAGACGTTGTGGTTGAAAACTGCGTGAATTCGGTTGGTGTCAATATCAATACTGCTAGTCATGGTTTGTTAAGTTACGTTTCTGGAATTGGTCCGAAACTCGCCGAAAACATAGTAAAGTACAGACGTAAAAACGGCGCATTTCAGAATAGAAATGCTATTAAAAAAGTCCCCCGTTTAGGTGATAAAGCATTTGAACAAGGTGCCGCATTTTTAAGAATAAAAGAAGGTGAAAATCCGTTAGACGATTCTGCTGTGCATCCAGAAAGTTACGCTATAGTTAAAAAAATGGTAAAAGACGAAGGCATTTTGCTTTCAGAATTAATTGGAGATAAGACCATTCTTCAAAAGATTAATTTAAAAAACTATTGTACCAAAACTGTTGGATTATTAACACTTCAGGATATTATAAAAGAACTTGAAAAACCTGGTTTAGATATACGAGAACAAGCCAAAGTATTTACATTTAATCAAAACATTAAAACCGTAACCGATTTAAAAGAAGGTCAATTGCTTCCTGGTATCGTCAATAATATTACAGCCTTTGGATGCTTTGTAGATATTGGAATTAAAGAAAGTGGATTAATTCACGTTTCTAATTTATCTGATAGCTTTGTGAAAGATGTAAACGAACATGTGCATTTACATCAGCAAATTGTTGTTAAAGTCTTAGAAATCGATGTAATGAGAAAACGTATTCAGTTAAAATTACATTCGAAGTAAATACTCATAATAGCCTTCCTCCCTATTTAAAAAAATAAGTCATATGTTTAGTTTTATTTAAAGCGCGTTTTATACACAACAAAATTCGTATATTGCATATCATATTTGAGTTTATACGCTATATATTATGCAAAAAAATAAAACTATATTTCTCTTTTTGTTTGGGTTAATGTGTAGTATTATATACGCTCAAGAACTCCCTCCAATTGTAATTTATTCCCCTGTAGAATTAGGCACTGAGAATCAGAATTGGGCAATATCACAATCTGACGAAAAATATATATATGTAGCAAATAACTCAGGCCTTTTAGAGTTCAATGGCGCTAAATGGACCTTGTACCCTTCACCAAATGAAACAATTTTGCGTTCCGTTAAAGTTGTAGGTGATTTAATATATACTGGATGCTATATGGAATTCGGTTATTGGAAGCGCAATGATTTTGGATTATTAGAATATACTTCACTGTCTCAAAACTTATCAATTCCAATGATAGAGGATGAACACTTTTGGAATATTTTAAACCTAGATAATTGGATTGTTTTTCAATCTTTAAATAGAATCATTATTTACAACACGATTGATTCAAGTTTTGAAACTATTAATTCTCAAACTACTTTAACTAAAATTTTTAAAATTGATGAAACTATATTTTTTCAAAAGATAAATGATGGAATATATAAGATTGATAATGGCGTCGAAAAAATAGTTACTAATGATTCAATAATTCAAAAGAACATAGTAGTAAATATATCTAAACACCATAATAAACTTTTATTATTAACTCAAGAAAAGGGGTTTTTCACTCTTGAAAATGCCGAGTTAAAACCTTGGGATATTCCAGCTAATAAATTCCTTGCAAAAGCTAGTGTGTATAACTGTATACAATTAAAAGACAGAAGTTTTGCGATAGGTACAATTTCAAATGGTATTGTTCATTTATCAGAAAATGGTATAATTAATTATCAAATCAATCAGTCTAAGGGATTAGCAAATAATACGGTATTATCCCTTTTTGAAGACAATGACCACAACATATGGCTTGGCTTAGATAATGGCATTAATTGCATAAATACAAGCTCTCCTTTAAGTATCTATAATAATGAAAAAGGCGAAATTGGTACTGTATATACTTCAGCTATTAAAGATGACTATCTATATTTAGGTACAAATCAGGGATTATTCAGTAAAAAAATAAATACAAAAGATGATTTTAAATTTATAGAAGGCACAAAAGGACAAGTTTGGTGTCTTGTTAATATCTATGGCGATTTGTTTTGTGGTCATAACACAGGAACCTTTATTGTTAATGATAATACTGTTGAAAAAATATCCGATGTATTGGGTGTTTGGAATTTGAAACCTATTGAAGGAAATAAAAACTTAATACTTCAAGGCAATTATAACGGTCTTAATATTTTAGAAAAGAAAAACAATACTTGGCAGTTCAAAAACAAAATTGAAGGTTTTAATATTTCTTCAAGGTACTTTGAACATATCAATCAAAACGAGATTTTAGTCAGCCATGAATATAAAGGTGTTTTTAAGATAAAAGTAAATGAGCGTTTTACCGAAGCTCTAGAAGTAGCTAAGGATTTATCGGTTTCAAAAGGATTAAACTCAAGCCTTGTAAAATATAATCAAGATTTACTTTACACTTATAAGGACGGCGTTTTTAAATTTAATGAAACGACAAATAGCTTTAAAAAAGATACCATTTACAGTAATATATTTAAAAATCAGGAATATACCTCTGGTAAACTTATTTCAGATAATAAAACAAATAGCTTGTGGGGATTTTCAGATAAAGGGTTAAATTATTTCTCTCCCGGACAATTAAGCAGCACACCGAAGATTAATAGAATCTCGCTTCTTCCTTCACTCAGTAAGGGCATGACTGGCTTTGAAAACATTATGCACTTTGAAAAACAAAAGTTTCTATTTAGCACCACTACCGGTTATATCATCATTGACTTAGATAAATTACAAAATAAAAATTACGACATTACCATTAATACAATCGCTAATAATGATATTAATCACCCATTAGAGCTTATCAATAAAAATGAACCTAGAAGCTTTGAAAACAATGAAAACAATATTGCATTTTCTTATAGCGTGCCAGAATTTGATAAATATAGTGATGCCGAATACCAATATCAACTCGTTGGCTTATATGAGCAATGGAGTGATTGGTCAACAACGGCAAATAAAACATTTAATAATCTACCTTATGGGGATTACACTTTTAATGTCAGAGCAAGAGTTAGTAATAATCTGAGTTCAAATATCGCGACTTATAATTTTAATATCTCCAAACCATGGTACCTCAGTAATATAATGATCGCATTATATATCGTTTGTCTTTTATTATTTTTAATTATAATACACAATTTTTATAAAAGGTTTTATAAAAGACAACGTGAAAATTTACTTGAACAATCAGAGCGTAAACTAGAACTTAAAAAATTAGAGAACGAGCAGCAGCTCATGAGTTTTGAAAACGAAAAGCTACAGCAGGATATAGAAAACAAAAATAGAGAGCTCGCTATTTCTACAATGAGCCTAATAAAGAAAAATGAGTTCTTAAATAGTATTAAAAAGGAAATTAAAAATTCGTCTGACGATGCTAACTTAAAAACTATTGTTAAAATAATTGATAAAAACTTAAACAATACAGACGACTGGAAATTTTTTCAAGAAGCCTTTAATAATGCCGATAAAGATTTTCTGAAAAAAATAAAGGCAGTTCACCCGTCATTAACACCAAATGACTTGCGTCTTTGTGCCTATCTAAGACTAAATTTATCCTCCAAAGAAATTGCGCCGCTATTAAATATATCGCTTCGAAGTGTTGAGGTTAAACGTTATCGTTTGCGTAAAAAGATGAATTTACAACACGAAAAGAGCTTAACAAACTATATTTTGGAATTATAACAGGTTTTAATAATTTAATTCACCCATACATTAACACAACATTACTTGTTAGGCACCTCAACATTAGAGTGTTTATTAAATTAATTTAGCAATTTATTCATTTATTATTGTTGTGAAAACCGGAAAAAACACTGTTAATTATTGTATTGTATACTTTTTGTTGCATACAATTTTATCAAATTCACAGTTTCCTCCATTATATTTACAACAATTGATAAAAACACCACATTTAAAACAATTACACTTAATCAACTTTAAATAATAACATTATGAAAAACTACATTCTAAGATTAATTCTTTTCTCATTCTCCACAGTAATGTTGGCTCAAACAAACCAAGTTTCAGTTTCAAAGAATGACGACGGAATGAAATTAGTAGTCGATGGAAAAGACTTTATGATTAATGGAATGAATTGGGACTATTTTCCAATTGGGACCAATTATAGTTATAGTTTATGGAAGCAAACCGATGACGTTATTAAAGCAGCGCTTGATGCTGAAATGGGTCTTCTAAAAAATATGGGGGTAAATTCTGTAAGAATGTATAATGGTGTGCAACCTAAATGGGTGCAATATATCTATGAAAACTATGGTATATATACAATGATTAATCACCCATTTGGTAGATACGGTCTTACCATTGATGGCGTTTGGACGCCTGTCACGGAATATAGAGATGAAAAAACTCAAGAGATATTGATGTCTGAAATCACGAAGATGGCTGAAGACTTTAAAAATACTCCAGGTTTATTAATGTTCTTGTTAGGAAATGAAAACAACTATGGTTTGTTTTGGGCCGGTGCAGAAACAGAAGATTTTCCAGATGAAGATGAAAAAAGAAAGGAAGTTGGAGAAAAGCGCGGAAGACCCATGTATAAACTCATGAACCGAGCTGCTCTTAAAATAAAAGAGATTAATTCATCTCGACCTGTAGCGCTATGTAATGGTGATGCATTATTCATAGATATTATAGCAGATGAATGTAAAGATGTTGACATCTTTGGAACCAACATGTATCGTGGTAAGACTTTTACCGATGCCTTCACTACTGTTAAAGAAAAATTAGACATGCCTATCATGTTTACAGAGTTTGGTGCTGATGCATTTAGTGCTACTGAAAATGCAGAAAACCAAAAGAATCAAGCCTTTTTCATGGTGAATAACTGGAGAGATATTTATGCAAACGCAGCAGGATTAGGTAAAGCCGAAAATTCAATAGGTGGTTTCACATTCCAATTTAGTGATGGCTGGTGGAAATTCGGACAAACTAAAAACTTAGATGTGCACGATAGTAACGCATCTTGGGAAAATGGAGGATATTACCTCGATTTAGAACCAGGACAAAATAACATGAATGAAGAATGGTTTGGTATTTGCGCTAAAGGTCCAACTAACGAACGTGGTCTATATACACTATATCCACGTGCTGCGTATTATGCATTAAAAGAAGCACATCAATTAAATCCTTATGATGAAGGTGTCACCGCAGAATTTGTTGAAAATCATTTTGACAATATTCAACTCATGGATGCCGTTTTAAGGGCAAGAGGCGATAAAGCTGCACTAGGTGGTAGCAGTACTCAAAAAATTCGCTTAAATAATATGAGAGCAGAATTTACGACATTCAATACAGGTGGTAGTTTGATTACAACTCCTGACGAAGACGACCCACATACTTCTGGAAACCAGAATCAACTAGGTTTTGATCATATGCAGTCTTTCTTTATCGGTGTTGAAGGTAATCCAACATCCAATATGACCGCTAGTGTCAATCTAAACATACTTGGTAACGTCGCTGAAAACCCAATAGATGAAATATTTTATGAAAATCGAGGACTTGTTACAACCGTTTCTACTCCAGATGGAGATTTAGAAATTTCTGATGCCAATAGAGTGCAAGTTTATAATGCATCTTATGAATGGAATGCTAAAGATTTTGACTTAAGAGGCTTTTATAGAACTGGTCACTACCATTGGGGCTATGAAGGCGATTTCTTTGGTTTATATAGAGAATCAAATTACGGACCAAATTTAGACATCTATCAAGGTGTAATTAGTGGTTTTGAATTTGATGGTAAAAGATCACTTAAAGGATTTAAAGCCGCTTTTGGACCACAATTATGGTGGGGAGCAAATCCAGCTATACTTTTAAAATATGGTAGAACCGTAGGGAAGTATGATATTACTGCCATTTATCAAGATGATGTTGATGATCAAAGGGAAACGGTAACTTCAAATGCAGTACCTACACCAAGATCACGTAAAGCGACACTTCATGTTAAAAGAAAATTCGGAAATGTTGGTGTTGAAGTTGGTGGTATTTGGGGAGGTCAACCCTTAAATGGAAGAACATTTCAATATGCAGTAGGACAGCCAGGAGATTATACTGTTTATGATGATAAGGTCTCATCAAAAGATAACTGGGGTGTTAAAGCCAAAGTTACAGTTCAAAAAGGACGCATTAATTGGTATGCATTGGGATCAGCGACGGGATTAGTTGCAGGCGGTGGTTCAGATGAAACGCAAACTTTTACAGGCTGGAGACTTAAAGATGTTGGAACAGGAAACATGAATAACTTCTTGACTGGTTTTACATATTCCGTTGGTGATTTTCAAATCGCACCTAACTTTTTATGGCAAGAACCTGTTGTTGATGCTATGCCAAATGGTATTGATGCACCAGGAAGACTTAGAAACATATTAGATGATCCATTTGTGGTAAGAAGCAACAGAAAAACAACTGCTGGAGAGTTATTATTAACTTACGATCCTACGCCAGGAACATGGATGTATGAATGGGATAATGATAGAGCTGAAGACGCGAAATTTGCAATGAATTTAGGTTTTGTCTTCCGCCACTTACCAACGACTCAAGATGCAGCGATTGGCTTTTTAGCAGATCGTACTCAGTTTGCCTTTCCAAATTCTGCACCAGCACAAGATTTATGGGAAGTGCATTCAAGAATTGTTTCTAAAGTAAACCCAGAGTTGGGCCTTATTGCAAACCTTTACGTTGGTAACGGTCAAGCAAATGGAGATGATGCAAGAACGATTGATCGTTTAGGAGGAGACATCAGAGTTATTTATAAAAAAATAAAGATAGAACATGCATTCAAAATAGATGATTGGGGACCTTTCGATTATCATCGTGACTTTAACTTAACCTATCCAGTGCAACTTATGCTGGACTTATCAACTACCTTAGGGAAACCAGATTGGTTTATTCTACCTAGCACAAAAATAGGTATACGTGGCACATGGCGTTCACTCAATGAATTCTCTCCGCGATACAGTCCAAATGTAGCTGAAGAATTTGCACCTGCTCCAATTATTAGTCCTGTTGGATTTGGAAATGGTAGCGAATGGGAAATTAGAACATATGTACATATCAATATTGGAAAATAAAAAAAATAGAAAAATGAAAAAATTACAGTTTAATTATTCAAAAATCACACTGCTTTTAGGATTGATTATAATCTCTATGGTTAGCTGTGAAAGAGACCTATCAGATGATGCGGTAACATCTGGTTTTTCGACAGAAGGTGACATATTTATAGACACATTTGTTGCTATGGGTAGTGATTTTTACCTGCCTTTCGCAGGTTCGAAATTAGATGCATTCTCAGTTGATGAGGAAACAGGTTATGAGAGTTCAGCCTCCTATCGTGTTGATGTGCCAAACGCAAATGACCCAACGGGTAATTATGCAGGCGCTATATTAAGAGTTGATGGTGCTGGTAGAGATTTATCAGGATTTGATGCACTGACGTTTTGGGCTAAAGCATCCCAAGGTGCTAACCTAGCTGAAGTTGGCTTTGGTCTAGATTTTATTGAAGATAAATATAACGCTGCAGCGAACAGTATTAGTATTGGTACCAATTGGGCCAAATATGTTGTTCCGATTCCTGTTGCATCTAAGCTCTTAAATGAGCGTGGTGTATTTTGGTATGCTGCAGGTACACAAGAGACAGGTGGTAGTGGTTATACGCTTTGGTTTGATGATATTAAATTTGAAAAATTAGGCACTATAGCACAACCAAGACCTGCAATTCGTAATGGAAATGACGATACAGAAACAAGTTTTATTGGTGTCAATTTCGTTCTTGATGGTTTATCACAAACTGTTAATTTGGCCTCAGGGTTAGATCAAACTGTTGTCGCTGCACCAAGCTATTTTGAGTTTACCTCATCAGATCCAAGTGTCGCAACTATTGATGAATTAGGTTTAGTTAATGTTATTGGTTCTGGTACAACCGTTATTACAGCAACGTTAGATGGTTTAGATGCACAAGGTTCCTTAACGCTTGAATCTTTAGGTAATTTTACTCCAGCGCCTATTCCAACAGAAGACCCTAGTAATGTAATTTCTATATTTAGTGATACCTATACGAATGTTCCTGTTGACTTTTATAATGGTTACTGGGAACCATTTCAAACAACATTGTCTGCTGATTTTGCAGTAGAAGGAAATAATATTTTAAACTACACTAATTTCAATTTCGTTGGAAATAAATTTTCTAACCCAACAGTGGATGCAACCGATAAATCAAATTTACACATCGATATGTATATCCCTGGTGAGTTACCATCATTATTCGATTTTTTAATTTCTGTTGTAGATTTTGGACCTGATCAAGAAGATGGAGGTGGCGATGATACAAGACAACAAATATTTGTCAGTGAGGCTGACGTTGTTGCAGAGTCATGGATTTCATTAGATTTCCCAATAACAATTACCAGAGATAATTTAGGTCTTATTATATATGAAAACATAAATTTTGCGACATTAGATAATTTTTATTTAGATAATGTTTACTTCTATGGTATACCAACAGGTCCATCCGATGCACCTGAGGCCCCTACAGAAGATGAAGTTGCAAATAATGTGATTTCAGTGTTTAGTGATGAATATACTGATATTGGTAATGATGGACTAAATAACTTTGCTAGTGGTTCTCTTCTATCCGTAGAAACAATAGCCAGTAATCAAGTCTTAAAATATTCAAATTTAAATTTCACAGGACTCGAGTTCTTAGGTCCAAACATAATTGATGCGTCAGATAGTACAACTTTACATTTAGATATTTGGTCACCTGATGCTAATGAGCTAAAAATCAAATTAGTTGATTTTGGTCCCGATGGCGGCTTTGGTGGTGGTGATGATACAGAGTATGAAATAAATTTTGGCGCAACTGCAATTGGCGAATGGGTAGCATATGATATTCCGTTATCTGATTTTGTAGGTCTTGCGAGTACAGAGCATCTTGCACAAATCATATTAGTAAACGCACCAACAGGAACGCTTTTTGTAGATAACTTATATTTTTATAATTAAAAAAACATGACTATCATGAATCAATTTAAAATAAATAACATCCCGTTTAAATCCATCCTTGTAACTACAGCGCTTTTTGCTTTTTTAGGCTGCAATACGGATGAAACGCAAACCGTTACCACGAGAACAACTCTCACTATGCAAGATGAGTTTAATACCGATGGCGCTCCAGATAGTGCTATTTGGGGTTATGACATTGGAGGTGATGGCTGGGGGAATAGTGAATTACAATACTATACAGATCGTTCTGAAAACGTAAAAGTAGAAGATGGTATGCTACATATCACAGCAATGCAAGAGTCTTTTATGGGTTCAAGCTATACATCAGCGCGACTTTTAACTAAAGGTAAATTTGATCAAGCTTATGGTCGTTATGAAGCGCGTATACAATTGCCTTGGGGACAAGGTTTATGGCCTGCATTTTGGTTATTAGGTGCTGATATAGACGCTAATCAATGGCCCAACTGTGGTGAAATTGATGTTATGGAATATCGCGGACAAAATCCAACAATAATGTCTGGAGCTGTTCATGGTCCCGGGTATTCAGGAGGTAACGCTATCTTTAAAGAATATGATTTAGTAAATGATCGCTTTGATACCGGTTTTCACATTTTTGGTATTGAATGGGGTGTGAATTACATAAATTTCTATGTAGATGATGTTTTATACAACCAAATTACACCGGAAGATGTCACTGGGGAATGGGTATATAACAAACCATTTTTCATCATTATGAATGTTGCTGTAGGTGGTAGTTTTGTTGGATCACCAAATGCTGACACCGTTTTTCCTCAAACAATGTTGGTGGATTACGTAAGAGTTTATGAATAATTGAATTAGTTATTCTAAAATTAAAGGTCGAGAAAACAACTCGACCTTTTTTCAACTTTATTTCAATGAGCTGGACAAATACTTACATCATATATAAATGATAGTCGTGTTTATATAATTATTCTTTTCAGTCAAAAGAATTCCATTTATGACAAAAAAATTAGTTCTTATCGCATTTGTGGTATCTCTAGGAGGGTTCTTGTTTGGATTCGATGCAGGGATCATATCTGGTGTTATGAACTATGCTGGACCTGAATTTAATTTAAATGAAATTCAATCCGGTTTGGTTGTTAGCTCACCTTCGTTTGCTGCAATGCTCGCCATGCTTTTTTCTGGTCGATTCAGCGATATCATTGGACGCAAAAAAATACTTATCGTTGTTGCCTTTTTGTATGCTGTTGCGGCATTATTTTCTGCATATGCCACATCTTTTGAAATGTTATTTATAGCCCGAATGATTGGTGGTTTGGCTTTTGGTGCAGCTCTCGTTTTGGCGCCAATGTATATCGCCGAAATTTCTTCAGCCAAAAACAGAGGGAAATTAGTTGCCATACAACAACTTAATATCGTTTTAGGCTTTTTTGCAGCGTTCTTAAGCAATTACTTTTTTAATAAGTACAACACCATTGGTAGTGGTTTTTTAACCGATGCGAATGTCTGGCGTTGGATGTTAGGCGTAGAATTAATTCCAGCAATACTATACTTTATAGCACTATTTTTTGTGCCAAGAAGCCCACGATGGTTGTTTATAAAAAATAAAGTTCAAGAAGGAAAAAGCGTGCTTATCCAAATTTATGGCGATGTAAAAGCCCGTGTTGAAATTGAATCCATTGAACAAAATATTAATGCTGATAAGAACAAGTCGAAAGTTCGTATAAGAGATCTCTTTAAACCCGCTCTTCGTTTTATTCTTGTTGTAGGGATCGTTATTGGAATACTTCAGCAAATTACAGGAATAAATGCCGTCTACTTTTACGCAACCTCAATTTTCAAACAAACAGGTATAGGAACAGACGCTGCTTTTTCTTCGGGTGTATTATTAAGCACAATTACACTCATATTCACCTTTGTAGCCATGTATTTAATCGATAGAATGGGTCGTCGACCATTATTGTTGATTGGCACTGCTGGAATAAGCATAAGTTTATTGATCTGTGCATATGGATTTAATCAAGCAACCTATCAGTTAAGTGCAAATGAAATGTCCCAATTTCAATTTGAAGGTGCCGATAAATTAGCACCTTATGCTGATAAGCTTTACGATAATGATGTCGACTTTAAAAATGACATGAACATCGCTATAGGGAATCAAATTTACTCTAAAAATGATGGTGAAATATTAGAAGCCGCAGTATCTATGAACGCCACTTTAGTCCTATTTGGTGTCTTAGGTTTTATTGCTTGTTTTGCGTTCTCTTTAGGGCCTGTAATGTGGGTGTTATTATCTGAGTTATATCCAAATATGTACAGAGGACTTGCTATAGGTTTTATAGCATTTATAAACTCTTTTGTGAGTTGGATTGTACAACTCATTTTCCCTTGGGAATTAGCAAATATTGGAAATGCGCTCAGCTTTTTCATATTTGGAGTCATAGCACTAGCAGGATTTTTCATTTTACTCAAAATTCTGCCTGAGACGAAAGGAAAAACATTAGAAGAAATTGAATTTGAGTTCGTATTAAATTGATAAAAATTAAATAAAAACAACACCCTCCATAAAAAATGAGGTGGAAATAAAAATATAAATGTCTAAGAATCCAATATATATAGGTAACGAAAAAGCGGCCTTCGACGATAACGACATCAAAGGGGAATTGATAACCTTTGACAGCGAAGTTTATTATAAAATATCAAATAGTGATCAAATGAGACCATTCTTTATGAGTCTCGTTAGTAACTCAAATCACTGGATGTTTATTTCAAGTAATGGTGGTTTGTCAGCAGGTAGAAAAAACTCGGATAATGCCCTTTTTCCATACTATACCGATGACAAAATCACGGAATCGTCTGATACAACTGGAAGTAAAACCATAATTCAAATTCACAAAGATAACAAGACCTTTTTATGGGAGCCTTTCTCTTATAGAAACCAAGGTGCTTATAGCGTTAAGAGGAATTTGTACAAAAGTAAATATGGCAACAAAGTCATTTTTGAAGAACATAATGAAGACCTAGGCATAACTTTTAGATACCAATGGAGTTCAAGTAAAACTTTTGGGTTTGTCAGGAAATCAGACATTATAAACAATACTGAGACCGCAATTTCTATAACAGTTTTAGACGGTTTACAGAACATTGTTCCTTATGGGGTTGGTGCCGATTTACAAAATGATTATAGTAATCTCGTTGATGCGTATAAGAAAAGTGAATTAGAGACTGATACAGGATTAGGGATTTTTGCCTTAAGTGCAATTATCGTTGATAAGGCAGAACCTAGCGAAGCCCTGAAATCAAATATTGTTTGGTCATTAGGAATTAAAAATCCTACATATTTAATCTCTTCATTACAACTTAATAGCTTCAGGAAGGGTAAAGATATTCATCAAGAAACAGATATAAAAGCTGAAAAAGGAGCTTATTTCGTTTTAGCTGATATAACATTACAAGCGGAAGAAAAGAATAGCTGGATGCTCATTGCAAATGTTAATCAATCAATAAGTGACATTACTTATATTTCAGAAAAAATAAAGAAAGAAAAGGATCTCAAAGCCTTAGTTCAAAAAGATGTTGAAGCTGGAACTTCTCATTTACTTGAACTTGCTGGTGCTTCAGACGCCATGCAATTGAGCACAAATAGATTGCGAAATACAAGACATTTTTCAAATACTCTTTTTAATATTATGCGAGGTGGTATTTTTGATAATAATTATCAAATTGAAAAGTTCGATTTTGTAAAATATATCGCAAACGCCAATAAAAAAGTATTCAAAAAGAAAAGTGAATTATTAGCGAAGCTTCCTGAAGGGTTTAGCCTAAATTATATAAAAAGCATTGCTAAAAAAGATGCCGACAAAAATTTTAAACGTCTTTGTTTTGAGTACCTCCCATTAAAATTTAGCAGAAGACATGGCGATCCAAGTCGCCCCTGGAATCAATTTTCAATAAATACGCGTAGTGAGGTTGATGGTTCAAAAATATTAGACTACGAAGGTAACTGGCGTGATATTTTTCAAAATTGGGAAGCACTAGCGCATTCGTATCCTGAGTTTATTGAAAGCATGATTCATAAGTTTTTAAATGCGACAACATTCGATGGCTATAATCCATATCGCGTTACAAAAGGCGGTTTTGATTGGGAAACCATTGAGCCAGACGACCCTTGGTCATATATTGGTTATTGGGGAGATCATCAAATCATTTATTTGCTTAAGTTTTTAGAATTTATTGAATCACATTATCCTGGCCAATTAGCTAGTTATTTCAATCAAGATATTTTTGTGTATGCTAATGTGCCTTATAAAATTAAAAGCTATAAAGACATATTAGTTAATCCAAAAGATACAATAGATTTTGATACAGAATCAGATGCTAGAATACATCAAAAAAGAAAAGAATTAGGAGTCGATGGCGCGTTGTTAAGGGACGAGAATTTCTTTATTTATAAGGTCAACTTAGTAGAAAAACTATTGGCGACGGTTTTAGCAAAAATGTCGAATTTCATTCCCGAAGGCGGAATATGGTTAAATACCCAACGCCCAGAATGGAATGATGCTAATAATGCCTTAGTAGGAAATGGTGTTTCAATGGTAACACTATATTACTTGCGTCGTTTTTTAAGCTTTTTTGACACCGTTGTAAAAGGAATGCCTGATGGCGATTGTGAAATTTCAATTGAGTTATCTGTGTTTTTCGATAAAGTCTTAAAAACATTAAACGATAATCAACAAATTCTCGCTGGCAAAGTTTCTGATACAGATAGAAAGCTAATTTTAGATGGTCTTGGTACGGCAGGAAGTGATTATAGATCATTTATTTACGAGAACGGATTTACAAGCAATAAAGGCACTATATCGAAAGCTAATTTATTAGAATTTTTCGCCATTGCTAATCGCTATTTAGAACACACTATTGATGCTAACAAGCGTGCTGATAAATTATATCATGCTTATAATTTAATGACAGTCAAAAATGAGTCTGAAATTTCAATTTCATATTTACCTGAAATGTTAGAAGGTCAAGTTGCTGTTTTAAGTTCAGGTTATATTTCGGGAGAAGCTTCTCTAGAAATATTAAATGCGCTTAGAAGCAGCGCATTATTCAGACCAGATCAATATAGCTATCTATTATATCCGGATAAGGATTTATCACGATTTATGGCTAAAAATAATGTGCCATCTGAAGCCATTGAAAAATCAGAATTACTACAAAAACTTCTAAACGATAATAACAAACAGGTTATTGAAAAAGATGTCACAGCACATTACCACTTTAATGGGAATTTTAATAATGCAAATAGTTTAAAAGAAGCCTTATCTAATTTACCGGAACAGTATCAATCACTCGTGAAAAAAGATAAAACTTTATTGTTAGACGTTTTTGAAGATATGTTTGATCATAAATCATTTACCGGACGTTCAGGCACCTTCTTTGGTTATGAAGGTTTAGGATCTATATACTGGCACATGGTTTCAAAATTATTGTTAAGCGTACAAGAGACCTGTCTATTGGCCGTAGAGCATAATGAAAGTGAAGCCACTATTGGTAAATTACTAGATCATTATTACGAAATTAACGAAGGTATTGGCGTTCACAAATCACCACAATTATACGGTGCTTTTCCTACCGATCCCTATTCACATACACCTGCTGGTAAAGGTGCACAACAACCCGGAATGACTGGGCAAGTGAAAGAAGATATTTTATGCAGATTTGGTGAGTTAGGTGTTTTTGTAAAAAATGGTATGCTTCAATTTAACCCAAGACTTTTAAGAGGGGAAGAATTTTTAAAAGAATCCAAAACGTTTACGTATACAAACCTTAAGAAAGATTTAAAAACAATTCATTTGGACCCATCTTCCATCTGTTTTACGTATTGCCAAATTCCAATTATTTATAAACTTGAAAATGAATCTGGTGTAAAAGTTAAGTTCAATAATAATAGTGTAATTGAATTTAATAACCTGAGTCTTGATTTAAAAACGAGTAAAACTGTTTTTGAAAGAACTGGTGAAATTGATCATATTATTGTGTCATTAAAAAAATAATAATTTTTAAAAACATGAAAGGAAATATAAAAATAATCGTTTGGGTTTTAACAATTATGATTGTGTTTTCATGTACTAATACTACTAAAAAAGTAGGTAATATCAAGAACGTGAAAGAAGAAAAATATTTAAGTGCAAAAGATATTTTAGGTAACCCTAAGTATTTAGCAATTTCTTATGGCGGTTATAGACATATAAATCATGATATTGAACCAACACTAGATGAACTCAAAGAAGACATGAGAATATTGTCTGCAATGGGGATTAGAATTTTGCGAACTTATAAGGTGCACTTGCCACATGCCGCTAATGTTTTAAAAGCTATTTCTGAATTAAAAAAAGAAGACTCTAATTTCGAAATGTATGTCATGCTTGGCGCATGGATTAATTGTAAAAATGCATTTACAGATAAAACCCCAGATCACAATCAGGAAAGTGAAACTAATGCCATAGAAATTGACAAAGCCGTCGATTTAGCAAATCTATATCCAGATATTGTTAAAATTATAGCGGTTGGAAATGAAGCTATGGTAAAATGGCAGGAGCTTTACTATGTGCAACCAGGTATTATTTTAAAATGGGTTAATCATTTACAAGACTTAAAAAAATCTGGGAAACTCCCTCAAGATTTATGGGTGACAAGTTCAGATAATTTTGCGTCTTGGGGGGGCGGAGAAGACCAATATCATGTTGATGATTTGAATACTTTAATTCAAGCCGTAGACTATGTATCGATGCATACCTACCCCATGCACGACACACACTACAATCCGGAGTTTTGGGGCGTACCAGAAAATGAAAGCCAATTATCCGATATTGAAAAAATTGATGCTGCTATGTTTCGTTCATTAGAATACGCCAAATCACAATACAAAAATGTCGCTAACTATTTAAAAAGCATTGGTGCTAATAAACCTATTCATATTGGAGAAACGGGATGGTCGTCATTTTCTGATGGCTATTTTGGATCACATGGTTCAAGGTCTAATGATGAATTTAAGGAAAGTCTATATTATAAGCATATGAGAGATTGGACCAATGAAAATGAGATATCCTGTTTTTATTTTGAAGCTTTTAATGAGCAGTGGAAAGATGCGCAAAATCCTGGAGGATCAGAAAACCATTTTGGATTGTTTACTATTGATGGACAAGCAAAACACGCATTATGGGATTTAGTTGATAATGGTGTTTTTGAAGGATTATCCAGAAATGGAAATCCAATTACAAAAACCTATAATGGAGATAAACAAGCATTAATGAAAGATGTTTTAGTGCCGCCTACCGTTAAAGAAATTGAATATAAAAAGTAACATACATTTAAATGCTTTAAAACATGAAAATACGCAAGTATCATTTATTATTCCTTTTAACCACACTTATGCTAAGCTGTAATGAAAAGCAAGAGCCGTTGGAAGTAGAAGTTTATGAAACCTCTGCTAATGGCAATAAATTAACACGAATAACTGAGTTTACTTCAGGAGATTCAATTGTTAATATAAATCTATTCCCTGAAGAGAAATTTCAAACCATTACTGGTTTTGGAGGTTCTTTTACTGAAGCGTCTGCCTCCTTGTTAAACAGATTGAGTAAAACCAATCGTGATATAATTATCGAAGCCTACTTTGGTGAAAGTGGCGCCAAATATTCATTGACGAGAACACATATGAATTCATGTGATTTTTCCTTAAGCAATTATTCCTATGCACCCGTTGAAGGCGATATAGAACTTAAAAGTTTTTCGGTTGATGAAGATCGTGATGATATTATTCCAATGATAAAAGATGCTATGGCTATTTCTAAAGACGGATTTAAAATAATGTCTTCGCCTTGGACAGCACCACCATGGATGAAAGACAATAAAGATTGGCGTGGCGGAAAATTACTGCCTGAATATTATGAAACTTGGGCTTTATTTTTCTCTAAATATTTAGACGCTTATAAAGCTGAAGGCATAGATATTTGGGGAGTTACAGTAGAAAACGAACCGCTTGGAAATGACCAAAATTGGGAGAGTATGCATTTTACAGCTGAAGAAATGACCGATTTTGTAAAACAGCATTTAGGGCCGAAGCTAGAAAAAGACGGTCATGATGTGAAACTACTGGGCTATGATCAAAATCGTGGTGATGAATTAAAACATTGGGTAGATAGTATGTTTAAGGATGAAGCGTCTTCAAAGTATTTTGATGGTACAGCTATTCATTGGTATGCGAGTACGTATGATTATTTCCCTGAATCTTTACAATATGCTCATAATAAAGCACCAAATAAATATTTAATTCAATCTGAAGCTTGCGTAGATTCGGAAATTCCAAAATGGAAAGACGATCAATGGTATTGGTCCAAAGAATCTACAGATTGGGGATGGGATTGGGCTCCTGAAGATCAAAAATATTTACATCCTAAATATGCACCTGTAAATAGATACGCAAGAGATATTATTGGCTGTTTAAATAATTGGGTTGATGGTTGGATAGATTGGAATATGGTTCTCGATAAACAAGGAGGTCCTAACTGGTTTAAAAACTGGTGCGTAGCTCCTATTATTGTCGATCCAGAAGCAGATGAAGTATATCTTACGCCACTGTATTACACCATGTCACATTTCAGTAAATATATTAGACCAGGAGCAGCAGTGTTTGCTGTCGAAAACCCTGATAAAGAACTTATGGTAACAGCCGCAAAAAATCCAAATAATTCTATAGCAGTAGTACTTTTTAATGAAGGCACTGAAGCTAAACGCATTTCACTTAACCTAAATGAAAAACATGTAAATATTACAATAAGCGCGCAAGCGATACAAACTATTATGATTCCGCAATCATAAACTAACTAAAAATAAAACACTAAAATTATGTCTAAATCCACTAATAAAGTTCCACTTGGCCAAAAAATTGCCTTTGGTTTGGGTATGCTTGCCAATCAAATGTTTCCTGCAGCTCTAGGTATTTTTATGGTCGTATTAGTTCAAAATCTAGGTTTTCCTACTTGGATGTGGGGCGTTTTATTCTTTTTACCTCGTGTATTCGATTCTATCACAGATCCTATAATGGGTTTTATTTCAGATAATACAAGATCTCCTTGGGGAAGGCGCAGACAATATGTGCTATTAGGTGCTATTATAATGGGGATTTCTTTTGCCTTGATGTGGCAATTATATGAAGTCGATACTTTAAGTTATAATTTTACATATTTCTTGATATGGTCTTTAGTTTTTTATTTAGGACTAACAATTTTTAGTGTGCCTTATGTAGCTATGGGATATGAAATGAGTGATGATTTTCATGAACGTACAAACATTATGGCAGTAGCACAATGGATTGGGCAATGGGCTTGGGTTATTGCGCCATGGTTTTGGGTGATTATGTATGATCCTGCTTGGTTTGAGGGAGGTGCAGCTGTTGCCACTAGGACAATAGCGGTTTGGGTTGCAGTTATTTGTGCTATTTTAGCTATGGTTCCTGCTTTATTTATAAAAAGCAACTCAACTAAAGACGATGAAAGTTTGACTCCTTTAACTTTGAAAACTATTGGTGGTAGTTTAAAAGAGATTATAGAAAATTTTAAAGAAGCTTTTAAAATACCAGACTTTAGAAAACTGTGTTTTTCAACATTCTTAATTTTTAACGCATTTAATACTGTTGCTGGTTTTTCATTTTTTATTGTAGTCTACTATTTATTTGCTGGAGATGCAGGTGCCGCTGGTATTTGGCCAACACTTTTAGGTAGTATTGGTGCCTTAGTGACTACTTTTTTAGTTATACCTATTGTTGCGAAAATGTCTAAAGTAATGGGTAAAAAGAAAGCTTTTTTGCTTTCTCAAGGAATTTCAGTTATCGGATATATTATGCTTTGGTTTTTGTTTATTCCAGGTAAACCTTATATGTTTTTATTTGCATTACCTTTTTTCTCTTTCGGGATAGGAAGTTTGTTTACACTAATGATGTCTATGACATCAGATGTTATAGATATCGATGAATTAAATTCAGGAAAACGAAGAGAAGGTGTTTTTGGTGCTATTTATTGGTGGATGGTAAAATTTGGATTTGCAATTGCAGGATTATTAACAGGTGCTATTATGACATTAGTTGGGTTTGTGCCAGACGCTGTAAATTCTGAAGCTTCAATTACAGGAATACGATTATTCTACTCAGGTCTACCAATATTGGGAACTCTTGCTGCCATGTATATTATGCGTAATTATGACCTTACTGAAGAAAAAGCTAAAGAAATTAGCGCGCAATTAGATGCACGGAAGAATGCTACAAAACCAAAATTAACGTCGTTCTATGAAACTGGTAAATTATTATCATTTTCACCATTGGACGTTGAAATTAATTCCAAAACAGATATTGATTTTTCTTCAAAGTCTGATGATGAAATAAAGAAATTGTTTTCGAAATCTTTAAATGAAGGTGTGCATGGCATATGCTTCAGTCCATATTTGGAAGGTCAGAATATTGGGGACATATTAACTGAAGCGCAGATAGCCAAACGCATGGATGTCATTGCGCCGCATACTAAATGGGTGCGCTCCTTTTCGTGTACAGAAGGTAATGAGTACATACCTAAAGTTGCGCACTCAAAAGGATTGAAAGCGATGGTTGGTGCTTGGATAAGTAATGATAAATCTCAAAATGAAAACGAGATTGAAGCCTTAATCAATCTTGCAAAAAATGGAATGGTTGATATCGCTGTAGTTGGCAACGAGGTCTTACTTCGTAACGAATTGACAGAACAAGAAATGCTGCAATACATCCAAAAAGTAAAAGCGGCTTTACCGGACATCCCTGTAGCTTATGTGGATGCCTATTATCAATTTATTGAACGACCTGCGCTTGTGGAAGCTTGTGATGTTATTTTAGTAAACTGCTATCCATTCTGGGAAGGTTGTCATGTTGATCAGGCGTCACAATATTTAAAACAGATGTACAAGGTTACGAAAAGCGTTTCTCAAGGTAAACCAGTTATAATTACTGAAACAGGCTGGCCAAATAGTGGTAGCAATACCCAAGACGCAGAACCCTCGGCAAATAATGCCATGAAATATTTCATCAATACTAATAATTGGGTCAAGGAAGCGGAAATTAATATGTTTTATTTCTCTTCGTTTGATGAATCATGGAAAGTACATCATGAAGGTGATGTTGGTCAGCGTTGGGGAATATGGGATAAAAATGAAAAATTAAAATATAAATAAGATGTCATATAGAGGAGAACATAATTTTTTACTAAAAAATACAGATTTCGTAGATCATTTAGGCGTTAATTTTAGTAAATATTCAAAAGAAGAATTAGAAAAACTTTGGCGAGAAACTTTAAATAAGGGCATGCATGGAATCTGCTTCAGTATGTATGAAGATGGTCAAGAGCCTGGAGACACAATTACCGAAGAACAGGTAGACAGACGCATTACAATTATTAAACCGTATTCTAAATGGATACGCTCTTTTTCTTGCATAGAAGGCAATGAACATATTCCGCGTATTGCGCATAAGCATGGAATGAAGACTTTAGTTGGTGCTTGGCTAGGAGACAATAAAGAAGATAATGAAAAAGAAATAGCTGGTTTAATACAGTTAGCTAAAGAGGGCGTTGTAGATATTGCAGCTGTTGGTAATGAAGTACTTTATAGAAATGAATTATCCTTGGAAGAATTATTAGGTTATATGAAACGTGTTAAGGAAGCTATTCCACATATTCCGATTGGTTATGTAGATGCATATTATGAATTTACTGCGCATCCAGAACTCGTTGATATGAGCGATGTTATTTTAAGTAATTGCTATCCCTATTGGGAAGGTTGCAGCTTAGAGGATTCTCTAAATCACATGCAACAAATGTTTGGGCAAGCTAATGATGCGGCACGCGGTAAGAAAGTAATTATCACTGAAACGGGCTGGCCTAGTGAAGGCGGTAATTTAAGAGGTGCCTTTTCTTCAAGAGAAAATGCGATGAAATACTTTATAAATGCGCAAGCCTGGTCAGCAAAAGCAAATATTGATATGTTTTATTTTTCATCTTTTGATGAGTCCTGGAAAGTTGGTAATGAAGGTGATGTCGGTGCATATTGGGGACTTTGGGATAAAAATGAAAACTTAAAATATTAATTGATTTTTACAAAACCCTAACACTCTTAATCAACGATTCTTTATGAACTATTCCGAAGTATTAAATATTACACCAGGTAATGCCATTTGTTATTCAGGCTTTAGAGAAGGACAACAACCAGGAGGTGTTTACCCAAGTTATAATCAGGTTAAAGAGGATCTATTCATTCTTCAAAAACATTGGAAATATTTACGTCTTTATGATTGTGATGAGCATACGGATACTGTTTTGAAAGTTATTAAAGATGAAGGTCTTGATTTCAAAGTCATGCTTGGTGCTTATATCAATGCCGAAATGAATAATCATGGCTGTCCTTGGGGAGGTAACTATTCGGAGGAAGCGCTTATTCAGAATAAAGCAAAAAATAAATATCAGATAGAAAAGCTCATTCATATCGCTAATTTGTATCCAGAAATTATAATGTCTCTTTCTGCAGGTAATGAAGCTTGCGTAGATTGGACAGATCATTACGTCCCAGTAGAAAGTGTGATTAACTATGTTAGAATGATTAAAAAGGGTGCGAAACAACCTGTTACTTTTTGTGAAAACTACCTGCCTTGGCTCAATAAACTAAAACCCCTTGTTGATGAAGTTGATTTTATTTCCATTCACACCTATCCTGTTTGGGAATATAAAAACATACATGAGGCATTAGAATATACCAAACAAAACTATTATGCGGTAGCCCAAATGTATCCGGAAAAACTGGTGGTTATTACAGAGGCTGGTTGGGCTACAAACTCAAACGGAAAAGGCATTCAAGTGCATAATGTAAGTGAAGAATTTCAAGAAGTTTACTATAACGATCTTATAAACTGGAATAAAGAAGATAACATTCTTACTTTCGTATTTGAAGCATTTGATGAACCTTGGAAAGGTTCCGATGAAGCGCATGAACCAGAAAAACATTGGGGGCTGTTTTATGTAGATAGAACGCCTAAACTTGTTATGGAAGAACTTTTCTTGGAGAAAACCATATAACTACAGACTTTAAAAAAGTATGTTCAAAATTTAACTATTTTTCTATGTCTATACCGAAATAGATTAATATTTTTAATAAAAAAAAAGACATGGCGAAATATAAAGCCCTTATATTTATGTGTTTGTTGCTTGTAGCATGTCAGCAAACGCAAAGAAATCTGCATCCAGAATTACTCGTTGGTGGATTAGAATTATTACCTTCAGAAAAAACAGGCATCGATTTTAGCAATACAATTAATGAAACAAAAACCTTTAATCACTATTATTATAGCCAAATATACGTAGGTTCTGGTGTCGCTATTGGTGATATTAATAATGATGGTCTACCAGATGTTTTTTTTGGCGGAAATCAAGTTTCTGATAGATTATATCTTAATAAAGGTGATTTTCAATTCGAGGACATCACTAAGAAATCAAAAGTAGCTAAAAATTCTGGCTGGACTTGGGGTGTAACCATGGCAGATGTCAATGCGGATGGTTATCTCGATATTTATGTTAGCAGAAATGGAAACTCTGATAAACTCGAAGATCGAAGAAATCAACTATATATCAATAACCAAGACTTAACCTTTACCGAATCGGCTATGAAGTACGGTTTAGGCGACGTTGGTTTTTCAACTCAGGCCGTGTTTTTCGATATGGATAATGATGGTGATTTAGATATGTATCAAGTGAATCAACTTGCTGATAAAAAATTGCTTTTAATAAATAAAATTCCACGAGAACAATTCAAATATTTTAGAGATCGATTGTATCGCAATGATAATGGTAAATTCAAAGACGTATCGAAACAAGTTGGTATTTCCACTGATGTTTCTTACGGTTTGAGTGTAAATGCTTCAGATTTCAACAACGATGGTTGGATGGACTTATATGTAGCTAATGATTATGCTGAGCCGGATTTTATGTATTATAACAATGGTGATGGTACATTTAAGAATGTTATTAATGAAGAATTAAAGCATATTACTCAATTGAGTATGGGTTCAGATACTGGTGATTTTAATAACGATGGCCTATTAGATTTAATAACCACAGATATGACTCCAGAAGATCATTACCGTTCGAAAACGAATATGGCTTCCATGAGTACTGAAGCTTTTAATACTATAGTTGAAGCTGGAGCGCATCGTCAGTATATGGCAAATTCCTTGCAGATTAATACAGGCTTAGGTAGTTTTTCAGACATCGCTAACATGGCAGGGATTTCTAATACAGACTGGAGTTGGTCAAGTCTACTAGTAGATTTAGATAATGACGGCTGGAAAGATATTATGATATCTAACGGCATAAAAAAAGATGTAGATAATAATGATTATAGAACAAAAGTTCAAAATCTAGCAAAAGGTGCTACTGCCGAAGACCTATTTCAGCTTAGTAAGGATACGCCATCTCAGCCTATTTCTAATTATATCTTTAGAAATAAAGGCGGTTTGGAATTTGAAAAAGTGACTAAAGCTTGGGGTTTTGATACGCCTAGTTTTTCTAATGGCATGGCTTATGGTGATTTAGATAATGATGGTGATTTAGATGTTATTACGAATAATATTGATGATTCCGCTTTTGTTTATGAAAATAAAGCGACGGGGAATTTCTTAAAAATCAAGATTCAAGGATCTGGCAAAAATACTTTTGGAATCGGAGCCAAAGCGATTATAAATCATAATGGTAAGATGCAAATGGCTGAAAACACAGTAACAAGGGGTTTTATTTCATCAGTTGAACATGATTTGTTTTTTGGATTGGGCAAAGATGTTACCATAGAAAAAGTGGAAGTGCTATGGCCCGATGGAAAAGTTAATGTTTTTGAGAACGTTAGTGCCAATAAAACATTGATCGCAAAATATGCTAAAGCCAGTTCCGTTTCAAAAGATATAAAGGAAGAATCAACATTTGTGTCGCAAATTGAAACTCAGGACTTAGGCCTCGATTTTGTTCATAAAGAAAATGATTTTGATGATTTTGCCCAGGAAATTTTATTGCCTCATAAATTATCTCAAAATGGTCCTTTTTCTGCTGTAGAAGATGTCAATGGTGATGGATTAGAGGATGTTTTTATTGGTGGCGCCGCAGGCCAAAGTGGCGTACTATACGTGCAAAACGAAAACGGGCAATTCACTAAAAACACCTCCCAACCTTGGGGGTTAGATAAAGACTCCGAAGATTTAGGTTGTCTTTTTATTGATGTCGATGGCGATAAAGACCTCGATTTATACATAGCAAGCGGTGGTAGTGAATTTAACATTGGAAATACGCTGCTACAAGATAGATTATATATCAATGACGGACAGGGAACGTTTGCTAAAAGCAATGACGCACTTCCTGTAATTTATGAGAGCTCCCAATGTGTGAAATCATCCGATATCGACAATGATGGCGATTTGGATATATTTGTCGGCACCCGTCTCATTCCTAGGAAATACACTTTTCCTGCTACCAGTTATTTGTTAATAAATGAAAATGGGACTTTCAAAAAAGCCTCTCCTGAAACCGCACCATCTTTACAAGAAATAGGAATGGTCACTGATGCCGTTTTTACTGATATTGATAATGATAATGATGACGATCTTATGATCGTCGGGGAATGGATGGAGCTTACCTTATTAACTAATAATAACGGTGTTTTTGAAGATAATTCAGAAGCATATGGGCTTAAAGGTACTAGAGGTATATGGTGGTCTATAACCGCCAGTGATTTGGATAATGATGGAGACGATGACTATATCATTGGTAACCTAGGAAAAAACAATAAATTCAAAGCAACTCAAGAGCATCCATTTAAAGTTTATGCCAATGACTTTGATAACAATGGCACAAACGATATTGTATTAGCCAAATATTATAAAGATGATTATGTGCCGCTTCGTGGAAGAGAATGTACTAGCCAACAAATGCCCTATGTCGCAGAAAAATTTAAAGACTATCATAGTTTTGCATCTTCTAAATTAATAGACATATTACCCGAAGATAAAATAAATGATGCTGTTGTTTATGAAATAGAGAATTTTGAAAGTATAATGCTTTTTAATGAAAACGGCAAACTTACTAGAAAAGCCCTTCCAATAGAAGCACAAATATCACCGATCAAATCGACTCTAGTATTAGACATTAATAAAGATGGTTTTCAAGATATTCTTACGGTTGGGAATCATTACGGCGTTGAAGTTGAAACAACCAGATATGATGCTGGATATGGTACCGTTTTATTAGGAAATAGAAATAATACTTTTGATTTTAGCCCACCTATGAAAAGTGGCTTTTATGTACCTCATGACAGTAGGGATATTAAATATATACAACAAAATAATAGCACCTTGATTATTGTCACAAATAATGATTCTAGCGTTTCTGTCTTCACAATGAAAAGTTAAAAGTTAATTTGTATAGCTATTATGCTTAAATAAATAAGGGTAATTATCTTTAATTTATTGTATTACAATTTGTTATAATACATAAAGGAAATAACTTGTATGGTTTTTGTATAGGTGATAAATGATTCAAAGATTAAATATAATGCCGATATTGTAAGCATAAATAACTTAAATAAAAAATTATGAAAAAAATTACTTTCTTAATGCTTCTTAGTATTAATTTCATGTTTGCTCAAACAGCAACTGTAGATGTATCAGAGCTTTCTAATGTTGCTAGTGTCGATATTCTTGCAAATTTTGGAGGATCTTTCGATTTTTTTCCAGCAACAGATGCTGGTTCAAATGTTTGGACTTTCGATTTTAGTCCATCTGGTGATGTAACGAATGAATATAAATGGCGAGTAACTTTTGATGATACGACAACACAAGAAGAGGACTTAGTACCAAAAGTTGCCGGAAAAGGTTTAGATAATGATGTCGCTGTTGGGCAAGATTTCAACACTAATTATTTTAGTTTCTGTAACAGAGTAATGACAATTGGTGGCGATAGTCAATCTGCTTTTTTCAACTCGTTCAGAATTCCTGGAGTTGTTTATACAGAAGTTGTTGTAAATGCACCAACCGGGAACTTTTATTATATGCGCTACAGTGAAAACGGATTTAGTACATTCGGTGGGCCAGGTGCTGTAGACAATGGTGATGGTACACACACTGCTCTAGTGAGACCAGATGCAGCATTTGAATACATGTGGAATAATGATAATACCATGGTAGAAGAAAATTTACTAGATTGTCTTAATGATGGTGTTTTTATTAATACAGATGGTGCTAATTTTGCAAATAGAATTCACGCTGCTGGTGTCGCTAATAATGACATTTTTAATGAATGCCCAACTTTAGGCGTTGATGATTATCAACTTGATGTATTGATTGCGTTTCCAAACCCTACTTCAGATTTATGGTCTTTAAATAGTCCGAGAATAATGAATACCATTCAAGTTTTTGATGTTTTAGGTAAGCAGGTAATGTCATTATCTCCAAATTCTACAAACGTAAATGTGGATGCATCAACACTAAGAAGTGGTTTATATTTCGCGAGAATTAACACAGCGGCTGGAACGCAGAGTCTAAGGCTTGTTAAAAAATAATACGTATTGATAAATTAGAGACTCGATTTCACATTATTGAATTTGTCAATCTGGTTTTTTTTTACAAATATTAATAAATATATAAATTATGAAAAAAATTACACTGTTATTCTGTCTATTAATTACATCTCTTGGATTTTCCCAAGTAGTTTTAGAAGATTTTGAAGGAGACGCTCCTCCCATAAGAGTAGAAAATGCTGCAGCTGAGCCTAACGAGGATGGAACACTTGCTGCAATTGTTGCTGACCCCGTTGATGTAAATGGTAATGTTTTAGAGTTCATTACAGATTCTGCAGGAGTACCTTGGCAACAAGCTGAGTTGACTTTACAAGGAGATTATATCGATTTAACCACAAGCAATGATATTAGTGTAGATGTATATTCCGAAGCTCCTGTTGATGTCTTAATTAAATTAGTTGGTGGTGTTGATCCAGCAAATAATAATAATCCAGTTGCTGATACAGCTGGAGATGCAATTCATCCAGGTGGTGGTTGGGCTACACTTACCTTTGACTTTGATGACCCTCAAGATGGTCAGGGAGATTCATCAACGATAAATGGAATTTACGGTAAGGTATTTTTCTTTAACCTTTGGAATGCTGTTGATGGCGGATCTGGGCCAGGTGCCTGGAGTTGTGGAGACGGTACTTGTCCAGCAACCACTTTATATTTCGATAATATAACTGCTTTTGCTGCGCCTAGACCCGAAACGTGTTTTGATGGCATATTAAATAACGGAGAAGAAGAAGTAGACTGTGGTGGTCCAAATTGTGACGCATGTCCTGGAGAACCTGCTACGGCCGCTCCTACTCAACCTTTTAGAGCCGGAGAGAATGTACGCTCAATTTTTTGTTCTGACTACACTAATATTGCTATAGACACGTATGACACAACTTGGTGTGGTGCAACAACAAATACCGTAATGATTGAAGGTAGACCAACACAATTAATTACTGGTCTTGGTTGTGAAGGGATTGAATTTGTTACAGGTCGTTTTGACGCAACAGAATTCCCATTCTTTCACATGGATATCTGGACAGATACCCCAACAATGGATAAGAGTTTTAATTTTAAATTTTCTAACTGGACTGGAGGCACTACTGAAGCTAATGCTTTAGAATATTCTATGACGAACGCTAGTACTCCTGTCCCTTTACCTTCAACTAATCCAGGAACTTGGATTTCAATCGATCTTCAATTATCTGATTTTAATGGTATTGATACTCCTCCTGCTAGTGATCCTATTGATGTAACAGATTTTGTTCAATTTATAATTACATCAGATTTAGGGAATGTATATTATGACAATCTTTACTTACACAACAATAACTTAAGTGTAGATGAATTTTCTCAAGTAAATATTAGTGTTTATCCTAATCCAACGCTTAATGTTTGGAATGTTAAAACGAGCGCTCAAACTATTAATTCAATACAAGTGTTTGATATTTTAGGTAAACAAGTTTTAACACTTAATCCTAATACTCAAGATGCAGTTATTGATGCTTCAACTTTAAATAGTGGCTTGTACTTTGCAAAAGTTAATTCTGATGCTGGTACTCAAACACTAAAATTAGTTAGAGAGTAAAATTTATAATTTATTAAGATTTAAAAGGTGTAATTATAAATAATTACACCTTTTTTATTAAATGAAAAGATTATGATAACACTAAAAGACTTAGCTAAAAAATTAAATGTTTCTGTTTCTACAATTTCAAAGGCCTTACATGATAACCCTGAAATTAGCAAGGAAACTATAACCCGCGTTAAAGAATTAGCTAAACTTTATAATTATCAGCCCAACAAAATAGCGCAGAGTTTAAAAGCCAATAAAACCAAAACTATTGGTGTTATTATACCTAGTATACTCAATCGCTTTTTTGCACAAGTTTTATTCGGTATTGAAAAAGAAGCAAGAGTTAATGGCTATAACATCATTACTTGTATGTCTAATGAAGTTCTTAATAAAGAAAAAGAATGTATTCAATTGTTAAGCAATGGTAGTGTTGATGGGTTTCTAGTCGCTGTTGCTGAAGAAACACAGAAGAAAAAAGATTTTACACATTTTGAAACCGCACAATTTGCGAAAATCCCTATTGTCATGTTCGATCGTGTTATTGATGATTTCATATGCGATAAAGTCATTATAAATGACTTCGAAGCATCAAAAAATGCAACACTAGAGCTTCTTAAAAAGGGCAAAAAAAACATTGCATTCATAAGTTCGATTGATGATTTGAATGTAGGTAAATTACGAAAACAAGGCTATATTGATGCTATTAAAGGAAATCCTAATGTGACATATGATCCTATAACGTTGACACTAAATTCAAGTCAAGATGTACAAAGTCAAATAGCAGCATTCCTTAAAAATAACACGCATATCGATGGGGTTATCTCGGCCGATAATGTTTCTGGAACTATTCTCATTAGTATTGCCAATAAACTGGGATATAACATTCCTAATACGTTATCAGTAATTGGTTTTGCAGATAATCAAATTTCTAATCTTTCAGTCCCTAAACTCGCTATCATAAATCAAAATGCAGAGCAAATAGGTGAAAATGCTTTTAGCCTTATGCTGAATCGATTGAATGATAAAACTCGTCCTTTTGTGACTAAAGAAGTTGGTATTACGTTTTCGAAACAAGAATCTTTTTAAACAAAAAAGCCTAGGCAATTCACCTAAGCTTTTTATATAAAGTATTACAATCTTACTTATTTCCTAACATTAGAAGTTCATTACAAACCACTTCAGTAATATAACGTTTCTCACCTTCCTTAGTTTCGTAAGACCGATTTGTTAATTTTCCTTCAATAGCGACCTCCTTGCCCTTGGTTACATATTTTTCGACAATTTCCGCCGTTTTTCCCCACGCCACAACATTATGCCATTGGGTATCTGTTACTTTTTCACCTTGCGCATTCTTATAATTTTCATTTGTCGCAATTGAAAATTTAGCAAGTGTTTTACCTGATTCAAGATTGATGATTTCCGGATCATTCCCTAAGTTACCAATCAACTGTACTTTGTTTCTTAATGTGTTCATGTGTTCTAATTTTTAATGTTAAACAGTTAATACTATCGAGTTCATATGTTTCGACAAGGCAAAGATGCGGCAGCTTGCAAATAATATTCGGTTATTAAGTATTTAAATTCGTTTGTAAATGTTTGTAGTCGTTTGTAGTCGTATAAATTTTTGTATATTAGAACATGTTTAAACACAATAATCATGACACAATCATTGATTAAATAATTTATACTTTTGAAAGTGAAATACAAAAGACAATAAATGAAATCCATAATTGAAACCGATAGGCTCATTCTAAGAGCTGTAACAGATGAAGATTTAGACGGTATGTTTGAATTAGATTCTAACCCTGAAGTGCATAAATTTTTAGGAAATAAACCTATTGATTCTATAAGCCAAGCGCAATTATATATAGATAGTCTTAAATCACAATATATTGAACGCGGAATAGGCAGGTTTGCGGCTATTGAAAAATCTACTGGTGATTTTATCGGTTGGTCAGGTCTGAAGTTTAATACTGGAGATCTAGAGACCTTAGGTGACAAGCGTGATTTTTATGATATTGGTTATCGTTTAATTCCACGGTATTGGAATAAAGGTTATGCTATTGAGTCTGCTATTGCATTGCTTAATTATGGATTTAAAGATTTAAAGATTAATACTATAGTTGGAGCGGCACAAATTGAAAATATTGCATCGAACAAAGTGCTTCAGAAAATAGGATTGAAATATATTGAAGCCTTTCCCTATGAAGATGTCATGATAAATTGGTATGCACTAAAACAAAAAGATTATGAAAAAACAATGTCCTGAATGTGGCGATAATATTGTTGGAAGAATTGATAAAAAATTCTGTAGTGATGCGTGCAGAAATGCATACAACAACAAAGTTAATAAAGATAGTAAGAATCTAATTCGTAATACAAATAATAGATTACGAAAAAATTACAGAATTCTTGAGGCCTTAAACCCAAAACAAAAAACAAAAACCTCAAGAGCTCGGCTTATTGAAAAAGGTTTCGATTTTAATTATTTTACGAGTATATATACTACCAAAGCAGGAACAGTATATTACTTTGTATACGACCAAGGGTATTTACCACTCGAAGGTGATTATTATGCTTTAGTAAAACGAGAAAGTTAATATACACTTACCAATTCTGCCCTTTAAGCTGCAAAGCTGCTTTTAAAATGTCTTTCTGGCTAATCAACCCTATTAGTTTCCCTTCTTGAACTATTGGGAAACGCCTGCGTTTAGAATCCAAAAACTTGTTAGCAGCATCAAAAACATTCATGTTTCCGTCAATGGTTTCTACATCTTTTACCATGCGTTTTTCAACGTTATCCTGAGCCATTGGCATATTATAATAACGACTATCACTTATTTGTTTTAAGCAATCACCCTCACTAATAATACCAACTAATTCATTATTTTCATTAACAACAGGACCTCCAGAAATTTTATTATTGATAAGCGTTTCGATAACATCTTCAATCGATTGCTCGGGTTTAAAGGTTATCAAATTGGTAGACATATAATCACTTACTTTTAATGCTGGTAGATCTAAAACATTTTGTTGTTTTCTAGCCCCTTGAAAACTTTTTATTCCCATAATTTTTAGCGTTTAGTTCTCTTAAATATACTCCTTTTTAATGAGTTTTCCTAAACGATTAAAACCTGATATAATTTGCTTATTTTTAAAGATAGAAAATACATTCTCTTATCATGTTTAAAAAATTAATTGCTCTAATACTTCTAAGCCTAGCTGTTTATTGGAGTTTTGATGCGCTTTTGCCAAATACAATTTCTGATATTGATGCAAAAGAAACTTCCTTTTCAACTCAACGCGCTTTAATTCATCTTAAAGAAATTTCAAAAAAAGAACACTATCTAGGAAATGATGCTCATAGTGACGTCAGAGCTTATATTGTAAATGAACTTAAAAAATTAGGTTTAGAAACCCAAATACAGGAAGGGTATTCTATGAGTCAATGGGGGAATTTATCAAAGCCAAAAAATATCCTAACTAAAATTAAGGGCACTGATAATAGTAAAGCCATACTCCTACTCACGCATTATGATAGCAATCCGCATTCCTCTTTTGGAGCCAGTGATGCTGGTTCTGGCGTCGTTACTATTTTGGAAGGCATTCGCGCATTTTTAAGTGAAAACAAGACACCGAAAAACGACATCATTATTCTTATTTCGGATGGTGAAGAGTTGGGTTTAAATGGTGCTGATATTTTTGTAAATAAACATCCTTGGGCTAAAGATGTAGGTTTAGTTTTAAATTTTGAAGCACGCGGAAGTGGCGGACCAAGTTATATGCTTATTGAAACCAATCAAGGCAATGCAAACCTTATGAAAGCGTTTGTAAAGGCAAATCCCCAATTTCCCGTTGCCAACTCTCTAGCGTATAGTATTTATAAAATGCTTCCGAATGATACCGACTTAACACGTTTTAGAGCAGATGCGGATATTGATGGTTTTAACTTTGCGTTTATCGATGATCATTACGACTATCATACCGCTTTAGACACTTATAAACGTTTAGATCGAAATTCACTTGAGCATCAAGGCTCTTATTTAATGCCTCTACTCCATCATTTTAGTCAAGCTAATCTTAATAACATCAAAAGCACCGAAGATTATATTTACTTTAATATACCCGCCTTTAAAACAATTATTTATCCTTTTTCATGGATTATTCCCATGCTCATTCTTGCCATGCTCGGCTTTCTGGGTTTATTAGCTTTTGGATTTAAAAATGAATCTTTAAATGCAAAGGACATATTAAAAGGGAGTCTGCCTTTTTTATTGAGTATTATCATTAGTGCACTTATATCATATTTTGGTTGGGAAGCATTAAAAAGCATGTATCCTCAATACAATGAAATACTTCATGGCTTTACGTATAATGGGCATAGTTATATCAGTGCTTTTGCTTGTTTAACGTTAGCTATTTGTTTTTACTGTTACCATAAATTCACTACTCCGGAAAATCCTGCAAATTTATTAGTAGCACCTTTATTCTTTTGGATTTTAATTTGTGCACTAATAGCCGTTGAATTAAAAGGAGCTAGCTTTTTTATAATTCCTGTGTTTTTTGGGTTATTGAGCTTCCTTTTATTAATTAAACAAAAGGCGCCAAATATTATTTTAATGGCCCTTTTAGGTTTTCCAGTGGTGTTGATAATGACACCTCTAGTAAGAATGTTTCCAGTTGGATTAGGTCTCAAGATCTTATTTGTTTCAGCTGTTTTGATCGTTTTAATTTTTGGTTTATTAATAACCGTTTTCGGTTTTTTAAAACATAAAAAACGTTGGTCATTTCTCTTTTTGGGCTTCGGAATTGTATTTCTTTCAACCGCACATTTCAATTCTAAATTCACCAAAGAAACTCCAAAACCAAACAGCTTATTATATGTTTTAGATGCCAATGAAGACACCGCTGTTTGGGCAACTTATGATGATGTTTTAGATACTTGGACAGAAAACGTCCTTACTGATAATCCAGATGTCGCAAATACTTTAACGCAAAACACGATTGGAAGCAAGTATAAATCTGGTTTCACATATACCAAAAAAGCAGGATTAAAGAATATTTCAAAACCAAAAATTGAAATCACGCACGACACTATTATTCATGGTCAGAGACAAATTGCGATTTGTGTGACTTCACAGCGGCAAGCAGAACGTTTTGAAGTCTTTTCAGATACAACCAACATATTTAAATCCTTTACAATAAATGGCATTGAAGCCCATTTAGATGATTCTACTGGTAACGCATTTCAAGACCGTTTTAATAATCGAATGTTCAGTTATTATGTCACTGATAACGAACCATTAGATATGGTTTTTAAAGTGCCTTTAAATCAAGAAACCAACTTACAAATCTACGAAGCTACTTATGATTTGCTAAGAAATGACAAATTTACAGTACCTCAGCGAGATGAAAATATGATTCCAAAACCCTTCGTTTTAAATGATGCTATTGTCATCAAAACAAGTCTTAGTATTAAATAATTAGTAAAGCTTTAAGAGTTTAATTTTATATTTTTTATAGTTTTGGCCTCATAAAATCGAAACAGATGAAAAATACATTTCTATTAATACTTTTAGTGACTAGTTATTCTTTAAGCGCACAGAGTAATTCAGAATTAAAACAACATTTTGAAAATTATTATAATCAGATGAAAGTACAAGGCGATGTTCAAGGCGTTATTAACGGCTTAACACACTTAAATGTTATTGCGCCGTCACAAGCAAGAAAAGACACCTTAGCCTATATATACATGAATGAAAACATGTATGTTGAAGCTTTAAATACGATTGGTATAGAATTTAACCCTTCCGATTCTGAAATTGCTTTAGAAGTTAAAGCCCTTTGTTTAAAATCTGTTAATCAACCCGAACGTGCTTTACCCCATTTTGATGAAATGTTTAAGCGTAAGCCTAATGCAAATATTGCTTATGACCTTGCAGAACTTAATATGACTTTAAGTCAATATGATGACGCGAATAAGCATATAAACTATGGGATTATTAATGCAACAGATGATATGAAACGAGGCTACTTTGAAACAAAAACACCTTATGAAGTGTCTCTTAAAGCGGGCTTCATATATTTAAAGGCATTAGTGAATTTTAATGAAAACAGAGCAACCAATATTGATTCTGCAGTTGCCATTTTAGATGAGGCTATTGCCATAGCTCCAAATTTTAATCTAGCTCTAATTAGTAAAAATGCTTTATTGTCTCAAAAAGCACCATCCCAAAATAAAAATTAATTTAAATTCTAACAAATAAAAAAAGGGCAACTCAATGCGTTGCCCTTTTTTTATTCTTATTCTTAATTTTACCAAATTCTTACACGATTTTCTGGAGCAATATACATGCTGTCACCCTCCTTAACATCAAATGCTTCATAAAAAGCATCTACATTTTTAAGAGGCTGCGAAGCTCTATGCATTCCTGGAGAATGCGGATCTGTCTTAATTTGAGTTTTTAGAGCATCATCTCTATATAATGTTCTCCAAACAGTAGCCCACGACATAAAGAACCGTTGTTCTGCTGTATAGCCATCAATATCTGCAGGTCTACTCTCACCAAAACTCAATTGTAAGGCATCGTATGCTGCTAAAACACCGCCTAAATCGCCTATGTTTTCTCCTAAAGTAAATGCACCATTTATATTTGTTTCAGGTAATACCTCAATTGCACTATATTGATCAGCTAAAGCTTTACCTAAGGCTTCAAATTTTTCTAAATCCTCATCGGTCCACCAATTATTTAAGTTTCCATCTTTATCATAACGTGATCCTGAATCATCAAAACTATGAGATATCTCGTGACCTATTACGGCTCCAATGCCGCCATAATTCACAGCATCATCGGCTGTATAATTATAAAAAGGTGGTTGTAAGATAGCTGCGGGAAAAACAATTTCATTATACGACGGGTTAAAGTACGCATTCACTACTTGAGGCGCCATAAACCACTCACTCTTGTCTACAGGTTTACCTAATTTATCTAAATCTTTTTGGAAATTATGTGCCGATGCATTTAACATATTCTGTAAATAAGTTCCACCTGCTTCAACACCATTTATTTCCATCTTAGAGTAATCTTTCCATTTATCTGGATAAGCAATTTTAACTTGAGTCGCACGCAATTTTTCGATCGCTTTGACTTTAGTTTCTTCACTCATCCATGGCAGTGCTGCAATTCTATTTTCAAAAGCCTTAATCACATTTTGAATCATTTTCTCAGCTTTCTCCTTAGCTTCAGGCGGGAATTTTTGATCTACGTATAATTTCCCTAAAGCTTCACCAACAGTCCAATTAAGCGTTTGTAAAGCACGTTCTTCTCTTGGGCGTTGTGCTTTAGCACCTCTTAAGTCCTTACTGTAAAAATCCCAATTTGCTTTTTCTAATTCACTACTTAAACGTCCTGCAGCACCATTAAAAGCAGACCAGCGCAAATAGGCCTTCCAATCTGACACGTTGTTTTCTGCAAGGATTTCTTGTACCGCTGCCATATATTTTGGTTCGCTTACAATTACAGTATCTATTGCTTTAACACCAATTCCTTTAAAATAGGTATCCCAATTGATTGCTGGCACCATCTCTTGAAGTTGAGCGATAGACCTTGGATTATAGGTTTTACGGTCATCTCGACGATCAACCTTATCTAATTTTGGTTCAGCCAAACGTGTTTCAAAGGCTAATATTTGTGATGCTTGAGCATTTGCTTCTTCTTCTGAATCCCCCAAATATTGCAGCATTCTAGAAACGTGAGCAACATATTTCTCTCTTTTTTCTTTAGAATCTTCGTCATCTTTCACGTAGTAATCACGATCTGGAAGACCTAATCTTCCAGTCCCTAAATAACCCGCATTCATATTACTATCTTTAGCATATGCCCCTACACCAAAACCAAAAAACCCAATGCCACCGGTTGGTTCCATTTCTACTAAAACGGCTTGTAAATCTTTGACATCATTTATGGCATTAATTTTCGACAAATACGGTTTTAAAGGTTCGATGCCTTGCTGATCTCGAGATACCGTATCCATTATTGTTTGAAAAAGAAAAACGGCTTTCTCTTGATCTGATCCTGGAAGTACTTCAATACCACTTAAATCCTTATTATCGGACATCGCCGATTTAAGGATGGCCAATGCATCTTCATCTGTTCTTTGGCGGAGTTCATCAAAACTACCCCAACGGGTTCTGTCATCAGGTATTTCATTGTTGTCTAACCACTTCCCATTAACATGTTTAAAGAAATCTTCACTAGGTTTTATGCTAGTGTCCATATAATCGACGTTAATTCCTGGGGTTTTTTCAACAACTGCAATCTCTTCTTTAGCGTCTTGTTTACATGCCACTAAAGCTAAAAAAGCAAATGCACTTAGTAGTACGTGTTTTTTAAAGTTGGTTTTCATTATAATTTAGTGTTTAGATTTTGATTTAAATTTACTCTTAAATAGTCTCTTATACGTTCATTTTTTTACATCTTAACAAAATATTAATAAAAAAGCCGCACTATATAGAAAGGCTTTTATTCTATTGTATGTTTTAATATTACCTTGAAATTAAGGAAATCCCTTCAAGCAAATGGTCGTAAGACAACGTATTATGGTTTAAGTTTTCTAGTGAGTAGGCTGTCAAATTCTTTTTTTATTTTCACAACCTCACTTACATTGTCATTTGGGATTGCCATAGACAAAACATAATGCGCAACCTTCCACGTATTATTTTCTTGTTTCATAACTCCAGAGCCTCGGCAGATTTTCATTTGAGTATCTAACAATTCGTCGAACCATGCTAAAGAATTATCTTCCGAGACATAAATATTACGCTGAATCAAAGTAAAGCTCCACGCTTTCCCGTTATCAAAATAGGGTTTACTAAATGCTCTAAAAGCATCATTTTGCCAATTTTCAGTAGCATCAGTCCCTATGAACACCCCGTCTTTAGTCATTAAATTGAAATATGAATCAAAATCAGCATTAGCTGCTGCTTCATGCCATGCGTTTAAACTAGAATCAATTTCTGTTTTAATTTCAGAAGCAGATACCATCGGTTTTTCTGAGGTCTTCTCTTGACATGAAAAAATAATTAATAGAAAAAATAATGTGAATACCGGTTTCATATTAATAGGGTTTTTGAATATTTTGAGAATCCTTTTCGAACTTTTTATTGATTTGAAGATTAAGGTTAGAAAATGCCGAAAGACATTCTTTGATCACGGAAAGTAACTCTTTTTTCTGAGGATTCGATAGATTAACAACACCCTCGAGTTTAAATATCTTTGTTTCTAAAACTACTAATCTTGCCATAATTAATGGTGTATCAATAACTTCTGGAGTTGTCGCTTTTAAATCATCAATAAAGGCAATTAAAATTTCATTATTGTTTTTAAAAAATGTGAGATTAGCTTGATTCACATTGTTTATAATATTATCTAATTCATAATATTTTTGCCAAGACTCTAGAGATTTTTCTGCTTTAGCATCTAAAATAAACTCTCTAAAGTTTAACTTTGAGATATCCTCTTTCGTGATTTGTGAAACTGTATCTTCTTGGATTTCATTTAGCACATTAGACTCTTCTTGTTTTGCACATGATAAACAACAAAATAAAACGCCTAAAATTAATAATACTCTCATTTTTAATTCCCCTTTTGAATACAAAGATATTGCATTCAAATGTTTTTTTCTGAAATACTTTAAACTCTTCATTATTTTAAACTAATTTTATAAACTCATCAATAATTAATTTACTTTTGATGACCTAATTCCTGAAAATTAATGACGCCTAAAATTTTAATAATTGGTGCTTGTGGCCAAATTGGTTCTGAGCTAACATATAAACTCAGAGAGATGTATGGTGTTGATAATGTCATTGCTAGCGATATAAATACCAGAAAATTAGACGTAGTAAATTCTGGTCCCTTTGAAATTATCGATGCTAAAAACTTTAATGCGATTAAAGATTGTTGCAAGAATCATAACATAAATACGGTTTATCTTATGGCTGCTCTATTGAGTGCAACAGGTGAAAAATACCCAATGGAAGCTTGGGATTTAAATATGAATTCTCTTTTTCACGTGTTAAATCTAGCAAAGGGCAAAACTATAGAAAAGGTGTTTTGGCCTTCAAGTATTGCTGTTTTTGGTCATACAACACCTAAAGAAAATACACCTCAATATACTATAATGGAGCCTACAACAGTCTACGGGATTACTAAGCAAGTTGGCGAACGATGGTGCGAATACTACCATAAAAAATATGGTGTCGATGTAAGGAGTTTGCGTTATCCAGGAATTATAAGTTGGAAGACGCTTCCAGGAGGTGGCACTACAGATTATGCTATAGAAATTTATCATGAGGCTATAAAAAATAGTCGTTATGATTGCTTTTTAACTGAAGGCACTGAACTCCCAATGATGTTTATGGATGATGCTATTAAAGCAACTGTAAATATCATGGAAGCCAAAAAAGAATCTATTAAAATTAGATCTTCATACAACCTAAGTGCTTGTAGTTTTACGCCAAAACAAATTGCAAAATCAATACAAAAACACATTCCGGATTTTTCAATCACATATACCCCTGATTTCAGACAAGACATCGCAAATAGTTGGCCAAAAAGTATTGATGATTCGAGAGCAAGAGAAGATTGGAATTGGCAGCACGCGTTTTCACTTGAAAATATCACTCAAGAAATGCTCAACCAACTAAGTAAAAAATAATAATCAAGTTTGGCATAATATTATTTATTTTAGCCTGAATTAAAACACAAAAAAATGAAAAAACAATTAACTCTTATTCTAGTATTATTCTGTTCAACAATTATGTTTGCTCAAAAGGCTAAAGTCACACAAGGTGATTGGGGAAACCTCAAGGACATCTCTGCGTATAATGTAGAATTTGACTATTCTAATCTTGAAATTCCAAAATATGATTCTGAAGAAGAATTCTTAAAAGATAAAATGGCGAAACGCGAGGAAAAAGAAGCAGGAACTGGAGAGGTATTTAAAAAGTCTTGGTTCTCGGATAGAGAAGAATTTTATGAGCCAAGGTTTATTGAGACTTTTAACGAAAGATATAAAGACGAAAAAGTTAAAGTGGGTAAAGATATAAATGCCGACTACACCATTAAAATTCACACCACTTTTATGTATCCAGGATACAATGTAGGCATTGTTAGACACAACTCTAAAATTGAACTTACTTTATCCGTTTATAAAACGGACAACCTTGATGATGCAATCTTTTCTGTAGATTACACGAAAATTGAAGGTCAAGGAAATGGAGGCTACGATTTTAATTCTGGTCAACGTATTGCTGATGCTTATATCATTTTTGGAAGAGCATTTGCGAAGCATCTTTATAAAAACACAAAATAATAGTATCCTATTAAACTTATTATAAAAAAGCGAACTTAATAGTTCGCTTTTTCTTTTTCTTCCATATTTATTAAATACGCTAGATTTTTAACTAGCCTATCATGTTTTTTAACAAATGGGTTCGTATCATCCCAAACATATCCTGCTAATACTGCGCAAATTTGCTTTTTAATATCTGGATTTTCAGGTCTGTGAAAAAATAAAGTCTGCAAGTTTCCGGTATACCATTCTTTGACATAAGTAGAAAA
>Ga0102810_1000035_pt1 | contig 34619 bp, 29 predicted proteins | sample ColrivemetaGS573_FD_84506 | JGI IMG/M metagenome (GOLD analysis project Ga0102810, IMG submission 84506) | Estuarine microbial communities from the Columbia River estuary - Ebb tide ETM metaG S.573 | ecosystem: Environmental > Aquatic > Marine > Intertidal zone > Estuary | place: USA: Columbia...
TTACTGGCTGTGATAAATTATGTGTGTTATGAAGATGATCATACTTATATTTATATAGAATGTATTCCTCCTGGTTTTTTAAACTTAGGAGCATTATCTCGTGTTGAAGAAGTAACCAATAAAATTATAGCAAACAAAATTGATCATTCAGAAGTTGAAACTGAATTGAAATTAATCCATAATGAAACAAAAAAAGTAAATCATTTTATTCAAACCTTCTCATATGCAATAGCTTCCGGAGCGTTTAGTTTAATGATAGGGACTAATTGGGTATCATTTATTTTTGCTTTATTATTAGGAGCATTTGTGTATTTATTTGTGTATTTATCTAGTAAATCAAACTATTTAGAAACTATATTAGAATCCTTAATTTCTTTTGTTGTTACCATTTTCGCTTGCTTGTTGCATTTAGTTTTTCCCGAATTTAATGTTGGTATAACCATCCTTTCTGCTATAATAATTTTTATTCCTGGCTTGGCAATAACAACAGCTTTAGAAGAAATTACTTCAAAAAATTTGGTGTCTGGAGTCGCTAAACTTTTCGATTCCATTATTTCTTTATTCAAACAATTTTTTGGCGTTTTACTTGGTTTGGCAGTGATGTCATCATTTATTGATTTTAAGCTTTTAGTTCATAGTTCAGAAATGCCTCAATGGATTATGTTTTGTGGAATACCGCTATTTTCAATCAGTCTTTTAGCTATTTTTCAGGTTCGTAAAAAGGACATGCTACTAGGGATTTTAACTGGTGTTTTAGTGTTTTTTTTAACGGTGTTATTCTCTGGGTTTGGCGTTTTACTAAGTACTTTTATCGGTACAATTGCTGCTGTAGCAATAAGTAATTTATTTAGTAGATTCACCAAATCTCCTAAAACGGTTTATCTAACTCAAGGTATTGTTATGCTAGTTCCTGGGAGTAAATCTTTTATGGGACTTAGCAACTCATTTTTAAATTCATCAATAATATCTGCTGACAACTTATATCAACAAGTAGTTTTTATTTTAATGGGAATTATTGGTGGATTATTATTTTCAGGTGTTTTTAGAAAACAACAATAAAAATTTTACTTTTCTTTTCCAAATAAGTATCCATAAAGCATCCCAACAAATAAGGCTCCTCCAACAATGTTTCCTAATGTCGCTGGAATCAAATTTTTCATAATAAAGGTTGTCCATGAAATATCAGCTCCTTCAAAAATAGCTAATGGAATAAAATACATGTTAGCAATACTATGTTCTAACCCCATAGCCACAAAGGCCATTACTGGAAACCAAATTGCCACTATTTTTCCTGCGGTATCTTTAGCTGCCATTCCTTGCCAAACTGCCAAACAAACCAACCAGTTCGCTCCAATACCTTTAAGAAAGGTTACTAAAAAAGTATGACTAGTTTTTCCTATGGCTATTTGATGTACTGAATCTACAAATGGTGCACTACTCACAATATGTGTTAAATGCGTAATAACATATGCCACAAAAACAGCCCCTATAAAGTTGCCAACATATACCAATCCCCAATTTTTTAGAACAGTAAAAATTCGTTGTTTTTTATGGATCACATTTGGCATAAAATAAGCATTATTTCCTGTAAAAAGTTCAGCACCTACAATTACAACAAGAATAAGTCCAAGAGGGAACATTGCACCAAAAATAAATTTTGCAATTCCAGGGTTACTAGCTGCAATTCCTGGAGAACCTCCACCTACAATAATTGCCAATAACCCCCCAAAAGCTATATAAGCACCAGCCAAAAAAGCTAAGATTAATGTTTTCCTTACTTTATAATTTCCTTTAGTTTCTGCTATTTTACCTACAATTTCTATAACTTCTTTAGGTGTATTCATTTTAAAATATTTATGTTGCTTTTACAACACTTATTAATTTATTTTTACTTCTTTAAAATATAATTTTAAAATTTCTGCTGCTTCATCTAATTCTTCAGGAGTATTTTCTCTGGCATCTTTTAATTGATATTCCCAACCTAAAGCTTCCCATTTATGTATTCCTAATTTATGGTATGGTTGAATTTCAATTTTTTCAATAGTTTTATAATCTTTGAAATAATTCCCCATAGCGTGCAACAATTCAGGCTTCCTTGTAATTTCTGGTATTAAAACATAACGCAACCACATATTTTTACCAGAAGCCTCTCTATGAGCAGCAAAATTAAAGGTTGTTTCTTTGCAACTAACTCCTGTTAATGCTAAATAACCTTCTTCTGTCATATGTTTAATGTCCAACATTACCAAATCTGCATATTCATCTATTAATGTTTTTGCATAGCTGTTTAAAATTCTACCATTTGTATCAATATTGGTATGAATTTCTTCCTCTTTTAATCTTTTAAAAAACGGAATTAACTCTTTTGCTTGCAATAATGGTTCACCTCCAGAAACTGTAACTCCTCCTTTTTTTCCAAAGTAGGGTTTCATTTTAAGAGCTATTTTTACCAATTCTTCAACTGTATATTCAGTTCCTCCTGAAGTTTCTATGGTGTCAGGGTTATGGCAATACAAGCATTTTAGTTTACAACCTTGCAAAAATATTACTAAACGAATTCCTGGTCCGTCATGAGTACCGAACGATTCAATAGAATGTACTTTTAGTATATTTTCTTCAGTTTTGATAATTTTATTTTTTTAGTAGTTAGTAGAAAGCATTGAAAAGTTAACATTCAACTTTTCAATGCTTTTAATATGAATTAATTACATAGATTCATGGAATGAACGTGTAATTACTTCTAATTGTTGTTCTTTTGTTAAACGCACAAAATTAACAGCATATCCAGAAACACGAATTGTTAATTGTGGATATTCATCTGGGTTTTCCATTGCATCTAACAACATTTCTTTATTTAAAACATTCACATTTAAATGTTGAGCATTTCTTGAAAAATAAGCATCTAAAGTAGTTCCTAAATTTTCAATTTGTTCTTGCTCATTCGCACCTAATGATTTTGGCACAATTGAGAATGTATTAGAAATTCCATCTTGTGAATCAGAATATTTTATTTTAGAAACAGAATTTAAAGAAGCTATTGCTCCATTACAATCACGTCCGTGCATTGGGTTAGCTCCTGGAGCAAATGCAATTCCTTGATCCCTTCCATCAGGTGTTGCTCCTGTTTTTTTACCATAGGCTACATTTGAAGTAATTGTTAAAACAGACATTGTTACCTCTGCATCTTTATATACTGGTAATTTCTTTAATTCATTATTAAATTCTGCTACTGCACCACTTGCTAAAATATCAACTTTATCATCATCATTTCCGTACATTGGAAATTCTCCTTCAATTTCAAAATCAATAGTTAAACCTTCTTCATTTCTAACTGGCTTTACTTTGGCATATTTAATTGCTGAAAGTGAATCTGCAACAATTGAAAGTCCTGCAATACCATATGCTATATTTATATTTGGATTGGTATCAATTAAAGCCATTTGTGCTTTTTCATAATAATACTTATCATGCATATAATGAATAATATTCATAGAATCATTATAAACACGAGCAACTTCTTTCATTGCAATTCTAAAATTGGTCATTACTTTATCAAAATCTAAATATTCATCAGTATATTCTGGAATACCTTCCACAATTTGTGTACCGGTAAATTCACAACGACCACCGTTTAACGCTAATAATAACGTTTTAGCCAAGTTAGTACGAGCTCCAAAAAATTGGATTGATTTTCCTAATTCTTGGTAAGAAACACAACAAGCAATTCCATAATCATCTGAACCACGACTAGCACGCATTAAATCATCATTTTCAAATTGAATAGATGAAGTATCAATAGCAACTTTTGCGCAATAATCTTTAAAGTTTTGAGGTAAATTCTCAGACCATAAAATAGTAATATTTGGTTCTGGTGATGGACCTAAGTTATATAGTGTATGTAAAAAACGGTATGAAGTTTTAGTAACTTTTGTTCTTCCATCCTCTAACATTCCTCCAATAGCTTCAGTAACCCAAGTTGGATCTCCTGCAAATATTTCGTTGTAAGCATCCATACGTAAGTGACGTACCATACGTAATTTCATCACAAACTGATCAACTAATTCTTGAGCCTCAACTTCAGTTAAAAGACCAGCTTCCATATCTCTTTCAATAAAAATATCTAAAAAAGATGATACGTTACCTAAAGACATTGCAGCTCCATCCTGCTCTTTTACAGCAGCTAAATAAGCCATATACGTCCACTGAACAGCTTCTTGAGCATTTTCAGCTGGACGAGTTAAATCTAAATTGTAATGGTTACCCATTCCAACCATTTCTTGTAAAGCTTTTATTTGTTCTGATACTTCTTCACGCAAACGAATAACTTTATCTGTCATTGGTCCTTTTATACCAGCTAAATCTTGTTTTTTTGCTTCAATTAAACGGTTTATACCATATAAAGCAATTCTACGGTAATCTCCAATTATTCTACCACGAGCATAATTGTCTGGCAATCCAGTTAAATATCCTAAAGAACGGTATTTTAATATTTCCTCATTATAAGCATCGAAAACACCATCATTATGAGATTTTACATATTTAGTAAATAGTTCTGATAAACTATCGTTTGGTTTTAAACCGTGTTCTGATAATGCTTTTTCAACTACTTTAAAACCTCCAAAAGGTTTCATAGCTCTTTTTAATAATTCATCAGTTTGCAAGCCAACTATTACTTCATTTTCTTTATCAATATAACCTGCCTCAAAAGCATTCACACCTGAAATTGTTTCTGTATCAACAGATCTTACGCCATTTCGTAATCTTTCTTCTTTAGTTGCATTTTTACAGATTTCCCATAATTTTTGAGTTTTTTCACTTGGTCCAACCAAAAATTGATAATTGCCATGATATGGGGCTATGTTATTTTTTACGAAATCTCTTAAACTGATTTTCTCATTCCAAATTCCGCTATTAAAATTTGTGACTTTCATTTAGTTTTACTTTTTAATTAGTCCTTTTTATTTAATTATTTACGCTGCAAAAATAAGCCTATTAAAAGTGATAAATATGATAAATATCAGAAAACAAAGGGGCTAAGCGCAAAGGGATTTCAGAATGTTTCACTAAAACGTTTGAATTATATAGGTTTTAAAAAATGAATTTTTAAAAAAAATAATTAAAAAAATAATCAAGTAGAAAATAACTTAAAAATTAAACGTATTTTGGTTAATTTCTACTCAAAAATATTAAAAAAACAAAAAAAGGGATACCAAATTGGCATCCCTTTTATTAATATAAAATTAAAACTATTGTTTAACTTTTTCTAATTTTACTTCTTTGGCATCTTTTGTAATTAATTTTACTTCATCAAATCCCATAGCTTTAAATTGTGCAAATTGTGTTGTCGCATCTCCAACAACCACATACACCATTTTAGATTCGTCTAAATATTTATTAGCCAATGCTTTGTGTTGTTCTAAAGTCATATTATTTACAATAGCCTCTTCATTTTCAATATAATTAGGAGCTAAATTGTAATTGCTAATTTCTTGTAACATTCCTAATAAAGAATTTTGTGTTTCAAAACGACGTGCATTTGATTTTATCAATGCATTTTTAGTAAAATCCAAATCTTCTTGACTAATACCATTTTTATACTTGGCAATTTCATCTTTAAAAATTTGAACAGATTCTCCCGTTGTATTTGTTCTAACACTTGAACTTGCTGTAAATGTACCTGGTGTTTTTGAGCCACTAAAACCAGTTCTAGCGCCATAAGTATAGCCTTTTTCTTCACGTAAAATTAAGTTTACATTTCCTGAGAATGAACCACCTAATTTATAGTTCATAACTTCCGCAGGATAAAAATCTGCATCTGTTCTAGGCAAACCAATGTAGCCGATATTAATTACAGATTGCTTAGCATTTGGTATGTCAACAAAATATAAAGATGCTTTATCTCTATTGTTAGCAATTGGAAACGCTGGAATTTCAACTTTTTTAGCTTTCCAGTTTGCTTCTAATTTTTTTAAAGTTTTTAAAGTTTGCTCCTTTGTTACTTTCCCAACAATATTAAATTTACTAATGGAAGGTGAAAAATTAGCGGCATAAAACGCTTTTAAATCGTCCATTGTGATTGCTTCAACTGAAGCTTCTGTTCCAATTGTTGGATATGCAAAAATATGATTTTCTCCGTACAATATTTTATTATACACTTGTTCTGCAACTGAATTAGGATCTGCATCAGAACGTTTAATTTGATTGATTGTTTTAGTTTTAATCCTTGCAAATTCATCAGCATCCCAACGTGGTTTCAATAAAATTTCTTGTACTAAATCCATTGTTTTATCAAAGTTTCTAACCAAAGTATTTCCGCTTACTACAATAGATTCATTCGTAGTATACATTCTTATACTTGCTCCTAACATTTCAATTTCTTCTTCTAATTGCTCTGGCGTTTTATCTGCAGTTCCTTCCATCATAATATCGGTCATTAAATTTGCGATACCATTTTTGTCTTTAATATCTAATAAATGACCTCCATCAATTACCAAACTAAAGTTTACCGTTGGAATTTCATTTTGTTCAATTCCATAAACTTTCATTTCATTTGATAATGTTGCATTCCAACTTGCTGGAATTTTTAGTTTTGGTGAAACTCCTGTCTGAGGTGCTTTTGATCTGTCTATTTTAGAAGGTGTTTTAACAATTTCTTCTTTTACATCTGTAACAGTTTTTACTACATTTTCTTTAATTTGTTCTTCAACGATTTCTGCTTTTACAGAATTTTCAGTAATTAAATTTAGCTGACCCTTTGGAACAAAACTTGTCATTATATACGGCTTATCCTTAATGTACTTGTTATAAACACGTAACACATCTTCTTTGGTTACTTTTTTAATATTTTCAATGTCTTTTTCGATAAATGCGGGATCACCAGCAAAAACATTGTATTGTGCTAATTGGAACGATTTTCCTAAAACACTGCTAATACCATTATAAAACCCTGTTTCTAAACCAGCTTTTATTCTCTCCACATCTTTATCTGTTACACCATCTTTTTCAAACATTTTAAATGCTCCAAAAATTCCAGCTTCCACATCTTTTAAATCTTTACCAGTATTTGCTGTAATTATAATATGAAATTCACCTGCCAGTTCCTGAGAATTATTATATGCTATGGTTCTCGATGTTAAATCTTTCTCTTTTACCAAAACTTTATATAAAGGAGCTTTTTTACCACTTGATAAAATTTCTGATAAAAAATCTAATGCATATGCATCATCTGTATATTGTTGCAACGTTGGCCAAACCATATTTAATTGTGGCGCCGTAGCAAAATTATCTTCGTGAAAAAAACGCTTTGTCTCAGCGATAGTTATAGGTTGAGGTTCTAGTTTTTTAACTTCTTCTCTTCTTTTAATTTCACCAAAATATTTTTCTACTAAAGCTTTGGCATCAGCCATTTCAAAATCTCCCGCTAATACTAAGGTGGCATTATTTGGTCCGTAGAACTGATTATAAAAATCTTTTACATCTTGCACTGTAGCATTTTGCAAATCCTCTAACTCACCAATTACTTGCCAATTATAAGGGTGACCTTCTGGATACATATTTTTATCTAAAACCCAACTTGTATGTCCGTACGGATTATTATCTACACGTTGTCTTTTTTCATTTTGAACGACTTCTTGCTGGTTGTAAAAAGCCGATTCTGTTACAGTATTAATTAAATACCCCATTCTATCGCTTTCTAACCACAAAACCGTTTCTAATGCATTGTTTGGAACAACTTCATAATACACTGTCCCATCTTTCCAGGTTCCACCGTTTAATGTTCCTCCTAAATCTTGAATTTTTTTAAAGAATTGATCTTGTGGAACATTTTCAGATTCTTGAAATAACATATGCTCAAATAAATGAGCAAACCCAGTTCTGCCTGTTTTTTCTCTGTTTGAACCCACTCCATATTGAATGGCTACTGATACAATTGGATCACTTTTATCTTGATGTAATATCACATCCAGACCATTTGCAAGTTCATACTTTTCAAACTCAATAGAGAATTTAGCATCCTCAGTGGCACTTTGTTTTAAAGAATCTTTACACGAGAGTACCAAAAAAGATACAATAAGTAATGAGAATACTGATAGTTTTAATTTAATTTTTGTCATCATACAATTATTTTATAATCCGATAAATATACAACCATTTATTTAAAAATATAAATCATCATATATTCAAAATTAACCTTTAACTATACTAAATTATCTTTAAAAAAAACTTATTTTTTGCAAATTCCATTTTTATTTTTAATTTGCAATAAACCAATTATAATTTATGCCTATAAAACCTACTAGATTATTTGATTTTGCCTATGCTCAATTAGCTACTAAGCCCCAATTAAAATGTTTTAATACAAAAATTAATACTAAATGGGTTGCAACTTCAACAAAGGAATATATTGATAAAGCAAATACTATTAGTAGAGCTTTATTGCGATTAGGAGTTAAACCATCAGATAAAATTGCTGTTGTAACTACTACAAATAGAGTTGAATGGAGTATTTTAGATATTGCAATATTACAAATAGGCGCTGTAAATGTTCCCTTATATCCAACCATTTCTTCATCTGATTATGAACATATAATAAATCACTCTGATGCCATTTATTGTTTTGTTTCTGATAAAGAATTAGCTAAAAAGGTTTCTAAAATAAAAGAGAATACAAAATTAAAGGATATTTTTTCATTTGAAACCATCAAAAACTTTTCAAGTTGGGAGTCACTTATAAAATTAGGTGAAGACACTTCCAATCAAAATGATGTTGAAATATTAAAAAAAGAGGTTTTACCTTCTAATTTAGCAACCATAATTTATACATCTGGCACAACTGGTATTCCAAAAGGAGTTATGCTTTCTCATAAAAATATTGTAGAAAACACCTTAGTAAGTGCCAATGCCTTAGATTTTGATGCAAATAATTACAAAGTATTAAGCTACTTACCTATTTGTCATATTTTTGAACGTTTTGCACTATATTATTACCAAATGCTTGGTTTTGAAATTTATTTTGCGGAATCAATTGATAAGTTAGCAGATAATTTAAAAGAAGTTAAACCTCATTTTATACCTGTTGTACCAAGACTTTTAGAGAAAATTTACGATAAAATTGTTGACAAAGGTAGTAGCCTAAAAGGAATTAAAAGAGTTTTGTTCTTTTGGTCACTTCAATTAGCAAAAAGGTATGAACCTTACAAAAAAAATGGTTGGTGGTATTATTTTCAATTAACTATTGCAAATAAACTTGTTTTTAGTAAATGGCGTGAAGCATTTGGTGGTAATATTAAATTTTTGGTTTCTGGAAGTGCTCCGCTTCAACCAATTTTAATTAGAGTATTTACGGCAGCCGGCATCCCAGTTTTTGAAGGTTATGGAATGACAGAAACTTCACCAGGTATTTCTATAAATGATTTTAGAAATAATAAATTCAAAATTGGAACAGTTGGAAAAGTATTGGATGACATTGAAGTGAAAATTGCAGAAGATGGAGAAATTTTAGTAAAAGGCTCCAATGTTATGATGGGTTACTATAAACAGGAAGATTTAACATACAAAACTATTGTTAATGATTTTTTACATACTGGTGATATTGGTGAACTTGACACTGATGGTTTTTTAAAAATAACAGATAGAAAAAAAGAAATATTTAAAACTTCTGGTGGTAAATACATAGCTCCTTCAGTATTAGAAAGTAAATTAAAAGAATCACGTTTTATTGAACAGGTTATGGTTATTGGAGAAGGCGAAAAAATGCCAGCTGCTATTATTCAACCTCATTTTGATTATATAAAGGAATGGATTAAACATAAAAATTTCAACATTGGCACAAACTCTAATAAAGAAATTATAAGTAATGAAAAAGTTATTAAAAGAATTCAAAAGGATATAGATAAAGCTAACCTTAGCTTTGGCAATTGGGAAAAAGTAAAGGCGTTTGAATTAACTTCAGATATTTGGTCTATAGAAAACGGGTTATTAACCCCTACAATGAAAATAAAACGGCAGGAAATAAAAGAGAAATACAAACATTTACACGCACTAATTTATAAAAAAAATTAACTTTAAATTAAGGCAACAAATGAGCTTGTAAAATCATATTTAATTTTATACTTTGCATTGTTACAAAAAAACTAAACCAAATGTCAATAGAAATTACCAGATTATTCGATTTTGCTTACTTTCAGCAAGAAAAATACAATTTAGAAAAACTTTACACTGATAAAATCAAAGGTGAATGGGTTTCAACATCGACCAAAGAATTTATTGAAAAAGGAAATGCAATAAGTAGAGGGTTACTAAAATTAGGTGTGAAACCTGGTGATAAAATTGGCTTAATATCTTCTACTAACAGAACCGAATGGAACATTTTAGATTTTGGAATTAGCCAAATTGGAGCTATAAACATTCCTATTTATCCAACAATTTCAAAAGAAGATTACGAATATATTTTTAACCATGCTGAAATTACACATTGTTTCTTATCTGATCAGGAACTTTTAGAAAAAGCTGTTGCAATTCAAAAGAATGTTTCAACATTGAAAGATATTTACTCATTTGATGAAATTGAAAATTGTAAAAACTGGCAAGAAGTTTTAGACTTAGGAAGTGATAAAAGCAATCAAAAAGAAGTAGATACAATTAAAAACACTATAAAATCTAGCGATTTAGCAACTATAATTTATACTTCAGGAACTACCGGAAGACCTAAAGGTGTAATGTTATCACACCATAACATTGTGAGCAATGTTATAGATTGTATGCCACGTTTACCTTTAAAACTAGGTGATTTTAAAGCGTTAAGTTTTCTTCCTGTTTGCCATATTTTTGAAAGAATGCTTCATTATTTATATCAATATTCAGGATGTGAAGTTTATTTTGCTGAAGGTATTGATAAAATTGGCGAAAACTTAAAAGAAGTTAAACCACAATTTATGACCGTTGTACCTAGGTTGCTTGAAAAAGTTTTTGATGGCATTATTGCAAAAGGTTCAGAATTAACAGGGATTAAAAAAATGTTATTCTTTTGGGCTGTTGATTTAGGATTGAAATATGAGCCTTACGGAAAAAATGGATTATGGTATGAATTACAGCTAAAGTTGGCAAACAAACTAATATTTAGTAAATGGCGAGAAGCTTTAGGTGGAAATATTGAAACAATGGTTTCAGGTAGTGCTGCTTTACAACCTCGTTTAGCAAGAGTATTTGCCGCAGCACAAATGCCTGTTATGGAAGGTTATGGTCTAACAGAAACTTCTCCTGTAATTTCTGTAAACATGATTAAGAATAATATGTTTAAAATTGGAACAATTGGTATACTTATAGACAATGTAGACGTTAAAATTGCTGAGGACGGTGAAATTTTAGTTAAAGGTCCAAATGTTATGATGGGTTATTATAAAGATCCTGAAAAAACAGCAAGTGTAATGACTGGCGAATACTTTCATACAGGAGATAAAGGGGAATTTGACAGTGATGGTTTTTTAAAAATTACAGGGAGAAAAAAAGAAATTTTCAAAACTTCAGGAGGTAAATATATTGTACCGGGATTAATTGAAAATGAAATGAAACAATCTCGTTTTATTGAACAGATATTAGTAATAGGTGAAGGACAAAAAATGCCTGCAGCATTAATTCAACCTAATTTTCAATTTTTACGTGACTGGGCAAAAATTCACCATGAACCTGTTTCAAGAAATAATAAGGATTTAATTGAAAACCCTAATGTAATTGCCCGTATTCAGTTAGAAATTGATAAAGGAAATGAAGCATTTGGAAAATGGGAAACTATAAAACGTTTTGAATTAACACCTGATATTTGGGGAATTGATAACGGCCTTTTAACACCAACTATGAAACCTAAAAGAGAAGAAATTAAAGCAAAATATCAACATTTATACAATAAAATTTACGAAATAAAATAAGTTTTAATTACGTTATAAACCATACATTTTATATTTTTGCACAATAACCTAATTGAAAAAAATGGAACATTTTATAGTATCAGCCCGTAAATACAGACCTCAAACTTTTGATGAGGTAATTGGGCAACAAGCAATTACAAATACGCTTGAAAACGCTATAAAAAATAACCATTTGGCACAAGCGTTACTTTTTACTGGACCTCGTGGTGTTGGAAAAACTACTTGTGCCAGAATTTTAGCTAAAAAAATAAATCAAAATAGTAGTACATCTTCTAATTTAGATGAAGATTTTGCTTTTAACATTTTTGAATTAGATGCTGCATCAAACAATTCTGTTGATGACATTAGAAGTTTAACCGACCAAGTTAGGATACCACCTCAAACAGGGAAATACAAAGTTTATATTATTGATGAGGTTCACATGCTTTCACAAGCTGCTTTCAATGCATTTTTAAAAACATTGGAAGAACCTCCAAAGCACGCTATTTTTATTTTAGCAACTACTGAAAAGCATAAAATTATTCCTACAATTTTATCTCGTTGCCAAATTTTCGATTTCAAACGCATTGGAGTTCTTGACACAAAAAAATATTTAGAGAAAATTGCCAAAGAAGAAAACATCATTGCAGAAGATGACGCTTTACATGTAATTGCTCAAAAAGCTGATGGAGCAATGCGTGATGCTTTATCAATATTTGACAGAGTTGTAAGTTTTTCAGGAAGCGAGTTAACTAGAAAAGCTGTTACTGAAAATTTGAATGTTTTAGATTATGATGAGTATTTTATTACAACAGATTTATTGCTTGAAAATAAAATCCCCGAAGTTCTAGTTCATTTCAATACTATTCTTTCAAAAGGTTTTGAGGGTCACCATTTTATAAATGGTCTTGCTTCTCACTTCAGAGATTTATTAGTAGCCAAAGATAAAATAACTATTGAATTACTTGAAGTTGGTGACAATGCGAAAAAGAAATATTTAGAACAGTCTCAAAAATGTGAATTACGCTTTTTACTGCAAGCAATAGATTTAGCAAATGATTGTGATTTAAAATACAAAGGCAGTAAAAATCAACGTCTCTTAGTTGAACTTTCTTTAATGCAATTAGCCTCTATCACTTTTGATGGAGAAAAAAAAAATAGCAAACCTTACATTATAGCATCGGTTACGTTTAAAACTGCTAAAAAAAGAATTCGAAAAACAGTAATTCCTCAAATTGTAAATACACAAAAAGCTACACCTAAAATTTTAGATAATTCAGAACCGTCAACTGATGCGAAAACTGTAAAACCTGTTTTAGCAACTGAAACAAGAAGACGCTCTGCACTTACATTAAAAAGCATTCAACGTCAAAATGAAATTGAAAGTATTGAAGTTGACGCTGAAATAGTTCAAGGCCCTACTGAAGTATTTGATGAACAGAAAGTAATTAAATATTGGAATGCATACAGTCAAATTTTATTTGATAATGGAAAAAAAATTCTTACTTCAATAGTTAACTCAAATAAACCAACCGTAGTTAATAACAGTATTCATTTTGTGCTTCCAAATACATTAATGAGAGATGAACTTGAAAGTGCAAAACCTGCATTATTAAAATATATCCGAGAAAAGTTAAACAATTTTAAAGTAGATTTAGTCATTGATGTAAATGAAGAAGAAACAAAAAAATATGCCTATACACCTCAAGAGAAATATGAAAAGTTGAAAGATAAAAATAGCGCTATTGAATTGCTGAAAAAAACTTTTGATTTAGATTTATAGTAAAATAATAAAAAATTCGAAACAATATGTTAGGATTAAAATTACCTACAGATCCACGTTGGGTTAACATTGCAGAAAAAAACATTGATGAAATTTTAATAGACCACGCCCATTGTGAGTTAAAAGCTGCATCTACAGCTAACTCGCTAATTATGAGCTTTCCAGAATATTCAGATTTGGTTACTGAAATGGTTTCATTGGTTAAAGAAGAAATGAGCCATTTTAAAATGGTACATGAAAGACTTTTAAAAAGAGGTATCATATTGGGGAGAGATCGTAAAGATTTATATGTACATGATTTATTAACATTTTTCCCAAAAGGAGGCAGTAGAACAACACAATTAGTACATAGATTATTATATGCTGCATTAATTGAAGCAAGAAGTTGTGAACGCTTTAGATTACTTTCAGAAAACATAAAAGATAAAGAATTAGCCAAATTCTATAGAGATTTAATGGCTTCAGAAGCAAATCATTATACATTATTTCTGAATTTCGCAAGAACATTTGGAGAACGTAAAGAAGTAGACAAAAAATGGAGCGATTTATTGGAATATGAGGCAGATTTAATGAAAAATTTAGGAACCCATGAAACGATACACGGTTAAATGTTTAGCAAAGAGGAATCAGCACTAATAAGAAAAGAATTTTGGACAAGTTTTGGAAAATCATTTCCTCGTAAATGGCTTTTATACAATACAAAAATAAAAGATTTTAGTTTCAAATTTGTAGCTGATAAAAAGCAAGCACTTGTTTGTTTGGATATAGAGTCCTTTGATAGAACCAAAAATGAACTTCTTTTTGGTCAAGTGCTTGAATTAAAAAATATTTTAACCGACGATTATTTACCTGATATAATTTTTGATGAACTTTACCTATTAGAAAATGGTAAAATTATTCATAGAATTTATGTGAAATATAATGGGGAATTTAATATTCACAACAAAAACACTTGGCAAGGCGCCTATATTTTTTTTAATGAAGCTATGCACCAATTTGAGGAATTTTATGAAGATTATGAAGACTTTATTAAACAAGCTATTTATAACTAACATTTAAAATTAATCGTATTTTTGCATCAATGAGCGCACTACTAAATGATACCATAATTGCTTTAGCAACTTCTTCTGGAGTTGGAGCAATTGCCGTAATAAGATTATCTGGTGAAAACGCTATTGAAATTGTAAATAAGCATTTCCAATCTAAATTTGGACAAAAAGACTTAACTAAAGTAAAATCACACACAATTCATTTAGGAAATATTACTGGTGATAAACGTATTATTGATGAAGTTTTAGTTTCAGTCTTTAAAAATCCGAATTCTTACACGGGTGAAAATGTGGTGGAAATAAATTGCCATGGATCTGTTTACATTCAACAAGAAATATTACAATTATTTATTAAAAATGGCGTGAGAAATGCCAATGCTGGAGAATTTACTTTAAGAGCTTTTTTAAATGGAAAAATGGATTTAAGCCAAGCTGAAGCTGTTGCCGATTTAATTTCTTCAAATTCTGAAGCATCACATCAAGTAGCTTTTCAACAAATGCGTGGTGGTTTTAGTAATGAAATTCAGAATTTAAGAACTCAATTACTAAATTTTGCAAGTTTAATTGAATTAGAGCTCGATTTTGCTGAAGAAGATGTTGAATTTGCTGACAGAACTGAATTCACAAATTTAGTAAACAAAATAAGTACAACTTTAAAAAGATTGATTGATTCTTTTGCTTTGGGAAATGTTCTTAAAAATGGAATTCCTGTAGCTATTGTTGGAGAGCCAAATGTTGGAAAATCAACTTTATTGAACACTCTTTTAAACGAAGAAAAAGCTATTGTAAGCCATATTGAAGGAACTACAAGAGATGCAATAGAAGATGAAATTTCAATTGATGGAGTTTCTTATAGGTTTATAGATACAGCAGGAATAAGAGCAACCGAAGACTATGTTGAATCTATTGGAATTAAAAAAACTTTTGAAAACATTGAAAAAGCACAATTAGTTCTTCACTTAATTGATAGTTCAAAAATTGATTCTCTTCAAAATAAAATTTCTGAATTAAAAGAAAAATATCCTTTAAAAAAGGTATTAACTTTAATAAACAAAGCTGATTTATTATCTGAAGAGCAAATCTTAAAACTGAAATCTCAATTCTCCAATTTAATTGTCTTATCAGCAAAAGAAAAAACTGGCATTCAAGAATTAACTTCCACCCTAACCCAGCTTGCAAATAAAGGAGCTTTAAGCAATAATGAAACAATTGTAAGTAATTCTCGTCATTTTGAAGCTCTTAATAATGCATACATCTCTATTAAAGAAGTTCAGAAAGGAATTGAAGTACAAGTAAGTACAGATTTGTTTGCTATAGATATTCGTGAAGCTTTACATAATTTAGGACTTATTACAGGTGAAGTTACCACTGAAGATTTATTAGGTAATATTTTTGCTAATTTCTGTATCGGTAAATAAACAATATAGTTTCCTAAAAATATTAAAAGGTAAAAATGCCGAAAATTAAAGCTAAACTTCCAGCATTTTTTCAAAACTCACAAGCTTAAAATCTTACAATTAAGCAGGTTCTTTTTCTTTTTTCATTCTTTGCTGAGCAATTTTTTCAATAAGATCAGGTACTTTTTCAAACATAGCTGATAAACCATGAGCTTTTCCTGCCTCAATAAATGTTATTTGATCTGCTCTCGTTACTAAAAAGCCTAATGGTTCAATACCAACACCTGCTCCAGCTCCCATTCCTTCTCCTTTTAAGTCTTTTTTTTCAAACCCTTCGCCTCCTCCAGATCCAAATCCAATACCTACTTTAATTACCGGGACACATTTAAACTCTCCCAATTCAAACATTTCCCCAACTACAGTTTCTGTTTTTGCTTCAGTTTTAATGAAATCGGTAACTTGTTTTAATAATTCTTCAAAATGTAATTCCATAATGTTATGTTTTAAAATTAATATATGATTTTATGATATCAATTGGCCTATTTTGAATATGCAGTACCAACTGATTTATACCTTGAAAATTGACCCTAAAACTACCTTTGCCATAATTCGAAAAGTAAAATAAAGGATACAATTTTGCATTTAACGTCCAATCTCCTGTATCTATATTTACAAGCATTTTTTTTATTTTAAATGAATTTAATACTCGTACTATTTTTTTAAACTCAATACTCCTATTTTTAATAACCCTTTCTGTTTTTTTATTTTTGTTATTTTGAAACTTATATTTTAATGGATATAAGTAATAATTAAAAAATAACACATTTAATTTTAATCTAAAAACTTCTTCTTTCATAGGTTCTAAACTTGCTTTTGCTATTCCTTTTAATTGAATAAAATATTGTTTTTTATCAGTATCTACCCATAAAATAATTGGGGTAAATAACACGTAAACTATACTTAACAAAAGCAGCAGAAATATTATAATTAAAACCATTCTTATCATTTTAAATAAAATAACTATATTTTAAGAATTCTAGCAATGATATCAATCAATTAAAATACTGATTTTTAAATATTTGAAGTTATGAATGAACCGTAAAATTATATTTTGTGAAGAAGCTAAAATAGCTGTGTTTTATTTAAAAAAGGCTATACGAAAAGCTCTTCTAACTGTCATTCCTAAATTAGTTCATAATTTTATCGTACTGATTCCTATCAACTTAAAATCTGATTGTCATCATTTTAAAAAAATGTTGACTTTTTTAAAATATAAAATCCTTTAAGAAAGTTCACTTAGATTTTGAATGCAATAAATTTAAACCTTCGTTTGAACGATAATTTTTGAAGTTTTAAACACTATATAAAATAAAAGAGGGAGCCTAGGCTCCCTCTTTTATTTTATGAATACATTTGATTTCTCAATTCTTTAATTTTTGGATCTTCTAAATATTCATCAAATGTTGAATATCTATCAATGACTCCTTTTGGAGTAATTTCTATAATCCTATTTGCAACCGTATGTGCAAATTCGTGGTCATGAGTTGTAAACAGTACAGTTCCTTTAAAATTCTTTAATGAATTATTAAAAGCTTGAATTGATTCTAAATCTAAATGATTTGTTGGTTCATCTAACATTAAAACATTTGCTCTAATCATCATCATTCTAGAAAGCATACATCTTACTTTTTCACCACCAGAAAGTACATTGCATTTTTTTAATGCTTCTTCCCCACTAAAAATCATTTTACCTAAAAATCCTCTTAAAAAAACTTCTTCTCTTTCTTCTTCTGTTTTTGCATATTGACGCAACCAATCTACCAAATTTAAATTTGAATTTGTAAAAAATTCAGCGTTATCTAATGGTAAGTAAGATTGATTTGTTGTAACTCCCCATTGAAATTTACCGCTATCTTGTTTATCATGACCGTTTAAAATTTCATATAAAGAAGTAACTGCTCTAGAATTTCTTGAAATTAAAGCGACCTTATCTCCTTTATTTAAATTAAAACTGATATCATTAAATAACACTTCATCTTCTGTTGATTTTGATAAATGCTCAACATTTAAAATTTGATCTCCAGCCTCTCTTTCGCGTTCAAATATAATTGCAGGATACCTTCTGCTTGAAGGTTTAATTTCATCTACATTTAATTTTTCAATCATTTTTTTACGACTGGTGGCCTGTTTTGATTTGGCAACATTCGCTGAAAAACGACGAATAAATTCTTCTAATTCCTTCTTTTTATCTTCAGCTTTTTTACTTTGTTGAGCTCTTTGTCTTGCTGCTAACTGACTAGATTCATACCAAAATGTATAATTCCCTGAAAAGTGATTAATTTTACCAAAATCAATATCGGAAATATGTGTACAAACTGCATCTAGAAAGTGTCTATCATGCGAAACTACAATTACCGTATTTTCATAATTTGCTAAAAAGTTTTCTAACCAACCTATAGTTTCAAAATCCAAATCATTGGTAGGCTCATCCATAATTAGCACATCAGGATTTCCAAATAATGCTTGAGCTAATAAAATTCTAACTTTATCTTTACCCTCAATATCAGACATTAAAGTATAATGCATTTCTTCTTTAATTCCTAAAGATGATAAAAGAGAAGCTGCATTACTCTCTGCATTCCAACCTCCCATTTCTTCAAAATCTACCCCTAACTCCCCTGCCTTTATACCATCTTCTTCTGTAAAATCTGATTTTGCATAAATGGCATCCATTTCATTTTTAAGATCATATAACTTCTTATTTCCCATCATTACGGTATCCAAAACAGGATATTCATCAAAAGCATAATGGTTTTGTGAAAGAACAGACATTCTTTTACCAGGATCTAAATTAATGTGACCTGAAGTTGGGTCTATATCTCCTGCAATAATTTTTAAAAATGTTGATTTCCCTGAACCATTGGCCCCAATTATTCCATAACAATTGCCAATAGTGAATTTTGTATTAACATCGTCAAACAAAATTCGTTTACCGAATTGCACGGATAAATTTGATACTGAAAGCATTTATTTTTTTATTTTTAAATTTTTGCAAAAGTAATAAAATAGATTCACTAAAAAATATTTAATGAATAGTTAATTTTATCTGTTTCAATGGAATTTAACATCACATTAACAAGTGAAAAAGGATTATGTATGTATTTTTGTTTCAATTCAATCTCAATGAAACATATAATTCAATCATTTATATTAATTATAATTATTAGTTGTAGCACAATTAATAAGGAACAGAATTTAACTTATTTTGGAGGTGAAATTATAAATCCGAAAGATAAATTTGTGCTTCTTTTAAAAGATGATACAATAATTGATACCTTACAGTTGAATTCACAAAATAGATTTATTGCTCAATATGAAAATTTTTCAGAAGGGCTTTATACTTTTAAACATGGAATTGAATTTCAATATATTTACATACAACCTTTAGATAGTGTTTTAGTACGTTTAAATACTTGGGATTTTGATGAGTCAATAGTATTTAGCGGTAAAGGAGGTAGTAAAAATGAATTTTTAATTAATTTGTTTTTACAAAATGAAAAGGAAGATATGGCCATGTATCAGTATTTTAGTCTGAATGAAATTAATTTTTCGGCAAAAATAGATTCGCTGATGCAGGAAAGAAATTCCATTTATAATGAATTTTCAAAAGCAGAAGAGAATATATCTGCAGGGTTTGAAAAATTAACCAATTCAGCAATTCATTATCCTTTATATAGATTAAAAGAAATTTACCCTTATTATTATAAAAAAGCACATAATTTAAAAGAATTTCCAATTGTAAATAACGATTTTTACAATTTCAGAAATGATGTGAATCTAAATGAAGCTGATCTAGTATCATTTTATCCTTACCAAAATTATGTTGTCAGTTATTTATACAATTTAAGCTATCAGTTAATTGAAAAAGATAGTACAAAAAATAACTTAACTATCAATATTTTAAACTCAATTGTTGATAATATTAAATTAGAAGAATTTAAAAACACATTATTAAAGCGAATTGTTGTTAATGACTTTTTAAAAAGTGAATCGTCTTGCACTATTCATGAACCTACTTTAAATTTATTTTTATCACACTGTACTAATAATGAATACGTTAATCAGGTTAAATGCTTAGTAAACGACAGTAAATCAATTGAAAACGAAAAACCATTACTAAGTTTTAATATTCAGTCTAGCGAAGCTGAAATACAAGATATTAATGAAATTATAAAAAATAAAAATACCGTTATTTATTTTTGGTCTACTGAATTTATGTCTACAGAATATTTAGTTAACCGCATTAAATATTTAAAAAATCAATACCCTTCCATTTTATTTATAGGTGTTAATATCCAATCATCTTTTAATGAAATTAAAACAGAACCTCACTTGAAAAAATTAGAAATTCAGCAACAATTTAAACTAACTAAAGACAGTGCTGCGCATTCGTTTTTAACTAGTAACTATCCAAGGGTTATCCTTGTTAATAATCAAGGAATTGTTAAAAATGGATTTACATACTTAGATTCCAAGAAGTTAAACGCTGAACTTAAGAAAATTGAAATAAATTAAGTTTATGTGATTAGTGTTAAAATTAAACGTACCTTTGCACGATTTTTAACCGGTTTATAGATGGGCATCTGTAAATCACAAATTTAACAGACAATGTCAACATTTAAAGACCTAGGGCTTAGCCAAAATGTGCTAAAAGCCTTAAATGATTTAGGATATGAAAATCCTACACCAATTCAATCACAATCAATTCCTCAAGTACTATCTTCAAAAGTAGATTTAAAAGCTTTTGCACAAACTGGAACGGGAAAAACAGCAGCATTTAGTTTGCCAATTATTGAACAAATTGACTCTAAAAGCAAAAATACACAAGCAATAATTTTATCACCAACTCGTGAATTAGCCGTTCAAATCGCTAAAAACATTGAAGAATTTTCAAAATATTGTGATGGCGTTAACGTACTTGCAGTTTATGGAGGTTCAAGTATTGAAGATCAAATTAGAAAAATTAAAAAAGGTATACAAATTATTGTAGGTACACCTGGAAGGACTGTAGATTTAATTAATAGAAGAGTATTAGATTTAAATGCAATTCAATGGTTGGTTTTAGATGAAGCTGATGAAATGCTAAATATGGGTTTTAAAGATGATTTAGATATTATTTTAGGTGCAACACCTAAATCTAAACAAACCTTATTGTTTTCAGCAACATTCCCAAAAGAAGTTGAAGAAATTGCTCGTCATTATATGACAAAGCCTATTGAAATTACTTCAGGTGAAAAAAATAAAAGTTCTGATCAAGTATCACATCAATATTATGTAGTTTCTGAAAGAAATAGATATGCAGCATTAAGAAGAATTGCAGATGTAAATCCAGATATTTACAGTATTGTTTTCTGTAGAACAAGAAGAGAAACTCAAGAAGTTGCAGATAATTTAATTAGAGATGGTTATAATGCTGATTCACTTCATGGAGATTTATCTCAAGCTCAACGTGATAGCGTAATGGAAAAATTCCGTAAAAAGCATTTGCAAATTTTAGTTGCTACTGATGTTGCGGCTAGAGGATTGGATGTAAATGACTTAACACACGTAATTAATCATAAATTACCAGACCAAATAGAATCATACAACCACAGAAGTGGAAGAACAGGAAGAGCTGGTAAAGAAGGTATTTCTATAGCTATTGTAAATTCACGTGAAAAAGGGAAACTATACCCAATTGAAAAAAATATTGGAAAAAAATTCATAAGTACTCCTATCCCAACAGGAAAAGAAATTTGTCAAAATCAATTATTCAAGTTAATTGATAAAGTTCATGATATTAAAATAAATGAAACTGAAATTTCTGAATTCCTGCCAACTATCCATGAAAAATTAGAAGGTATGGATAGAGAAGAATTAATTAAAAGATTTGTTTCATTAGAATTTAATACATTCTTAACGTATTATGAAAATGCTCCTGATTTAAATGATAGTGAGCATATGAAACGTGTTGATACAAGAGGAAAAAGAAGAGATGATGAAAATATGTCTCGCTTTTTTGTGAATATTGGACGTAAAGACAAATTAAATCCCGCAAGACTAATTGGTTTAATTAATGACCAAAATATTGCAAAAAATATTGAAATTGGACAAATTGAAATTTTAGATACATTCTCATTTTTTGAATTAGATAAAACTTTTGAAAGTGAAACTGTTTCAGCTTTTCAAGAAAATAATGTAGACTTTGAAGGCAGAAGTGTAAATGTAGAAATTACAAAAAAACAACGTGCAGGAAGAGGTGGATCAGGAGAAAGAAGAAGTAGAAGCAGAAGTTCTGAAGGTTCTGAAAATAGAGATAGTTCTAGAAAACCTAGAGGAGATAGAGATTCAGAAGGAAGCAGCAGATCTAGAAGTGGTGGTGGAAGAGCTAGAAGTAAAGATAGAAAAACTTCTGGAGGAGGCGATTTTAGTGGATTTGGCAGAAAACGTTCAGACAGCAAAATTCCTTTTAGTGGAAATAAAAGCACTAAAAGAAGAGGTAGAGATTAATTAAAACTAAAAAAAGCGGCTTAAGCCGCTTTTTTTATGTCAATTTTAATAAGATTAAAACTCTAAAATTGTCTTTTTTATAATTTCAACACAGTCCATTATTTGCGCTTCATTCATAACTAAAGGAGGTGCAAACCTAATAATATTTCCGTGAGTTGGTTTTGCCAATAAACCATTATCTCTCAATTTCATACAAATATCCCATGCAGTTGAACTGTCTTCTGCATCATTAATTATAATAGCATTTAACAATCCTTTTCCTCTTACTAATTTTACTAAGTTATTAGAATCAACTAATTTTTGAATTTCACTTCTAAATAATTGACCTAACTTTTCAGCGTTTTCAGCTAATTTTTCTTCCTTTACAACATCCAAAGCTGCAATTGCTACAGCACAAGCTAACGGATTACCTCCAAATGTTGAACCATGTTGACCTGGTTTAATAACATTCATAATATCATTATTCGCAAATACAGCAGAAACAGGATAAACACCTCCACTTAAAGCCTTTCCTAAAATTAAAATATCAGGAATTACATTTTCGTGATTTACAGCTAATAATTTACCTGTTCTGGCAATACCTGTTTGCACTTCATCAGCAATAAATAAGACATCATATTTTTCGCAAAGTAATTTTGCGTTTTTTAAATATCCTTCAGAAGGCACATAAACACCAGCTTCACCTTGAATAGGCTCAACTAAAAAACCAGCTATATTAGTATTTGATTTTAATGTGTTTTCCAATTCAATTAAATTATCATATTCAATTTTTATGAACCCCGAAGTATATGGACCAAAGTTTTTTCTGGCATCCTCATCATTAGAAAAAGAAATAATGGTAGTTGTTCTCCCATGAAAATTATTTTTACACACAACTATTTCAGCTTCATTTTCTGCAATTCCCTTTTTTTCATAGGCATATTTTCTACAAAGTTTAATTGCAGTTTCAACTGCTTCAGCTCCAGTATTCATAGGAAGTACTTTGTCAAAACCAAAATAATCAGTAACATATTTTTCATATTTCCCAAGAATATCATTATAAAATGCTCTTGAAGTTAATGTTAATGTTGAAGCTTGATCTTTTAAAGCGTTAATAATTTTAGGGTGACAATGCCCTTGATTTACAGCAGAATATGCCGATAAAAAATCATAATATTTTTTCCCTTCTACATCCCAAACATACACACCTTCTCCTCTATTTAAAACTACAGGTAATGGGTGATAATTGTGAGCTCCATATTTATCCTCTAATTCAATAGCTTGTTGAGATGAAATTTTTTCAGAAACCATCATTTAATAATTTTTAAAATTTAAAATAATCAATTCCTCATTTATAGGAGAGAAATCATCCTTTTTAAAAGTGCAAATTACAAAATAATTCAGCATTTTATTAATATTTAATTAATTGAGTTTTCGAATATCCAATTACTTATTATTTTTTGTCATAAAAATGACATATTGTTAATATTAAATGAATAAATTTGCTCTTTAATTATAACAATAAAAAAAATGAAAAAATCAGTTTTAGTTTTAAGTTTAGCTGCACTATTTTTTGCAAGTTGCGGTGATAAAAAGAAAGAAGAAGTAAAAACAGAAGTTGAAACTACTGTTGAAGCTCCAAAAGAAGAAGTTGCAGTTGGAAATATTGAATTAGGTAAAGAATTATTTACAGCTAAAACTTGTGCAACATGCCATTTAGCTGACACAAAAGTTATTGGCCCATCAATAAAAGACATTAATAAAATTTACACTGAAAAAGGCGGAAATATTTTAACGTTCTTAAAAGGTGAAAGTAGTGCAATTGTTGATACTGACCCAGGTCAAGTTGCTATAATGAAAGCTAACCTTGATGGTTTTGTAAAAGATTTAACAGCTGATGAATTAGCTTCTATAATCGCTTACATGGAAAGTGTAAAATAAGATTCCTTATATATATTTAAAAGCATCCTTTTTAGGATGCTTTTTTTATGCTAAAATGGTACATTTGCAAAATGGCAAGAAGAAAAACACAAACTATTTTCGAAAATATTGAAGTAATTGATGCTGGTGCACGTGGAAAAACCGTCGCGAAAGCACCAGATGGGCGCGTAATTTTTTTAACAAATACTGTTCCTGGAGATATTGTTGATGTGAAAACTGGAAAAAAAAGAAAAGCTTATTTTGAAGGTACAGCTATTAAATTTCATAAATATTCAGAAAAAAGAACTGAACCTGTTTGTGAACATTTTGAGCATTGTGGTGGTTGCAAATGGCAGAACATGAAATATGAACATCAACTTGCTTATAAAGAAAATGAAGTTAAAAATAATCTAATAAGAATTGGACATTTAGATTTGCCAAAAATTACTCCGATTTTAGGTTGTGAAAATATTTTTTTCTATAGAAATAAAATGGAATTTTCATTTTCAAATAGTAGGTGGTTAACTGTTGAAGAAATAAATTCTACAGAAGACATAAACGACAGAAATGCCTGCGGTTTTCATATTTCAGGAATGTGGGACAAAATTTTAGATGTTAAAAAATGCCATTTACAGGAAGATCCATCAAATGAAATAAGAAATTTTATTAAAAATTTCGGTATTGAAAATGGATTAGAATTTTACAATCCAAGAGAGCAATCGGGTCTTTTACGTACTATTATGCTTCGTATTTCTTCAACTGGAGAAATTATGGTTGTGATACAGTTTTTTAAAGAAGATGTAAAAAAACGTGAATCATTATTAAATGCACTTTCATTTGAATTTCCTCAAATAACATCACTACAGTATGTTATTAATGGAAAAGGAAATGACACTTTATATGACCAAAACATTATTCTTTTCAAAGGCAGAGATCATATATTTGAAGAAATGGAAGGTTTAAAATTTAAAATTGGACCAAAATCCTTTTACCAAACAAATTCAGCACAAGCTTACGAATTATATAAAATTACACGTGACTTTGCTGGTTTAACTGGAAATGAAGTAGTATACGATTTTTATACAGGAACTGGTACAATAGCACAATTTGTAGCTAAAAATGCTAAAAAAGTGATTGGGGTTGAATCTGTAACTGATGCAATTAAAGACGCAAAAATAAATGCACAATTTAATAATATAACTAATGTTGAATTTTATGCTGGTGATATGAAAGATGTTTTTAACGATAGTTTTATAAAAAAACATGGACAACCAGATGTTATTATCACTGATCCACCGCGTGATGGAATGCATAAAAATGTTGTAGCAAAAATGTTGGAAATTTCTCCAAAAAAAATTGTGTATGTTAGTTGTAATTCTGCTACACAAGCCCGAGATTTATCTTTAATGAAAGATCACTATAACATTGTAAAAACACAAGCTGTAGATATGTTTCCCCAAACGCATCATGTTGAAAATGTGGTACTTTTAGAGCTTAAATAACTATCTATGAAAAAACATATATTTCATATCTTCATTTTATTAGTTGCGTTTAGCAGTTGCGAAAAAGATGATATTTGCATAGAAGCAACAACACCAATGCTTGTAATTCGGTTTTATGATATTAATAATCCTAAAACTATAAAAAGTGTAAACTCTTTAACAGTTTGGGCTTTAAATAAAGACAGTATTTATGAAAATAAAGCTATAGATTCTATAGCCATTCCGTTAAATTTAAATGAAAACAGCACTGTTTATAAATTTCAATCTGCAACATTTATTGATGAAATAAGTTTTAATTATAATAGAAATGACATTTTTGTTTCTCGCTCTTGTGGGTATAAAACAATTTTTGAGAATTTATCCATACAAACATCAAATAACTGGATAAAAGATAATTTAATTAACAATTCAACTATTGAAAATGAAACAAGCGCACATATTAATATTTATCATTAGTTTATTTTTATCAATTGGTGGATTTAGCCAACAAAAAACTGATACCATAAAACTAAAAGAAAATTATGGTTTAAGAGTTGGAATAGATTTAAGTAAACCAACAATTTCGTTTATTGACAGAGACAAAAAAGGACTAGAACTTGTTGGTGATATTCGGTTTTTAAGAAACTATTATGCCGCAGTAGAATTAGGTTATGAAGATGTAATATCAACAGAAGATTACCTGAATTTTACTTCAAAAGGTTCTTTTATAAAAATTGGAGTTAACTATAATGCATACCAAAACTGGGCAGGAATGACAAATGAAATATTTTTTGGAGGAAGGTATGGTTTTAGTTTCTTAAGCCAAACATTAAATAACTATTCCCCAAATGTAAACGGTACTTATTTTGAAGGTGAACTAAATGATGTAAATACAGAATATAAAGATTTAACTGCTCATTGGTTGGAATTTGTTTTAGGAATGAAAGTAGAAACTTTTAAAAACGTTTATCTTGGAACCCAAATAAGTATTAAAAAAATGATTAGTACTAAGGAACCTGAAAACTTCAAAAATTTATATATACCAGGTTTCAACAGAGTTTTTTTAAATGATATGGGAATTGGTTTTAACTATACAATTAGCTACTTAATACCAATAATTAAAAAGAATAAATAAATTTTTGTAATTTTAATTGTTAATTAAAATATATCATGAAAAATATTCCAAGTGTTGATTTAGGTGATTTTCTTTCAGAAGACCCTAAAAGAAAACAAAAATTCATTAAAGAAATTGGTGAAGCCTATGAAGAAATTGGTTTTATTGCTTTAAAAGGACATTTTTTATCAGATTCAATAACTGAAAATTTATATAAAGATGTAAAAGCTTTTTTCGATTTACCTACAGAAATAAAGGAATCATATGAAATTGATGGCATTGGAGGGCAAAGAGGTTATACTTCATTTGGTAAAGAAAGTGCAAAAGGTAAAAAGGAAGGCGATTTAAAAGAATTTTGGCATTTTGGACAAGAAGTGGATGGTAATGATAAATTAAAAGCTGAATACCCTAAAAATGTATTTGTAAAAGAAATTACAAGTTTTAATACATCAGGAATAGAAGCTTATAAAATGTTGGAAAAAACAGCTATTTATGTGTTGCGTGCATTAGCAATTTATATTGGTTTAGACGAAAAATATTTCGATAAATATGTAATAAACGGAAACAGTATTTTACGTCCAATACACTACCCTCCTATTATTGGAGAACCTAAAGGAGCAGTGAGAGCAGCAGCACATGGAGATATTAATTTAATAACTTTATTAATGGGTGCTTCAGCTTCTGGTTTAGAGGTTCAAAATAAAAAAGGTGAATGGATTCCTGTTACTGCACTTCCTGAACAATTGGTAGTGAATGTTGGAGATATGCTAGAGAGATTAACAAATAATAAATTGAGGTCAACAATTCATAAAGTTGTTAATCCGCCAAGAGAAGATTGGGACAAACCAAGGTATTCAATTCCTTTTTTTACGCATCCAATAAGTGAAATGAAATTAAACTGTTTACCTGAATGTATCACTGAAACACATCCAAAAGTATATGAAGATATTACAGCTGGAGAATTTTTAAATGAACGTTTAAAAGAATTAGGCTTATTAAAATGATTTCAAAAAAAGTACTTTCCTTTTTTACATTTGGTGTTTTTTTAATAATTGCTGGTGCTATTTTAAAAATAAGTAAAAACCCACAAGCAAGTTTAATACTAGCCATTGGCTTGTTATTTGAATTGTTATCAGCCTTATTATTTATTTGGAATAAACTTACAAAAAAGTAATATTTCATGTAAAACAACAAAAGATGAGTAAGAAAAAATTAAGCAGTTTAGAAGATTTAGGAGGATTTGTTTTTTCAACAAATACAAATTTTGAATATGAAAAAGAAGAAGAAACTGAAACATTATCTCCTAAAAACCAATATTTAGAAGCTCATTTCTCTAACAAAGGAAGAGGCGGAAAAACAGTTACAGTAATTGCAGGATTTGAAGGTAGTGAAGATGATTTAAAATCATTGGCTAAATTGTTGAAGACAAAATGTGGTGTTGGTGGAAGTGTAAAAGATAATGAAATAATAATTCAAGGGAATTATAGAGATAAAATAATGGAAATCCTAAAAAAAGAAGGATATAATATAAAACGCGTTGGCGGATAAATTTATGAAAAAAATAGCAGATTCAGAGTTAATTTTAAATCCAGATGGTAGTATTTACCACCTAAACTTAAAACCAGAAAATATTGCAACCAATATTATTTTTGTTGGTGACCAAAATAGAGTGCCATTAATTACAGCACATTTTGATAGTATTGAATTTGAAACTCAAAAAAGAGAATTCAGAACAATTACAGGAACTTATAAAGGCACCAAAATATCAGTGATCTCTACAGGAATTGGGCCTGATAATATTGATATTGTAATGAACGAATTAGATGCTTTGGTGAATATTGATTTAAAAACCAGAACATTAAAAAAAGAACATATAAAATTAAATATTGTAAGAATTGGTACTTCAGGCTCTTTACAGAAGGATATTCCTGTAGATAGCTTTGTGCTAGCTAAATACGGCTTAGGTTTTGACGGAATGTTACATTCTTATGATTGCGAGCAGATTTTAGAAGCAGATTTTGAAGATTTATTTATAAAACATACCAATTGGAGTCCAAGAAAAGCACGTCCGTATGTTGTAAAAAATAGTGAAGAGTTAGAAAAAAAATTAACCAGTGATAAAGTATTTGTAGGTGTAACTGCTACAGCTGGTGGTTTTTATGGACCTCAAGGAAGAGTTCTACGTATAGGATTACAAGATGATGCTTTAAATAGCAAAATAGACAATTTTGAGTTTAAGGGAGTAAGAGTAACAAACCTTGAAATGGAGACTTCTGCAATTTATGGATTAGCAAAATTACTGGGGCACAACGCATGCTCTATGAATGCTATAATTGCTAATAGAGCTAATGGAACTTTTAGTGAAAACCCATATAAACCAGTTGAAGAATTAATTGTATACACATTAAATAAATTAGTATCTTAAAATATTTTAAAAAAAACTCCGTTTAAAATTAAAATCAACCTATTATGAAAAGAATAATTGTACAATTTATAGGAATAGCACTTCTACTTTTAGTTTTTAGTGCGTGTGGATCATCAAAAAAAGGGTGTGGTTTAACAAGCGATGCAGTGAAAATTGAACAATCTACTTCAATTCAAACAGTTACAACAGCTAAAGTTTAATTGCTTTTTTACATTAATTAAATTAAATCCGCTTTTTTGGCGGATTTTAACTTAATCATAACTTTCATGTTCTAATGAAAGCATGTATCTTTGCAAAGTTTAAAAAATTAAGACATGAATAACGGATTATACGCAAAATTTAACACTTCAAAAGGTGTTATACTAGTGAATTTAGAATTTGAAAAAACTCCTGGAACAGTAGGTAACTTTGTTGCTTTAGCTGAAGGTAATTTAGAAAACAATTCAAAACCTCAAGGTAAACCATATTATAATGGATTAAAATTCCATAGAGTTATTGCAGATTTTATGATACAAGGAGGTTGCCCATTAGGTACAGGAACTGGATCACCTGGTTATAGTTTTGATGATGAATTTCACCCTAGTTTAAAACACAACGCACCTGGTATTTTATCTATGGCAAACTCAGGACCAGCTTCTAATGGAAGTCAGTTTTTTATAACACACGTTGCTACACCATGGTTAGATAATAAACATACTGTTTTTGGAAATGTTGTTGAAGGACAAGATGTAGTAGATAAAATTGCTCAAAATGATGTATTAGAATCTATTGAAATTATTAAAGTTGGTGAAGCTGCTGAAAAATTTAATGCTGTGGAATCCTTTAGAACTTTTGAAGGTTCAAGAGCTAAAAGAGAAGCTGAAGCAAAAGCTGCAATGCAAAAACAAATGGATGAAATTGCTACTGGTTATGATGAAACACCAAGCGGTTTACGTTATAAAATTTTACAACAAGGAAATGGTATAAAGGCAAAAAAAGGAAGTCAAGTTTCTGTGCATTACAAAGGTCAATTATTAAACGGACAAGTATTTGATTCTTCATACACAAGAAAAGAACCTATAAATTTTCAAGTTGGTGTTGGTCAAGTAATTGCAGGATGGGATGAGGGTCTTTTATTATTGAATGTAGGAGACAAAGCTCGTTTTGTAATTCCATCTAATTTAGCTTATGGAAGCAGAGGTGCTGGTGGAGTTATTCCTCCTAATGCAACACTTATATTTGATGTTGAATTAATGAAAGTTAGCTAACAATAGTTATAAATTGAATTTAAAATCGTCTAAACTTGTAAAGGTTTAGACGATTTTTTATTTTTACACATAAACATAGCTTTTCAAAAATGAATTTAAATAGAATTATTTCAATTATAATATGTTTACTCCTCCTTAGTTGTAATTCAAAAGATAACAGTACTGAATTTATAGAAAAAACTAGTGGTAGGTATCTATTTAATTCTGATGAAGTAGTTGAAGTATATTTCAATGAAAGTGAATTGTACATAAATTGGCGTGGTGCAAAGAAAATTAAACCTTTAAAAGTAAATGATAATACTTTTTTTGTAAAAGAAATGAATGAGAAAATTCAATTTTTAACGAATCCTATAGATATAAAATATTATTTAGTTTTTGTTCCAAAAGAAGAAAATGACACTTTACAATTCAAAATTAGAAAATTAGAAGCTACCGAAAAAATCCCTAGTGAATATTTAAACAATGATAATTTTGAAAAAGCATTGGAAGGGTATTTTATTATAAAAAAAAGAGATTCACTAGATAATTCTATTGATGAAAATACATTGAATAGGTTTGGTTACAAAGAATTAAGAGAAAAAAATTATTCCAAAGCAATAAATATTTTTAAAATAAATGTTGCTTTATACCCAAAAAGCTCAAATGTTTATGATAGTTTAGCTGATGCTTATATAAAAAGTGGTGATACATTAAAAGCTACTGAAAATTATGAAAAATCTTTACAATTAGATTCTGGTAATAGAAGAGCAAAAATGCATATAGAAAAATTTAAAAAAATTGGGTAACATATTTTTTCTTAAATTTAAAATCTAATTTTATTTTATGAAAAATTTGCAACAATGGTTTGATGAATATGCTGTAAGTCATCAAAATAAAACCAATCAATTAATCCATTACATATGTGTACCTACTATATTTTTTAGTATTGTTGGTCTGTTAATGAGTATTCCATCAACAAAAATTGAAACTGTTTTAAACATAAATAATCCAATTATAGAAAATTGGGCTTCAGTAATCTTATTTTTTTTAATGCTCTTTTATGTAAGACTTTCCTTTAGTATTTTCATAAAAATGTTACTTTTTTCTTTAATCTGTTTAATTGGAAACGGCTATTTAGCAGCCCTCATACCTTTATTTTATACATCTTTAACTATTTTTGTTATTGCCTGGATCGGTCAATTTTACGGACATAAAATTGAAGGTAAAAAACCATCTTTTTTTAAAGATTTACAATTTTTATTGATTGGTCCTGCTTGGGTATTTGAAAAATTATCAAAAAAGTAAATTTTATTTTATGAGAGGTGTATTTATATTTTTAATAGTATTATTTTCAAGTACACTTTTCTCGCAACAAGCAGAATACAACGTTTTAAATACCTCAATAAATTCTGAATTTGCTGAACTGGGAGCTTCATTTTTATATGGTAATACTATAATTTACGCTTCATCAAAAAAAAGTGATGAAGATAAAAGTTTAAAAAAAGACAGAAGACGTAATAATAGTCAAGGGCATCTTGAACTTTACAAAGGTATAGTTACTGAAAATGGAGATATTATAGAAAATGGTAGATTTTCAAATGAAATTAAAAATAAATATTTTGAAGCAGACATTTCATTTACTCCAGATTTAAAAACTGTTTATTTTACATGGAATAACTATTATAGTGCTGAAAACAAAGAAGATATTGAAAAATGGAATACACTCAGAATTGTAAAAGCGAGTGTTACTGATAATTTTCTAATTGGTAATATTTCTTTTTTACCTATAAATAGCAGTTCTTATTCAGTAAGAAACCCAATTGTTAGTAATGATGGTAAAAAATTGTTCTTTGTTTCAGATATGCCGGGTGGTTATGGGGAAAATGACATCTATTATATAGACATTTTTTTAGACGGAACGTATGGCAAACCTATAAATTTAGGGCCTGCTATAAATTCAAAAAACAGCGAACTTTATCCTTCAATAGATAGCAATCATAATTTATACTTTTCATCAGTAGGAAAAGATAGAAAGAATGGTTTAGATATTTTTAAGAGTGAATTTAAAAATGGAAACTACCAAAAGGCAATTGCCTTACCAGAACCTATAAATAGTGAATTTGATGATTTTGGTTTTGTAGTAAATAATACAACAAATTCAGGTTTTTTCACTTCTAATAGAACTGGAAGTTTGGGAGATGTAGATATTTATGCTTTTACTACCAATAAAAAAGAGTGTATTCAATCGCTAACGTTTAATTTTATAAATCAGAATACAAAAAAACAACTTACACAAGTTTCTGGAACGTTGACTGTTAACAATAAAACTATTGAAAGCTTTAATTTTAAAGAAGAAATTCAATTTAAAACAAAGCTAAAATGCAATACAAACTACAAAGTTACTGCATTTAAAGAAAATTTTTTACCGCTTGAAACCACTTTTTCCACTTCCAACACTTTTGATACATCTTTAAATAAAACATTTTCTTTAATCCCAATAGATTGCACTCAAAATATTGAATTAATTATTACTTCAGCAAATCAAAATCAAGTAATTGACAATGCTACAATTCAATTAATTTCTAACGGAAATATTATTGATTCTAAAAATTATACTATCGGAAAAACTATTGCTTTCCAAATAAATTGTAACTCATCCTACGAAATTATATCTACAGCTGATAATTTTGAATCTTCAAAAATCACATTTTCTTCCAATGGAAATTATAATGCTAAAACAATTCAACAAATAATTTTAATTCCTAAACAATGTAATCAAGTTATTGCAGGAACAATAACAACAAATAACAATGTTCCTTTAACTGGGAATGTTTCATTATATTTAAATGGTAAAATTATTGAAAAAAAGACAGCCGATAAATTTAGATTTAACGTAAACTGTAATTCAGCTTATAAAATTATAGTTGAAGCCAATAATTATGATCCTGCACAAATAACAGTTTCAACAGATAATACCTATACTAAAGTTACAGATGTTATTGCTTTATTAATTCCTAAAGCATGTAACCAAATAATTGAAGGATATGTAGTAAATAAAAATAGTAACATTCAGCCAAAAAATACTACAGTTTCTTTATTTTTAGATGGAACTTTAAAGGAAAGTAAAAACGTATCCAACAATAATTTATACAACTTTTCAGTTGATTGCAATTCAAATTATATGATTATTGCTGAAGCAGAGAATTTTGAAACAAATCAAATTGAATTTTCTACAACTGCTGAATACAACATTAAAACACAAAAAGATATTGCCCTAATTCCTAAACTTTGTAATCAAATTGTATCTGGAATTGTAAAAAGTGATTCAGATGTTTATCCGCTAAAAAATGTAGTTGTATCGCTCTTTTCAAATGGAATATTAAAGGAAAAACAACTTGTTAATGACTTTTATACTTTTGCAATTGAATGTAACAAAAATTATACTGTTGTAGCTGAAGCAAGTAATTATGAAACCCGTAAATTAGAATTTTCAACAAATAATAACAATAAAACTACAGTTGAAAAAAACATTTCATTATCACCAAAATTATGCTATCAAAACATAGAATTAATTGTATTAAATAGCGAAAGTAATTTTAGAATAAAAGATGTTACAATTTCATTGTATTTAGAAAATGAAAAAATTGATACAAAAAATATTATTACTAATAATTCACTGACATTCAATTTAAAATGTAATTCTAATTACAAAATTATTGCTGAAGCTGATAATTTTGAAACAAATCAAATTGAATTTTCTACAACTGCTGAATACAACATTAAAACACAAAAA
>Ga0102810_1000037_pt1 | contig 33613 bp, 66 predicted proteins | sample ColrivemetaGS573_FD_84506 | JGI IMG/M metagenome (GOLD analysis project Ga0102810, IMG submission 84506) | Estuarine microbial communities from the Columbia River estuary - Ebb tide ETM metaG S.573 | ecosystem: Environmental > Aquatic > Marine > Intertidal zone > Estuary | place: USA: Columbia...
AACAATATCAGCTAGTTAGGGCCCCCGAAAGGGGGCTTTTTTGTGTCCCGGGCATGGTTGCAAGTGTGACAGGTTGGCGCACTGTTCAACATTGCGACACTCTGAGAGGCGTTCAAATTCTCTAAGTGTGCGGAATCATTGGGGGGCATGGTTGGCATTGTGTGTGCATTGTCTAGGGTTATGCAAACTGTACTTGTCACTTTTTCCCCTTCTCTTCTCTCATCACTTGACAACGATCTCATCGTTGCCGAATTTGTCGGCTTCGGTGATGATGCTATGGTGGATGCTATTCAGGCCCTAGAGGGGGCCCCTGAGGGCGTAGCGGCCCAGTGTTGGGTAGTCGATCAAGATTGTTTCGACGGTGTGCGTGAGGTGTGTCTGGCCGACATCGCCCCCGATTGCATCATGCAAGGCGAAGCGGCTTGGGATTGTTTCCAGCCCGCCCCCGACGCTTGGGATATGGCGTGCATGATTGACGACGATCGCGCTATCAAGGAATGGGAGGAACTATCTGGCGAATCTTGGGAGGGCTAGGCTGTCAAGCTCAAGGGCCCCCGAAAGGGGGCTTTTTTGCGTCCGGGATCTCTTGGCATGCTGGCACGCAGCTTGCAAGGGGTCATGGTTGGCATGCTTTGTGGCAGGGCTCTCAGAGGGGCGCAATTGTCTGGCCTACTTTAACAGCTTGGCATGTAGGCAAAACGCTTAGCGGGCAGTTTTGAGGGCTCTATAGGCGTGTCAATAGCTAATGCTTAGGGTAGCGATCCCGGGGTTTGCTCGTGGCATGTAGCTTGCATGCGTGCACTATAGTGCTATTAGCAAGAGCTGTGCCAATGGGCAAACAGCGTTTGGCTCACTATGACATTGATGTCAATTTGCTCTCTAAGGGCTCAAAACAGCGTTCTAAGCGTTTTGCCTACATGCGCAGCTATTTTAGTAGGGGGGCAAGGGCACCGGGCGCATACGCGCTTTACAGCGCTAGGCTCGAGCCGATCCCGGGTCATGGTTGCTAGGGTCTACAGTCCCCAGTGCTAGGGACTTTTGTCCCCATTGCAAGTGTGCGCAATCATTCAGGAAATCAGCAAGTGGAGACATTTGTCCCCATTTGGTGGGGACTATTGTTCCCAGCTGCACAGGGTCATGGTTGCTAAGTGCTTGAAATCACTAGCTAGCAGTGTTGGCATCTGCTGTGCATTGCTTAGGGTTATGACACTACAGACTCTAATCTCTCTTGTTGGTTCTACTCTTGATGCTGCTAGCGAGGCGGGCTGTGCACAGCGGCTTTCTAAGGCGTGTGCGGAGTCTCTTAAGGCTGCAGCCCTTGGAGATATGGGGGAGGCTGTCGAACTCTGGAAAATGGCCGCTAGTGCGCTTCCTTGCACGCGTTGTGATGGTAGTGGGCTGATTATGCATGCTAAGACTACCGAATTTTGCGGGTGCAACTAGCACAGAACTATAGGGGGCGCAAGCCCCTAGAAAGGAGGAAAATATGACTAAGAAATCAAAAAAATCAGATGATGCTTTGCTTAGGGCTACGGTAGTAGCAGTGGCCCGAAAGGAGCGCGTGATCGCCGCTGCTATTGCTGCATTCGATGCAAAGCACAAGAGGTAGCAGATAGCAAGCTGCTAGCCCCCGAAAGGGGGCTTTTCTGCGTTTCGGGGAGATCCCTAGTGTCATGGTTGCAAGGGTCTACAGTCCCCAGTGCTAGGGCCTTCTGTCCCCATTGCAAGTGCTCGAAATCATTGAGGAATTCGGAGGTGGAGACATTTGTCCCTAGCAAGTGGAGACATTTGTCCCCAGTTGCACAGGGTCATGGTTGCTAAGTAGCTGAAAACACTAGGCAGCAAAGCTGGCATCTCGTGTGCATTACTATAGAGGCATGAAGCAACGATTTGACCTTTCCGCCCTTTCCCTTCTCACTCAAAGCTTCGAGGCTCCTAGCGAGACCCTCGAAATCATCACACTGCTTACAATCGAAGACATCGAGATCCTCGATGCAAGCGCGCAAATTATGCGCGACATAGAAGAGGAGCTTTTCGCTCCTAGCTTCGGCATGTAGGCAAGCCCCCTACATAGGGGGCCATGGTTGCAAGGGGGCGCACAATTTGCGCCCCTTTTCTGCATGCTGACAGCGAAGAATCTGCGTGTAGGCAAGCCCCCTACATAGGGGGCCATGGTTGCGAAGCACGCACAATCTGCGTGTATGACATTCATGTCATATGACACAGATGTCACGTATGACATAGATGTCGTGCAAATGCTGCGCGCAAAGAATGCGTGTTTGTTAAGGGGGCACGTGCAGATTGTGCGCGTATGACATAGATGTCGCATATGACATTCATGTCGTATGACACAGATGTCACGTATGATCTGCATGTCAGGTATGACATCGATGTCGTGTAGGCAAGTGTGTGCAGAGGTAGGCAGAGGTGCTACATGTAGGTGTCATGGTTACATGTAGGTGTATGTACCCATTCTTACTACCACTAACCACATGTAGGGGTATATCTCCAGGGGAGGAGCTGCCCCTGACAATTTTTTATAAACTCATTTTACGTGGAAAATGGGCCTATTCGTAGGGATCTAGGCCAAATTTGAAAAAATTCGGGGGCGATAAGGGGTGAATATGGGGTGTAAACGGGCCAAATCCGAGAAAATATATAAAAAATTTTGTCGGATCTACGGTATTGACACGGATAGGGAAAAATCGTAAGCTGCTTGCATGGAAGAAACGAAGATAACGACTGAAGCCGTGCAGGTGGTGCGCGAGAGGCTCATGTGTGAGTGCGGTGGCGAGTACAAGAGTACGGGCTGTGGGAAAATGGGGATAGTTGCGCAGTATCAGCACCAGTGTGACTCGTGTAGGGACATAGATTGGTTTGCAGTAGTGTATCCGCAGATTGTGTACGTGGGGGTTGAAGATGAGTAAAGACGAATTAGATGAGTTGAAAGACGCGATAGAGGGATACGAAGGAACGAAGCTAATGGAGTACCTTAAGAAGGCTGAGTTACCTCCTGAGGCTCTGTGGGACGTCATCGAACTGCTAGTGCGGGCGAAGGAGGAGCAATTCGATGCCTGGTGTGCTCAGCATGATACTTCTACGGACCTGGCGTATAGGCTCCGTAAAATGCAGGAGGGGTTGCACGGCCTTAGAGACGCGGTAGGAGATGTCATGTACAACTTCATCGAGGCAGGACTTGAGTAAAGCACTGTGTAACTATTGTGGGCATGCAGAGAGTGCTCATAAGCCCGACACGTTTATGGCGTATGACCCTAAACTAGGGAAGCGCCGGAAGTACGAGTATCAGGACTGTCGGTGGTCCGTGACAATGCAAGTAGATGGGGATACTATCACTAACTCCTGCCTTTGCGGGTTGTTTGAAAGAGAGTAAGATGAGACTTAACGAGAACTACGAGCAGGAACGCCTGCAAGAGAAGATTGAGAAGCTAAAGAACGAAATTGCTGGTGAGAGCCGGTGGGTTATGACTAAACTTGAGGACTTGATTGAGCTAGTTTTGGAGTATCACGTAAATGAGTAAAAAAGAGACGATTACAATTGAAGTGCCCGTGGAGTGGGCGGAGGATGTGGTTAATAGCCGCGAGAAGGGGGCACACAGGATGTACGAGCCGGTTTCATACAATTTGGAGGGGAGTGTGTACTCTAAGTGCAAGCAGGCCTTAGACGCCCGGATGACGCCTCTGGAGGAGTGGGAGGAAGATTTGCATCTTGACTACAATGTCGCGTACTTTGCCAAGGCGTTAGCAGAACGTAGCCTTTACCCAGGCCTGCACGACGCCAAGCTCATGGCTGCCTCTATGCAGATGCTGAAGGCGTTGATTGAGGTTATAAAGCCTGCGACGGAGAATGGCTATTGGGATGACCGAGTTAAGGTAGCTAAAGCAGCCATCCATGCTGCGCTTCCTGAAAACGTAGCTAAGGACGTGCTCGATGAGTAGTGTACAAGACACCTATAAGACTGTGTACCGCTGCAAGACAAACACGTCTAGTGAGTATGAGTACGTGGTTGCCACCGACATTTCGGAGGCCTTATGGTTGCTAGTCAGGCTCAATAAAACACAGGCCTCCAACCTGTGCTTTGCTATAAAGAGCATTGAAGAGGTTGGGTTTGCTGTTACTGAGGAATACGTTGAGCATAGGGAGAACAATGAGTAAAGACAATGGACCACTGACCTTCGAGTTACTCGATGAACTGATCAACGATATGCCTAGGCGGGAGGCTGCTCAGCACGAAGCTCAAATGGAGTTCATTCTCAATCAGAGTAAGTGGGAGCGTGCGATCATGAACCGTATGTCGCGCACAGGATACACAGGTGGACTGGACGCAACGACTCGACAGATGATCCAAAATATGAAGTTCGGAGTGCCTTACTCACACTGCATCACCGACGAGGCCAAGCTCCCACGATTCACTAGGCTTCGCCGCCAGCTATTCAAGGCTCTCCTATGTTGATGAGTAGCCTAGACAGCCTAATTCTAGCTTCTCAGGACGACGTCTACGCGCAGATAGAGGCAGATATCTGCAGTATGCTAGCTGCAGGAGCACTGCTAGAGGACTTCCATCTTCAGAACTGCAGCTTCAACCCATGTCACACGTACCTTATGTACTGCGGGGAGATCTTTAGAGGGTATGAGATAGTGTACAAGACGGAATAGGCCGAAAACAACGAAGCCCCCATAACGGGGGCTTTTTTGCGTCTTGACCATTCCTGTCACTTCAATGTTTCACCGCCTTATCGCTATCCGCTTGTGCCTGAGCTGTGGTTGCCGAAGAGCGCATCGACTCCACCACTGGGCGGAGTTCTTCGATGAGTGACTCAAGACTATCCGCATGTCTTTGGCACCCTAATGCGTTCCCACGAGTGTAGTCAAGGATCCAGTAGGCACTCAACGTCGCGATCATCAGCGAGCTTTTCTTTAGGGCGTCAAGGAGGTGGTCAATCCCAGGGTCCCCTAGCTTGAAGCTGTGGACCTTTGTCATCAGCAGTTTAGCAGACTGTGGGATACCCTCTGGGTTTCTCTTGATCTGGTCTGTTACCTCGTACGCTAGGCCCGTCAAGGTCTGGATTTTTTTAATTAAGTTACGATCTTTGCTCATTAGTAATGTCCCTTGCAGTACGGGCGGTTACAGTCCCAGCATTTGGGAGCTTCGTCGTACTCCTTAGCCTTACGCTCCAATTCCTGGAAGTAAGTCCAAGTCTTTGTCCTACCGCACTCTTCCTTTAGTTGGATGTTCTCAGCCTCCAACTTCGTGACGACCTCGGTGAGGTGTAGGACCTGCTTGTTCCACGTATTAAGTGACTTCTCTAGGTCACGGTTCTCAGCCTCTAGCCTCTCAACCTCTTCGTCGGCGTCTTCTGGCCAATGTCGTGTTCCCATTATACTTCTCCTCTTACTTTCACTGGAAATCCCAGGAAGTGCTCAAGCTCCCCCCGCACTCCAGTAGTTAGTTGGTGAGTGGATTCCCATCTAATCACCTCGATTTGCGTCACTTTCCCTTGCAGACACAGCCTCACCAGCACGTCACTGATTAAGGCCTTACTAAGCACTCTAGGCACCATTACGTACATGGCTCTGTACGGCCCACTTGTCCCTACGTCTTTACTCATTCTTCTTCCTCATACGCTTCGTCAAACTTCTCCCACAGTTCCTCGGCAAAATCTTCTGCAGCCTGTGCTCGCTCTCTCATAACCTTCAACGTATCCCCCACTGAGCAATACCCTTTGTGCCTAGGCAGCCTTACACAGCGCCCTCGGAACCCTGCTGGCTTGTTGCAGTAGAAGTAGTTCAACTCAACTCTTGGCATTAGCTTTCTCCCCTATCCTTGCTAATGGAGGTACAGTGCTCCATCTTGTCAATCACAGCCTTTAGCCTACGAATCTCTCCTATCAGCTTGAGAGTCTGCGGCATATCCTCTCCCCAGCGAGGCTTCAACTCATCGAACTGTCGGAAATACCCCTCGTCGCTTAGGTTGCAGCCACACATACCCCCCGCGTTACACCCACAAGACCAACTGTAGCGGAAGGCTTTCTCAATCTTGTCTAGCTCTTCGTCGGTGATTGATTTAGTCATCATTCCATTGTATCTTCCCCAATACCTCATTGGCTACATCCAACGGTAAGGCGGCTCTGATAGCCTTGGTTATTGCAATGCCTCTGGTGCAATCCCTGCGCCATGCGCTCGCTTCTAGTATCAACGCCTCAAGCAACTGAGGAGCGGCTGCCATGAGATGTGTTTGGTGTGCTACACATCCAGTGATTTCCATTCTACCGCCTTTTACGTCAATCCCCCATAGCCCTACATGCCTCCAAGGCAAGCACATCTCCTCACGCCACTTCTCTAGCTTCGTCTTGCGAGCAGCTAGTGCTTCTCTACAGGCAGCTGCCACACCAGTCCTATGTCCAAGTTGGCCGTCCCACAAGTCTGCATATATTTTTGCAATTCTCACTGGCACGTCAATAGTCACCATCTCTTCTTCTTCGTCACTCATAGTTCTCTCGCTTCCTCAATCCTAGTACGGATCTCATGACAACTCTTCCTCGTACACTTCTTATCCCAGCATATGGCTCCTTCAGTATACTCTAGGAGGTCCTCAGCAATCTCTTCCCACACCTGTGCCTTCTCCTCTGCGTCTGCCTGGCAGTCCTGACAGCCTCCTAGGAGTGAGCGTCCGTGCTCACAGCTATTCCATTCCATTAATTCTCTCCTTATGGAACTCTTCTTCCTATTTATAGGTTTCCAAGTAAACTTAAAAATTTTCGGAAGTGTTTTCCCTCACGTAGCACTAGCCCTCAAGAGAATCTAACCTATCCTTGACTATCTCTCTAATCATAGTCGGGTTAGCCCTCCCACTCACGGCGTGCATAACTGCTGCGACTATGGTTCTCGTGTCGCTTACTGTGTTGTTATGGAACATTACAGCGTCTACGATTCCCTCGAAGTAGGCCCTTGGAGGGACTAGTTGAACTAGCCCCGAACCCTCTGAGTCCTCCTTCATTTTTCTTCCCTGGCATTCTTCGTTATAGAGTAGGCAATATTTTCTGCGTCTTCTACTAACTTATGTATAGCCCTGACGACCCTGTCAAGTTCATTATCACTTCCTACCACTGTGTAGTAGAATCTGAGACCTCCGAACTTGTTCTTAATCTGTGAGATCTTCAAGTCAGTCAATGGCCTACTTGCACGACGTAGTTCCCACTCAATAGCAGCACACAGATGCCACAAAACTCTCTCCCACTCGTCGGGTATGTCGTACCCGCAGGACACGTCCCTGAAGAACTCAGGCCACCTCTTTGCGAAGCTCTCCTCACTTGACAGATTCAACTACAAAGTCTCCACGGGCTCGAACTGGTATTCGCCGCAACAATCGTAGCTTCCACAGTGCATAGACCCACACTGTGGGCAGGAGAAAATCCCAAACTGTCTCTCAGGCCCCAGGTCTTTACGGTTAGACACTTTCCTGCATATTAGGCACATGTACTCTTCGTTTTCTTTATCGTTCATTCTAAAACACGTCCTCACCGTCATCATCATCGTCATCATCATCGTCTGGACGAAACCAGCTAGTACTAGAGGAGTCTAGGTCCCACTGGAAGTGTATGTCTCCAACGTGAGTGCCCATAGCTGGGGTCACGTCCATACGTACTTCTACAGGAACTCCGTCACTTTCCTCACACGTAAGACAAAACCTGTCACCCTCTCCGTCCTTATGAAGGTTGAGACCTACGTATTCCTTTAGCCTAGCACCACATATTGCACACGGAGGAAGACCCTTACGCATGGCTTAATGCACCTTCTGGGAAGAGTCTTCACACCGCTGCATGGCTTCCATGATGTCGGAAACAATTTTAAGTTGAGTGAAGCTCAGAGTGGAGCCAGCAGTTTTCCAGGTACTCCACTCATCCCAGCAGTTTTCGCGCCTCTGGTGCTCTATTCGAGCTTTTCCCTCACTAATAAAGGCTACAATACGTTCCTGAAGCTCCCACCCACCATCAACGTCTCCTCCACTACACTCTAGCACCACTTCAGTCACCTAAGTCTGTCCTCTCGAATAGACTGTGCATGGTACTGCTGGACACTTTAAACAAGTCCACCCTGAGCATATCCAGGTCGTCTGCGTGCAAGATTTCACCTACTACACCGAACTCGAACGCAATTCCACACTGCTTTGCTACGTATAGCGCCTCAGCGTCATCTCTCTTCTTAAACCACATTATCTATCCTCCATTGAAATCACAAGAATCACTACTGCAACCACCACTATTGGGAAGTACAGGAATGTCCACTCAAAGCACAACTATTCTTTAGTATCTTTTGCTGTCCTAGCGGGGATTCGAGCGTCTAGCTCTGCCCCACAGTTCGTGAGGGACTCCCCGATAGTTTTAGCAGAGTTAAGGATATCATTGAACACCTCTTTGTTACCTGCAGATAGGCTGGCACCCATAGCAAGTTCACCGATTAGCTCCGGAAACTTTACAATAGACATAACCAACACCGACGTATCCATCGACATAGCCTCGTCTGGGCTGACAGCGGGCTCCTTACCGAGGAGCCTCAGCTCTTCAATTCGACTGTTGATACCCTCCTGCTCGGAAGCTTCTCGCTGCTGCTGTTGGACAGGTTGTTCGGAACTTAAATCATCAAAATCAATTTTGCTCATGCACCCATAGTACCGTACCAGCGAGCGTTGTCAACGCTTTTTGATGCAAATCATGTCTGCTATGTCGGGTGCCCCGTACTTGGCTTTTCCGGTGCGGCACCGCAGGTTGCTGGACACCAGAAGCTCCCCTGAACTATGAGTATGCCCAGCCAATACTTCGAAGTTAGTGATAGGGAACTCCGCCGCTACCTCCTCTAGGACATCTCCCAACACCTTAGACGTAAACCAAGGAGACCAGCACTCATCTGAGTGGTGATATATATGCCAGGCAGCCTCAACCCAAGGAGGAACATGCGTCAGGAAGTATACAGTGCTGTACTCCATAGCTGCTTCCGTTAGATAAACGCGTGCTAGGTCTGCTTCCGCTTTTGCTATTTTTCTAAGCTCGTCTAGCAGCTTTCCGTGGTCATATTTGAACCCCTGTAGCTCATCAATTATCTTCCAGTCGTTCATAATGATCTTAGGAGGGTCAGACTTACCGTACCTCCCATCATACCAACCGTCCACGCCTACTACTGCCACATCATTTGTCAGGCCACACACACCCGCTTCAGGAAGCCAGTAAAGATTATCAATAGTACTCGTTAGGTTGGTCATCTCCCTCCTAACAGCCTCCATACTTCCACCGTAATAGTCGTGGTTGCCTAACACAAAGTAGATTGGTCGGTCAAACTTGTCGTCCATCTCTAAAAGGTACTCAGACACATTTTTAGCTTCTGCTACGTCCCCTGTAATGAAGACAGCGTCCGCCTCGGTGTACACGACTTTGTCAAAGAAATCTCTGTTACCCTCCTTAAAGTTCAAGTGTAGGTCAGTAGCCCAACAGATGGTCACATGGTTTTTACTTTTCATTATAGCTAATCAGTCTCCGGCTGCTCATTGCTCACCCTACCTGAGAGGTCGCCAACTACCTTATCAAAGGCTTCCCATGCGACTACTGGGTTGTCCCAAGAACCTGTCCGGATGTCGCACAAGTGCTCTACCTCTTTGTTGTATGGGTACGCAATTGTAAAAATCTTAGCACTCTTTCCATGACGTGCTCGGTACGCTGTAATGTTGCCAGGGGAGTCATCAATCAAGATGTCCCCGCTGATCAGGTATTTTTTGTGAGCCATGATAACCTCATGGTTAGTTAGGAACGGGAAATGCTCCCTAGCCCACTCATATTTAGAATCAGCGCAGCCCCAAGGAGTTGCGGTAACGAACACTACTTCGTGACCAGCTACTTTCCACTTACGGATAGTTTTTACCGCACCATCGATAGGATTCAGGCTCCTGAACAGCTCTGGCGTGAAGTACCCGTACAGTTTCTTCCTACATTCAGGCTTAACGTACAAGTGAGTACTCCAAGACAGTACGTCGTCCGGGGTCAAGTTGTCGTCCCACTCCTCGTTGTAAGCCGCGAACCACTTCTCCTGAAGGTTGGCTACGATGCTGTCCATATCCACCAAAATTGTCAATTTTTTATAATTCATTCAATGTCACCGTTATAGCGATGTCGGCGTCCCCGACACACTTGCTATGGACAAAATAGCACCCTGTTCCAGAGGCTGCAATGAAATTGTACTCAGGACCACGAACTTTCTTGCAACATACAAAGCACCTTGGAACCTTGTACTCTAGGCAGTCCAGGTGCCCGCAGTCGGCAGTACACGGGAACACGTCATCGCACACTGAGCACTGTTGCTCGATCTTTTTGCTTCGGCCCTTGTATGAAATCCAATCACAGGTTCCACATTTCTTTTCTCTTCCCATAAACACCTCAAAAAGTAAGAGCCGGGAACAGTCCCGGCTCTACATTAAGCATAAGTTCTATCAAGTTTCTTTTCAACTAAAATATCTTCTTCGTCCCTTTCAAGGTTACAGTCCATACACAGCAGCAGTAAGCTACCGAACTGTTCAATACTAGTCACTGCCACTAGTGCTAATGAATCCTTACTTCCACAATCTTCGCAGGGGTCAGCCTCCTTTAGGATCTTGTCGTATTCTTCTTCGTCTCCATTATAGTTAAAAAACTCCACTTCTGTGCGCCTTTCATCTACAACACCATCTTCCCAAAATCTTCTATGCCTGGAGCTGGGTCTAAGTCCACCTCTCCAGTGTCTGATGGAGGGGGAAGGATTCTCATCCTCTTCAGAGCTTCAAGGAACGAGCAAGCCTGGACTGAGTAGGAGTCAGCGGCCTCAGCTATAGTGTCACCGTATGCGGTGGTAGGAAAGCCAGGAAGGAACTTTATGGCAAAATCACACAACGTAGGAGAGTATGCTTCGTACTTACTCCTAGTCTTCGACCATTGGACCACTATCTGGTAACCTATCGTGGACACTACTCTAGTTCCTCTTCTAGGTCCTCAAGTGTGAAATCACACGTGACTACCTCTGGACCTCTACAGGATAAAAACATCGACCACAGCGACGACATAGTTGACCCAAACTCGTCCACTACACTGATCATCTCAGCATCGTCTTTCCCAAGCTCCTTGACGATCATGTCGTCAATAGCCTCGTCTATGTCCTCGTCGGACACTTCCCTATTTCTAAGCTCATCACGCATAATCTCGATTGCCTCAAATTCATCATCTGCGGCCACCCACCATAAGGACTTTATGTCTACTTCATACAATTTCATTTAAAAACCTCTTAGCTTCGCACGCCCCACATTGGCAGTTATCCGACATTTTATTATTCGCTACCAAAGACTTAAGCAACTCTTCTGCCCTTTTGAGCCTGGAAATTAGCGTTTCAATGTCTTCTTCGGTCAGCACGTTACTCTCTCTCTGGGTAAAGCCTGACTACTTTCTCGATCTGGTACTGCCTCTTGCACGACCGGTTGACGATATCATAATCATCACATTTAGCTATATATTTCTCGATCTCAATTACAGACATTTCTTCGTCTTCCGCAGTAACTGGAATTTCCACGTAGTACGTTACTTCTAGATGTACTCGATGTTTCTTGGAGATCATATGTCGATTACAACAACTCCTCTTTGTGATTCTTCTTCTTCTTCTTCATTACGAACTTCTTCCGGTGGCATATCGTACAATACCGCCCGCTCCCCGTACTCTTGGTTCTGCTTGAGTTTTTTCTCTTTTTCATCTCTTATGATCATAGCGATTATATTCGTATCTATTGTCATAGTTAATTATGCTCTCCGTCGTCTTCCTCGAATCCTTTGATTCGGTCTAGCTCTCCGATATCTTTTAATATCATAGCACAGTACTTGCTTGCAAGTCGATCCGTGGTGCTGATCGCCAGTAAAGATAATGCAGAAAGCAGGAATTCCAACTTTTCTTCGACAGATCCACCCTTTTTACTCACAATAAAGCCCCCTAAGGTACAACACACCTGCCGCGTCTAGAGCTTTTCCGTACCTTGAGTTAGAGTGCATAACTAGGTGGTGGTCCTCCTCATCGTACTGGTCCTTCAGGCCAAGGACGTGGCCAAGTTCGTGAGACATTATGTTGTCCATGTAGGCGTTATCTTTAACCTTCAGCGTGTACACATGTACGTCGCTTCCCCAATAGTAGACACCCATGCTAGTACGCCTAACCACGTACTTCTGGGACGCGGCCCAGTTCCTACCAGGAGGGTTAGGCTCTACGGAGATCTTAACCTCTGATTCTGTGTCTGCAGACAGCGCGAATACGTTACACCCAACAGCCTTGTTCCACATATTGACACTCCTAGAGGCGTGCGCGTCTAGGACCGTAGCCAACACCCCAGTGGACTTAACCCGGATGGGAATATTAGGATGCACCACTATGCCTTTATCGTGCCATAAGTCCGCTCTTGTAAGATAAGGCTTGACGTACGTAAGAGAGTGTGGTTTACTGTGCCCGCAGCTTAGGGCATGCCCAACCACGGTCAAAGCCACAAGTAGCACAAAGCTGGAAGTAAGCAATTTGTTTATTATTTTTGTCACCACCTTAAATGATAGACTAGTTGCTTACTCCAGTCAATGCACTTAATGAGCGGCAGTCACTTCTTACTTACGGATATCGCGTAAAGCCTTGATTCCTCGTCTGGAACCGACTTTCTAGCGTTCCACCACTGATACATGAGCCACTCTCTACCCCATACGTGAACCCCGTTCTCAGCGACGTTGTACTTGAAGTTTGACGAGTCAATTACCACTACCCTGTCGCCGAGGCTCCCTACACACACAACCCAGTGCTCCCAAGCCTGGGTACACAGTATGATGGCCTCCCCCTGTATTAGGGACCCGTGAACCCATTTCCAAGCATCTTTCTTGGAGTTTGACCGGTACTCGGAAACTCTGAACCCGTGGTGCTTTATAGCATCCATAATTCCAAATTCGTCGGTACCCATCTTTGTGGTCCTGCACAGGTGAGTTAAGTGGTCCTCGCTGTCCTTTACCCCAAACGCACGAAGCACGTTCCTGACCGTGGCAGGACCACATTTCCACGGCTTGGACTGCAGTTTCATGGTCAGGCTCCTCGCCAGTGACCATCAATAACAAATAGTAGCTGACGCTTACCGTTTGGATAGATGACACAGTGGCAATGCGCCCAACTACTGGGTCCGCTCGTGTAGTCCATCCTAAGAGTACTTGAAGTACCTGTTTGGAACGCTCCGTGCCGTATACCAGGACTGTGGCTGTGCCCAATCACAGTCTTTGCTCCAATTTTAGCATACTGGTTGATGGACCCCCTAGACCCATTAGAGCCCTGGTCACCGTGGAAGCTGATAAGCACGCCACCTATACTGTCCTCTGCATCCCTGTCAAGGAAGGTCGTCTTCGACTCCAACCTAGACTCCATCCATAGGGCGAATGGGTCCTTGTAGACTACCCCCCTCTCCTGGAACTCAATAGTCTCCTTTAGAAGCCCCCAAATCTCCAACCATACGTCCGCATTCCAAGGCTCCTGAGCTGGGTGTGACTCTTTCAACCACCTAAGCAGGTGGTCGTGGTGGTTAGAGGCAACAATAATATTCTCAGCAAAGCTAGGGGTGGTCTCGTCGATATGCTTTACAGTAAGCTCTAACTCGTTTAGAACTTTGTGGTGCCCGTTCTTGTGCTTACTGTACTGGATAACTGGGTCGAGACGGTTATGGTGGGATATAGAGTACCCATCGAACACGTCATGCCTAACTATTCTTTCAGGCCGCAAGGTGTTCACAATACTGTCTTTATTCAAGTATGTAGCATCCTTATTCTTGCTGTCGTTGAACATAGCATGTTCGTCTCCAGTAATTATAGCCAGCACGCTCTTAGACTTCTCTACTTTTTTAGGCCCGTAGTAGCGGTTCAAGTCGTAGAATCCTCCGCTATCGTCTGCGCTGACTGTGCGACAGTGAAACCTTGACCCATCTCGCTCAACCACTAAAGCTCCTAAGGTATGGTGGAATTCTCCCCTGATCCCGGCCTTCGTCTCACTGTACTTTGGCAGAGTACAGCTTCCAGTGGTGTGCAACATCTTAGGCAGGTGGTGCTGAGGGGTTGGTACAGTCTTCATGGCAACCTGAGGGTGCCCGAAGATCGCGCTAGCCCCCCTGCTTAGCGCCTCCAACCCGGTTAGCGGGTTGCTTGCAGTAGCAGTCATCTTCACCTGGGCCATAAGCCATAAGTGCTTGTGCAGCTTCACAAGGTTGTCAGTCATGTGTGCGTGGACCTCAGACGGCCACCACGCATTATCATCCATAATCTGCCCATCAACCCTATTGGTAGGGTTTTTGTACCTGCTAGGCACTACCAATATGCAAGCCTTTGTCTTCTTAGCGTATAACTTCAATGCCGCCCAAAAATCTGGAGCTATCTCGCAGTTGTTCATGGCAGAAGTTATGATGAACTTCTTTGCAGCTTTTACCTCAGCTCTTTTCTTTTTTGAAAGCTGCCACTTTATATCATTAATACCCAGAGTTGGGGCTTTCTCAACTACGGACATGTAGTCCAGAAGTGACGATCTCAGCCCTAACCGGTCTTTGTGCCTTTTATGAGCGTTAAACAGCGCGTCTACGGTTACAGACTCGTCAATAGCCTTCCCAACCCGTAAAGCAAGCTCTCTAGTTGAGGAACACTCTTCACCTACCTTGTCAAGTAAGCCTGTACTTAAAATTTCTACCCAGTTAGGCATAACACTCTCTTCCCGGCGTAGGCTTTTCTTGAAAATCTAACATTGTCAAGATATAAAGCAACGCCTGTACATTGTAGCACTTCGTAGGACAAGTTCCTAATAACTTTGTGGCTCAAGCCTCAAATATTACCTCACCCTCGTCATCGTCATCGTCATCGTAGTCTCCTGGGACATTCTCCCACAGTTCCCCACAGAACCTCACAAAGTCTTCTTTAGACACCTCAGTCCTTAGGAGGTACGCCCCCATCTTGATAAAATCCTCTCCAACAACATCTGGGTCGTCAACGTAAAAATCTGTCTTACTTTCGGACAACTTTTCCAAAAAAAGAATCATCCTAGACAGCCGGTCTTCCAGTTCACTACTCATTTTCTTCTAACCTTTCCATCTCATCAAGCGCTGCTGCCAGCAGCTCCGCTTGCTTCTTGTCAAATCTTCTTAGTATAGAGTACTTTCTATAGAACGCTCCAAGTACGAAACACGCGGTGTACATTACTACCCCTTCAGCTCTACCTACTCCGTATAGAGAGTATATTATAACAAGAACTAGCAGGGATACACATATAGCAGCGTTCTGCGCATAACTCACTGCGCGCTTGTTAAGTGTGGCCAAACGCTCTCTTAGAAGATGATCGCTGTTTCTATGAACATCTGTATAGTTTTTTTTCATGATTAGTACCTCTGGCAAGATTCGAACTTGCGTCACAGCTTTAGGAAAGCTGTGTTCTATCCATTGAACTACAGAGGCTAGCCGACCTAGTTAAGGCCAAGAGTGCTGAAAGCACTGTTACTCTCAGGACACTCAAGTAGAGCACTAGAGGGCAACTCAGTAGGGCACAGCATACCCTCGTACCGTACGAACACTCCTCCTGGTCCGCAGCACCCAAACTGGTCTACAGTCTCGTACACGATAGTTCCAACAGTAACTACGTCGTCATCAAGCCAAGGACACTCCTCGCTAGTTAAAGTCCGTATGACAAGGAACTCTCGAACTTTAGGCATTACTGGTCTTCTTCGTGCTCCACTACGTACATGATATCATTCTCACGAACTAGCCAGAACTCTTCACCGTTAACTTTCACGTCCTGACCAGCATGTTTTGCTGCCACTACATGGTCACCAACGGCTACCAGCGAGTCCACAAGAGTACCGTCCTCAGACAGCATCCCCTCTCCTACAGCCGCAACTACGGCCTGGTTGGATTTACTATGAGTCTGGTCTGGTAGGAAGAGCCCACCGGATGACTTAGTTACGTTTTCGATTCTCTTCAGTAGGACTCTGTCCCTTAAAACTCTAATTTTTTTCATTATACTATCCCTAATAGCCTTCGTACCCACACTATAAATGATCTGGCCATCTTGTCAAGAGTTTCTTTCTTAACAGGAGCAGCAACTTCAGGCACCACCAAAGACTCTTCTTGTTCTTCATCATCACCAACTAGACCACACAGCTCCTCTATTTTGGCGTAGACGTACTCCCAATCAAACCTGGGCTGGGCCCGTAGCGCCCCGGGGTCCCACCCACCATTCCTGTCGTGGCGTGTAATCGGGCTTACATCTTCGTGGCCAACAAAGCGACCGCTCTCCCACCAAAAGTCAGGCCACCCGTTCCTATCCGCTACGTCAACTGCCAGCTCAGCAATCTTATCGTGCTGGAGCTTTGTGAACCTTAGCCCCTTACCCATAGGCTCTTCCTCGGTAGTCAGTTTACCATTGTGGTGGAACACGCATGGTGGCATTTCCACGTGAACGTAGCATGAGTTAGCGTACTTCGTTGGAAATAAGTCTAACGGCCCGTCTGCTCCCTCCAAATCCCACCGTTCGTGCCACCTGCGCACCGTAGCAGCAGGTAGGTCAGCTTCCCAGTCTTCCGATTCCCGCTGCTCGGTAGTGCTGGCTCCATTGGCTTGTTGGTCCTCGTTAGCTACCTGGATTAACTCACCACCCCAACCACACACGTAGTGCGTGCCGTGGGATTTTAAGTAGTAATCAACAGCTACCTGGGAGGCTACCATCCCCCCCTTCTTTGCTCTGGAAGGTAGTGACCCTCCGGTCGTATGGACGATTAGCCCGTAAACATTACCACGCCATCCCTTAGGACGCTTCTTTTTCTTCCATTTGACCTTCCCAAGCTCTTCAGCCTGGGTTGCCACGTTAGAGATCCCGTTTTCGCTCATTTACTTAAATCCTATCTAATGTGTAATAAAATGGGCACCGTAGAAGCATTGGGGCGATGGTGCTGAGAATCAGCAGACCACTACGGTGCCCGTACCAATATTTAATTTATCATCGGTGGTCCAGAGACCCAGACCAGTGAAGGTAGTCAATCCAAGACTCAGGACAGGCTCCTCTGCTCACTGCAATCTGGACTGCAGGAACCCACTTAGGCCTTACAGGCTTCTTCTTTAACCGCATACCAGCCTGCTCGGGGGTTCTTCCACCTTTTCTAGTATTACACGGGCTGCAGGAAGATGCAATGTTTTCCCAGGTAGTTCCACCACCCTGTGACCTAGGGACCACGTGGTCGTAGGTCAACTCAGCCGTAACGAACCGCTTATTACAGTACTGGCACATCCACTGGTCCCTAGAGTAGATGTTAATCCTGCTAAATCTTACAGGTTTCCTAGGCCTCTTAAACGCGTTTACCAGCCTAGCAACGGCTGGCATCTTTATAGATACACTAGCCGACTTAATCTCACGATCATGCTCCTCAACAACCTCAGCCTTTCCTAGAAAAAGCATGGTGATGGCCTTCTGCCAGGGGATTATCCTTAGTGGCTTGTACGACTGGTCTAGAAGCAATGTTTGCGTATGAGACATTTCTAAATATACAGGGTTTCTACTCTTCGAGCAGCTTCTTAATGTTGTCTATGTGGGAGATGTAGTACTGCCCGTCTTGTGGAACGGTAACTCCGTTGGACCTACCACCGATCATGAAATGACTAACGATCCCAACTACTTTTCCGTTATTAGAAAAGCATGCACCACCAGAGTTACCGAAGTACAGATCTGCACTGACCCTGATAAATCCTCCAACATCTAGGGTAGAAACATGTCCACGAGTTATGCTCTGACCTTCGTACACCTTGTGTGGAAGCATTGGCCACCCTACACAAGTTATTGGCTGCCCCAGGTAGGGCTTTTTGTGCATCTCTGCAACCTTTCCTAAAGGCTCCCCGACCTCTAGTACAGAGACATCCGAATCTTTATCTGCAGATAGGATCTTGGCGAACCCCGACTTACCTTCCCAGTCCTTCACAATCAAGTCGCACCCAGCTCCATCCACGAACGCTGAGACGTGGTCTGCAGTAGCCACTAAAGTCTTTCCAGCTTGGTGCCCTATCACTACCCCAGACCCAACCAGGCCCATAGGCAGTAGGTCGCAGGACCATTCGATCTTTACAGCACGCTTCTGAAGGAGATCCATGGAGTTCTTATTAGCGACATCAAAAGTATTGATGTCGGTCATAACAATTTTTTGAGGCTGTCCGCCTACACACGAAATAAGTAACAATGAACATACAATGACAATACTTTTGAACATACCTCAAAAGTATACATTATATGATCAAGGAATATCGAACTTCATTACCGAGAATGCAGCATCTATAGCATTAAATCCGCTATTTTTCAATATTTTTACCATGTTTTGCCTTCCCCAAGGGTTCATTGAATGGCAATATATTTCCATGCCAACACAATCTAAAGGGTTTATCTCCCTGACGATGAACTTGGCTATGTCTGTTCCAGTCTTCTCATAGGTGTTGTCTGGGTCGCAAAATGCAGAGGATTCCGACAAATCATGGTCCAGAAACATTAAGTCGAAAGATGTAGGGGTAGCTGCTATCTCCATGAGGGCATTATCATAGTCATATGACTGCACGACTATGTTATCCACATGTCTGTAGGATTTCCTAAAGAAGTCGTGCCTATCCTGCTGGTCATCGACCACTAGTATCCTCAAAAGCTACCTTTCCTACGCAGATTGTCTGTTACTCCTCCGGCGGAGTACAGGTACTGAAGTCTGAGAAGTTTTGACAAATGTAATCTTCCCTACAGTCTGTATCTACCTCGCAACCTTGAAAGCACACTGATTGGCTGTCCGCGTATGCTAAGCACTGCTCTCCATCAAGGCAGTCCGACTGTAGCTTCTCCTCGTAGCTACCTTCTTCAAACCACGTACACTCTGTGGAGCACATCCCACCTGGTAACACGTACGTCGAGCATCCAAAAAACGGATGACACCCGCTCAACTCAAGAGTACAAAGCCCGCTATCACAATCGGAGTCTACTTTGCAGGATTCACCATTCGGTGCTTTGGATGAAGGATCATCACCACAAGCGGCAAAAAGAGCAAGGACTCCAAGACTAGCAACAAGGTTTCTCAATTTCATAAATATATTCCATCTTTCTTTATTGGGTGGGCCCTAACGGTACTGCCCCGATTTCTTCTCAGTTATGAGCTGAAAGCATTACTTTTATGCTAAAGGCCCAGAAGCTACGAAATGTAGCCGTGTAAAACAGTACCGCACATAGTTCCGAAGAACAAGCCTAAAAGATACGGAATGATCATTTTCCTATCTTCAAGGATGGCCATGTACCCAAACAGGGCAGGAGTGGCCATAGCTACCGACGCTGAGGACGCAATCAATACAGACCCAGATGCAACAGCTATGATCCACACGACATACATTATGTCAATTAGGAAACCCAGGCAGAAGACTTTAATATATTTTAGCATGAAAAATTAGTGACCCTGCTGGGACTTGCACCCAGTCACTTAACGCTTGCGTCTCAGGATCCCCCCTTGCGCAGGACTCGAACCTACTGGCATTACACCATAGCCAGGGTGAATGATCAAAACACCCAACAAGGTAGGTAGCAGTTAGCTACCATAAAACTAGTGCTCCCAGAGGGGATCGAACCCTCAATCCTTACGGAACCGGAACTTAAACCCGACGTGTATGCCAATTTCACCACAGGAGCGTTATTCAAAAAAAAGCACTGGAAGGGCGGTGAGGTTGCGAGCCTCAAGTTTACCGGCAGCAGGATATTCCAGGCCTGATCCACCGTACTCATTATTTGAGATTTGTGTTGCTAATTCCACAAGCCGCCCTTCCTTCTTTGGTGGACAATCTCGGGATCGAACCGAGGTCCAGAGATTCCTGACTTGCAGTGTTAATCTCTGTCGAAACCATTGCATTGCCCTTGTTACTGTAATGTACCACAAAAATTTACCTTCGGCCACAGTAATGTAAGTTACGAGGAGTTGGTTTTATGTAATACTAAAGTATGAGTCAGATTCAGCGGGCATCTAAATGCCACTATTGCCCGAGCAAAGCAAAAAAAAGGTTTACAGGGTCAGTAGGCTATTCTAAGGAGTTATGTACGAGGTGCAGCGACAGATACAGGGAGTGGTACCCTGATTTCCTGGAAGAGGAAATCTTTACTCCAACCAGTAGTAGATGAGAGAGGTGAACCAGTTAGTTGTACATAGTGGAGTCGTCTGCCATCTTCTGTAGGTGTTCCAAAGCAGATTTCTTTGAACCAGCACACACCTCCCAGAGCACTGCGGGCCCGCAGTGTTTTATCATAAGTAGACTATTGCCGTCCCACGAAAACTCCACGTAGTCGTCACACCACGCACATCTGGCAGCAAGCTCTACCTCTTCTTCATCCTTAGGCATTAGTTTACTTTTAGTTCCTCTTCAGAAGCGTACTCAACCGATGCATAGATTGCCCCGCACTCGGGGCAGCCGAACTTACGCTCAGGCCTCTCTACAGTAGGCTTTAGCATTTCAATAGGAACATCACACTCAAAACAAACTTCAATCATTTTCTTTATGTTTCTGCTCTTTCAAAAAATCAATAAACTTTGAAGCGTCCTCTGCTGAGGACTTCTGAAGGAGCTTGACTATGTAACGAATCTGCTTATCCGTACATCTGACGTTGGATAGGTAGTCTTTCCTATCTGGACTCTTCTTACTCCTACGCTCGCTATTTATCTTGTCCCAGTTTAGTTTGGCCACACTATTCGCCTACCAACAAATCCTGCGTTAGTACAAAATCTAGCTGCTCTTTGGGCATAAAGTGGTCAACGTGAGACCCTGTAATCTTCTTGATTGACATACAGCATCTTAACCACACCTGTCTGTACGTGTCAACAAATATGAGTTAGAAACTCTGAGAACCCACTCGTACTCTTTGAAAGGGTCTGCAGAGCCAGGCCTGTAAAGGTACGTGAGCTTCTTCTTACCGCAATCAATGCAGTAAATCTCAAACCACTCTGTGCGGAGCTTTAGTACGTATTTATGCAAAATAACTCAAAACTAAAAAGCCAACTCAAATAAGAGTTGGCTAAGTTAAGTAAGACTAGCGTTGCGGGTTACAGGCCCGGTGCTAGTAATTAAGATACAGTGTACGTAGCGGATGCTACTTCTGCGCTAGTGCTGCCAACTGCAGTGATTTCTTGGGCTCCAGACTCGGTACCCGCTGGGACGTCAACCTCGACATCGAAAACTCCGCCAACGTCGGTAGGAATAGTATCAGTGTGGTCTCCTGCTACATAAATACTGACAGATTCCCCTCCTTTGAAGTCTGCGCCAGTGATTCGTACTTTATCTCCGGCTGACCCAGAGCTATCCTTTAATGTGAGTGATGCTGCCATATCTACGTAATTTAGCCTATAGTCCGTGTTGGTGTCAACTAAAAAGAGATATATTTAACACTCTCATAGCCGTGGCAGATAAAATAATCAAACTTACGAGGACAGCCCTACGGGCATCCTTAGATTCACGCTCTTCTTTAGTCATAACAATAACCTCCTAGTTTGAGTGAAGAGGCAGCCTAGCATATCTCACAGGAACGTGCAACCTTTGCTTGCTTTTTACCCTAAACAAGGCAATACTGCCTGCATGGGAAAATTAGAAGAAGCTCTTGAGTTTCTGGACATAGAAGATTGGATCGGGGCGTACACTGAGACCAAGCACGGAGGGGCGGACGAAATCCGAATTAAAGAGTGCCCGAAGTGTTTCAACGACAAATGGAAGGTGTACATAAATACTGAGAAACGTATCTGGTTTTGCCAGAGGTGTCAATGGGGGCTGCACAACGGGGACATATGCCAGCTTCTAGCGCACATCTCTGGGATGAACGTGCATTCGGTGCGGATGGAAGTAGCTTCAACAGTAGTCCCCGCAGTCTCAGACGAAGCCTTCGCGGAGGCACTAGACGGTCGGCTGAACAAGAAAGAAGTCCCAGAGGAGTTCAATATAAACCCAATCGACCTCCCTGGAGAGGCTGGGCTTGGGGGAGTGACTGGCAAGAGAGCAGAGAGGTACCTGCTGGACCGAGGGATGACTCTCGACGACATAGAATACTACGAGATGAGGATCTCAAGCAAGCTAAGGAATAAAACCGGACCATGGGCAGTGTTCCCCGTAAAATACTACGGAGTACCAGTAGCTTGTCAGGGTCGGAAATTTTCAGGAAACACTGAGCCGAAGTACCTGTCTAGCGACCAGATTGCGGACTGGATGTGGCCTCTAGATAAGAAGAACCTTGAGCGAATTGAGATCCGCAAGCAGGTGGTCCTTGTAGAGGGCGTATTCGACGCTATGGCGTACATTAGGGCAGGCATCCCAGCATTGTGCACCTTTGGAAAGAACCTGTCTAGGAGCCAACTGAAGCTTCTACAGGCGCACGGTGTGAAGAGGCTGTCGCTTAGCTATGACGCAGATGCCCACAAGGACATCCAAAAGGCTGCAGACAGGATTGGACACCTGTTCCACACGTTTGTAATCGAGCTGCCGCCACTTGAAGGCATGCCTAAAGCTGACCCCGGAGACGTGCTCTCAGGAGCGATTGACGAAAGCTGGCTTCTGGAGGCGGTAGAGGATGCCATTGATACCAGGACCCCGGAATACTGGAACTGGAAGCTGAGGAAGGAACTAGGAGAATAGTATGTACCAACTGTACGGAAAAGTAGACAGAGGCTCAAAAGCAGCCCATTCCAAAATATCACTTAGTAAAGATTACGAAATGGTAGGAGAAGTAGAAGCCAACAGCAGGTCTGAGGCTGTTCGCAAATGGTTTTTAGGAAAAGACAGAGACGAAGAATCCATACCTGCCCCAACTGTAGGTGACGTCGTTAGAGACCCACTGGGGAAATGCTTTATCTTTACTCCCCAAGGTGTCTGGGCTTCTGTGGTTTCTGAGGCTTCTTAAAACTGAGTGTGGTCTCCTTTTTATTTTGGTTTGGAGCTTGGCTCCAGACAATAGGGGAGACCCCCTCTTTTTTCTTATATACTTATTAAATATATAAAAAGAAGTTATATCAAATAGTATTATTAGGGGACTCTTTACAGAGCAACCGAATACTTAAGACCGGTGACTGTCAGTCACGCAAACTCCAAATCGAATCTACAGTTCTGGTCACACGCGGTAATCTTGCTCCCCGACCTCCCTGTATCTCTCGATGGATATACTTCACCACTCGCACACTATCGCTGTCGGTCTCCCTGTGATGGACTTGTAAAGGGGGCGTCAGAGTCGTCCATCCCCCAGCTATGGTCTGTAGGCAGAGGTCGGTATGTTGCCATACTTCGCTCCGATTCCAGTTTGCCACTTTGGATTGTGGTAGGCCACCCTCTATGTAACCTACCTTGTGTGTGCCTGTACTAGGGAGCCCTTTCCAGCTCTCTCCTAGAAGTGATTGTTGGATCTCATGCTTTGCGAAGTTTTTTACAGTTTGTTTGTAGCTTTGAGTTTGGGGACTGAGGCACCCCACGACCATATTTGTTTGAAATTTGTCCATTTCGATCCAGCAGGGAACATAGCACGCCCTGACAAGAGAACACAAGGATGTACTGGTAAATATCTCCAAGTTGTTGAAAATAGTTGACTTAGCAACCTGGCTCTGGTAATAGTTTATACATGAGTAACAAACGAACCACCGCTCAGCGAGTGGCAGAGAACATCAAACAAACGTACGGGGAGGAGAAATTGCTTTACTTGGTGAACCAGTTTGCCAAGGGAACTCCGGGTCCTGAGATTGCGAAAGCCTTCGGCGTGACCCGTCAGAGAGTTAATCAGTGGAAGAATAAGTTGGGCACTGCACATGTGACCTACGTACTGGCTCCTGAAGTGGAGCGAATCATCAAAGGCGAGTCCGCGTTGTCAACACGCGTTCCCTGCTAGTAAACACTTGACTTTTATTGTCTTTTCTTGGTACATATTAACGTGCCTATATGTTCTATTGCCCTTACTGTGAGTCTAAGCTAGTGACCCAGGGCACCGTAGTGGTGTCTTGTGCCTGTGAAGACTCCCTGCTTGAGGGACGTAAAGCTCGACAAGAGCGAGAGAACTTTAAAAGACAGCAAAGTCCAGACTTATCTAGTAGGAAAAGATCAAATTATAGAAAGGACTAACATGTCATACAATCCATCAAGGACATCAGGAAATAGGCGCAGGAAAGAGCGCGCACGTAACCCTCACGCTGGGGTAAAGCACAGCGATATCATTCGACGCAGAGGAGTAGGGTTTGACGCTCCTACAGCAAACCGAGAGGATACCCGTCACGGATTCTCAAGTGAAGCATTCTCCTGTGATACATTTACGCAGAGGTACTCCTGTATCTTCGCAGGGAATAACACTGGCGTAGGCTACACAGACTCTGGAGACAGGTCTGTTCGAGTCGTAGCTGGTACTCTTTTCGTTACGATCATCAACAAGGTGAAATCCACTGATGAGAATGGTTCAACGTCTGTAAAGGACGTTGCAGATATCCAGTCGTTTACGGCAGGGCACGTAGTAAACCTGCGTGCAGGTACTAAGTACTCTCTCGCGTCTACTGGAACTACCAACGTAGAGCTGATCATTACTGAGTCAGCCGGATACAACGATAACTGGAAGGAACTGGAGGATGCTACGGTGGGTACACCAAAGGCTGTTACTTTTGTACCTCCCAGCACTGCAACCCCTAGGCGGCCGAGAGGTCAGTCTAAGGCACACCTACAGGCTCGGCAAATCGGCGGCCAAAAGGGTAATGTTGCTAGCGCTGCGGAGAGTAGGCGAAAGTCTGTCGCAAATAACATTAACAGCTCAACGGTTGCTGGTGTTAACCCCCGTCCAAGCGGTCCTCCTACCGACGACTAATGTTCTTTAGAAAATCTCACTTCATACTGCCTGATAGTCTATCAAAGACTTTGGGCCCTCCTAAGTCCAAAGCTGAGCAAGGTAAGGACGCTATGATGACTGGAGGCGGTAGCGCCCCTAGTCCTACTAAGCCCAATCAGGTTGGTGCTGTAGGTTCGAAGTGTAGATGCGGTAGTTGGCACAAACCTGGGAGCATTTGCTCGTTCGACAAATCTTGTCTGGACGGGCTTATGTCCGTGGTTAAGGGTAACGACAAGCACGTTGGCGGCGGTACTGAAGGTCCAAAGGTTCCAGACGGTAAAGGTGGAATGAAGCGGCCAGGGGGGACTTTCGGAAGCTCAGAGAGTGGAGAGTCGTCTGGTACGGTGGTTCATTCTGGAGCCCATGGGACCGGTGATGGGGATGGCAAGAAAACTGCTGCCGACAGCGATACTGTAAGTACGTCTTCAGGGAAGATGCCGAAAGAAGAGGCTGAGGCGGTACAAGAGTCTAACAAGAAGAAGAATGCCCCGTATACTGGGCCTTCCTACCCGGAACCTACGGGGTCATTCGGTAACTCTGAAGATGCCGACGCACTAGCCGACGAAGTTCTTGGTGGGGAGTTGGGTACACATAGGTACGGTGCAATACCAGGAGCTAGTGATGAAGTTCAAGAGAGGCATTGGAAGGACTTTGTCGCTGGGATTGGGGCGGCGAGAGAGGCGCGAGAGGCGCGACAAGGCCAAGATGAGCTGAGTCAGATGATGCCTCAGGACAAGGAAGCAGAGGCAGCACCAGAGGCAGCACCAGAGGCAGCACCAGAGGCAGCACCAGAGGCAGCACCAGAGGCAGCACCAGAGGCAGCACCAGAGGCAGGGACTCCGTCGCACCGCGCAGACACTCGCGAAGATTACGCGGACCCCTCTGCAGCTCAAGACGCACTCATGGCAGCGTTTGGGGGGAGCCCTGTGAAAGCGGCAGCGCCTGAAACAGGTAGTCCGATGGAGGGCTTTGACAGAGAGAGGTCTGCTTCAGGTACGGCGGTTATAGACCCTGCCACGAAAATGAAACAGCAAGAGCGCATCGCTGCTCAGGCACAAGAGGAAATAGCCAGTGGCTCTGGAGGGCGGGACCTTGAGGCTACTAGTCCTGCGGACACTAGCGATGGTGACGTAGGAAGTTTTGATAAAGAGGGGGCTGGAGACAGCACAGCAGTCCAAGGCTCAGATAAACAGCTGGAGCAGAGAAAGCGCCTCGCTGCTAAAGAAAAAGAAGAGATTGCGGCAGCGGATTCGGCAGCGGCAGCGGCAGCGGCAGCGGATGCTGAGCAGCAAAACATAGGTGAAGTAATCCCCGGTAGGGACTGGCCGGTGATGAAGTATCCGCGTCCAGGAGACAGTGAGCCTAGCGGGGACGAACTATCGTCTATAATGTCAGACACTGATGTGGACATTTCACCTGTAGGTGCTGCGTCTACGGGTACGCCTGGTGAATCTGCTGGACCTAAGACAGTTTCTTCAAAGAAGAAGCAGGCGAAGAAAGAGGCCGCAGCCGACGCTGTAGCTAAAGAGGCCAAAGATAAAGAAGACCCACACGCGGACCAGGCAGCGGAAGACGCAGTTTCTCCTGAATTAGCCATGCAGTCGCAGGTTGACCATTACAGGGATAAGATAAAGAGGGATAGGGGTGAAGCACCTGCTGAACTATCTCCAGCAGAGAAGTTTAAAGGTGATCAGAAGTACGGAAAGACGTATGACTCTGCTATAGCGGCCGGTGAGAGCACAGATAGTGCACACGAGATCGCAGCATCTGAAACTGGACTTGAGTCAAAAGCTGGGTCTGACTGGCAATCCCCCTCTCAGAAGAAAGAATTATCAAATCAAAGTAAGGCCCAAGAGGCAGAATCCAAAGCTCAGTCTAAGGATAAGGAGAAGCAGGATAAGGAGCAGGCTAAGGAGAAGGCTGCCCAAGAGAAGCGGGACTCTCCGGCTGGAATGCTTAAGAGGGAGGGTACGTACAGTAGCACATATGACACTGCTATAAAGCAGGGGTACACCCCTGATAAGGCTCATGAGGTCGCTGCATTTGAGAGCGACCTGACTTCAAAAGCTGGGTCTGACTGGCAATCCCCTTCTCAGAAGAAAGAATCAGCAGCTGCTCAGAAGAATAAAGAGAAAGAATCAGCAGCTGCTCAGAAGAATAAAGAGAAGGAGGAGGCAGCCATTTCTGCAGACCTATCTGCTAGGGAGAAGCAGTCTGATCAGAAGAATAAAGAGGAGGAGGAGGCCGCCATCTCTGCAGACCTATCTGCTAGGGAGAAGCAGTCTGCTGATATCGCAGCAAGAGAGGCCGAGTTCGCTGAAGACCCTGCCGCAGACGCAGCTTTCGAAAACCAGTCTAGGCAAACCAGGGTAGCCAACTTACAGAGAGAGGCGAAAGCTGCGGAACGATCTGCTAAGATGGCTGCAAAGCCAGGCAGCAGGGAGATTATGCAAGACCTCTCTGTGGCCGGTGGAGGAGAGGTTCCAGAATCTACAGACAGCTTAAGCAGTCTGATCGGTAGCCCAGGAACTCCTTCTAATAAGCCTAAGAAAACTAGCGCCCAAAACGAAGAGAAGTTCTTCTCAGACTTTAATGCGGATCAGAGAAAAGAGGAGGATAAGAAGTTCAAAGAGTTAGCTTCAGACCCAAAGGCTGAGGACAAGTTTAACCAGAAGCAGCAGAAGAACCAGGAAAAGCTGTCTTCTAAAGAAGCCGCTGCAGACGCTCGCAGACTTAAGATGGAGTCTAAGCCTAGCAACCAGGCTATTCTAGAAGACTTGGCAGCAGCCAAGGAAGCTCCAGTATCCGGCTCCGACCAAGCTCCAGTATCCGGCTCCGACCAAGCTCCAGTATCCGGCTCCGACCAAGCTCCATCCGCTCCGCAACAGGAGCAGGGCGGTATTGAAAGCATGTTTGACACAACTGATGCCGCACCACCTCAGCAAGAACAGGGCGGTATTGAAAGCATGTTTGATTTAACCGATGACACTAGTATAAGTGAGTCCAGTTTTGAAAAGCCGACAGAATCTATGAGCCCCACTGCTGACGTAGCAGACCAAGGACCATCTCCTGTGGGCGCTGCGCAGAATCCAGACGCAGAAGCTGGACTTCAGTCGTTCTTTGACGAGGCAGACCAAGGAACCCAAGCATCGCCTGTTAAGGGCAGCAAGAAGCAGTTTAGGGATGCTAAAGCAGGGCTATCGGAGCAAGGCGTACAGACTAACCAAGCTATAGATAAGCAGGAAGCTGCTGCAAGCGCTAAGGCTAAGAGCGAGAAGGGCCGTGCAGACGCTAAACAGCAGAAGGCCGACGAAAAGGCTTCCGCAGCTGCAGAATACTTGCAGACCCCAGAGGGACAATCCAAGGCAAAGAGTAAGTACAGCAAGACCTATGATGAGGCCTTGTCTAACGACATGTCAGATTCTGAGGCGCACGCAGCTGCAGCGCAGGCTTCTGGACTGGACAGTCAGGAAGGGACCGACTACCAGTCAAAGGGGCAGAAGAAGGCGGCAGAGAAGCAGGCAGCAGCAGACGCTAAGGCAGACGCTAAGGCAGGCGCTACGGCTGGGTCCAAGGCTGGGTCCAAGGCTTCTACTTCCGGAGGCCTACCCTTCTCACAGATGTACGGAGCTGGGGCTGGCATCGGGTCAAGTATGACTCAAGAGTCTGGGGCTGCAGGGTCTACTGCATCCTTTGCAGCACAGAGAGCACACCAGCTTCTCAACCCAGACCTAAGGTCCAGTACCTCTCCTACCTTTGCAGGTACTGGTACTGGCGCTAGGACAAAGGACCAACACTCAAAAGGCACTACGTCTGCAACAGCACCAGGACAAGGTATTGGCAAATCCCTTGATGACCTGCTAGGAATGTAAAATGGATATAGAATTTTCGACATACTACAAATCTCTAACTACTACTCATAGAGTAGATGAAGAGTTCATCGTTACGAAGGCGGTGGAAAAAGGAGTCGTTCCTGTAGAGGTTCGGTACGGTATTATGAATGGTGCTTATCGTGGAGTGGTGAAAAGCTCTAATGAAATTTTGTACTACTTCTCGTACGTTCAGGCTAATGACGCATTCTCACTGATTAAAGCATCCGACCCTTCTCAGATTTACGAGGCAGGACGTATGCTAGAAAAGTGCATGCTTGGGTGTGACTTAATAAAGGCTGAGCCGAGCGACTCTGCAAGTGGTGGTATAAACACTATTGAAGAGGAGCACGACATTGCAGATCAGGACGATCTTAGGACCGATAAGCACCCCGCTGCTGCGGGCATAACAACTCCAGACAATCCGTCGCAAGGACGTATGTGGCACGAGCAAGAGATGCCTGCGATGACCAAGAGCTGGGACGCTAGCTCCCTTCTTGACAGTCTTAACGACAACCTGCGTAAGAGTACCGAAGGACTTCTACCTCCTGTATCGAACATGGAGCAGAGGTTCATTGTAGAGGTACTAGGTAGGACCCCAGACCAGGTGCGGCGCGGAGATATCTATATGAACCCAACCCAGAAGGTCATGTACCAGCAGTGGCTTGGTAAGTCTATGATGTCTAAGGTAAGCGGCCTATCAAAGTGGTTAAAGAAGTAACATGATTATCAAGCCAATAACATTTTCAGACATCGTTTCCTCCGTTACTGAGGACAGCGGTGTAGGGTCCGTCGCGGCCCCGGGCACAGATTATGGGGCTATGGTGTCTGAAGTAATAAAGATGCAGATGGCTACTAACCACATCATGCCTATGGTTAGGGATGAGATTAAGAAGGGTGGTTGGAGGCAGATCCCTAACGCGGAGGCCGCAAGAAGTTCAAAGAGCTGGTTTTACGACCCACTAACTCTGCAGTATTCTCTAGGGTACAAAGATAGAAGATTTAGTCTAACGTACGACATGCTCAAGAAGATGGCCGCACAGCTTTCAATCGTTAGTGCAATCATAAACACTAGGTCGGCCCAGATCTCAGCGTTCGCGCAACCGTTTAGCCAGTCTAGGAGCCTAGGATTCAGTATCAAGCATAAGGACTCCGACCACGCCACAACCTCGTCTGAGCTTGAGCACATTAAGGATCTTGAGCGGTTTATTATGAACTGCGGCAGAGAGCCAAATCCTTACTCAAGGGCCGGAAAGAGGGACGACTTTGAGGACTTCCTACGAAAGCTGGTAAGGGATTCGTTGACATACGACCAGGTGTGTGCGGAAGTCGTCCCGGACAGGCTAGGTATCCCGTATGAATTTGTAGCGGTAGACGCATCTACTATACGCATCGCTTCAGATGATAGGTATGTGGGTATAAACAGTTCATTTCATGAGAGACAAGGATTCGTCCCAGCAGTACCTGGAAGATTCCAGAACATGTATGAAGGGCGACAGTACGGGCAGGACGAGGTTACCACCGCTTCTGGAGAGCCTGTGTCGTACGTACAGCTCATCAACGGACAGATAGAGAACGTGTACAGCGAGTCCGAGCTGGTATTTGGAGTAAGGAACCCTAGAACCGACATTTATATCCAAGGATATGGATATGGTGAGCTTGAGCAATTGATGACAATCATCACCTCTCATCTATACGCTGAGGAGTACAACCGTAAGTTCTTTAGCCAAGGAAGCGCTCCCAAAGGGCTGTTGAATCTGAAAGGAGACAACTGGACCCCAGAGATGCTGGAAGAGTTCCAGAGGATGTGGCAATCCCAGGTGTCAGGCGCAGAAAACGCTTGGAAGACACCAGTTCTACAGTCGGAGGGACTAGAGTGGATCGACCTAAACAAGACTAACAGAGAGATGGAGTTTGGTCAGTGGATGGAGTACTTGATCAAAGTCACCACTGGCGTATACATGATAGACCCCGCAGAGCTAAACTTCGACCTTTCAGGTGGCGTGTCTCAGACTCCATTGTTTGAGTCTAGCTCTGAGTGGAAGCTGAAGGCCTCAAGAGACCGGGGACTAAAGCCTCTTCTTAAGTTCTTTGCAAAAATTATCAACAAAAATATCATAGATAAGATTGACGACCACTTCACCCTGGAGTTCATAGGCCTAGACGAGCTTAGCGAGACAGATAAGCATAACATGCTCACCGAGCAGCTTGCCGCGTACATGACTCTGAACGAGGTGAGGAGGCAGTTAGATCTTCCAGACCTTCCAAACGGAGACGTACCTCTTAATCCCACCTACCTTGACTCGGTTCGGCTAGCTAACGAGACGAAGCAGCAGGAGCAGCAAGCGGAGCAAGAGCAGGGAGCTATGGAAGGGGCGGTGGAGGGGGAACCACCACAGGAAGGAGGCCTTCCTGGGTCGGACCCGATGCTTGAAGACGAGGGGCCCCAATATCCAGACCAGTTTGGTATGAGCAACCCGTCAGAGGCGTTTGGGGGAGAAGGTCAGTGAGCTTTACAGCAAACATGACTCCTAAAGAGGTCGAGGAGTTAGACAAAGAGCGGGGGAAGAAGTTTTACGATGAAGAGGACAGCGTTGAACCTAATAACTGTCCAGCTGATAGGAAACCCTGGCTTACTAAGACGCCAGTTAACAAATCTGGAGATAAAGATATGAGTGGAGCAGATATTTTGAAATCGTTTTTTAGTAAGTCATACGAAGAGGATGGTCTAGACATTATGAAGGACCAAGGTGAGGATTCCGAAGAAAAGATTGAAGTGGAGATCGAGGTAGAAAAAGCCTTGAGCACTAGGTCTATGCATGTTCCTAGGCCCCATGGGCCTTATGACAAGTTTGACATTATGCGGTCTGCTACCACTCCAACTACTCGTGGTCACTCCAAGCTCAGGGGGCCTGAAGGGGTCGCACCTCTGATTGGGGACACTATGCGTACCGTAGAGGACGACGCCAACATTACGGCTCGACACACAATGTACAAAAGTTGTGGCTTCCACGGACTAACCCACCGAGCAGATACTGGATGTGTCATGTGTAACCACTCCGTAAGCAAGTCTGACTCTTGTAAAAAATGTAACAACGTCATGGAGAAGGTAAAAGGCGGAGTAAGCGCCTGCACTTCGTGCAAAGAATGCGGGTAATAACATGTCTAAAAAAGGAAAACTATACATCAATACCGACAAGAAAGTGCCACTAGTTATCGGCGCTACCCCTCCAAAGCAGGGACAAACGGACCTAGTAAAGTCCGTGAGATTATACATAAGGATTAAATAATGGGATACAACGGACCAAGAGTACCTCTAAACATGCAAAAAGGTGGCATGGAGAAGGCTGTAAAGAAGAACCCTAGTTACGAGTCTGCCAGGGCAAACCAGATTCACGAGCCTCAGTACGAGAAGATGACCGACCGAGCAGGTGTGGCAGACCAAACCAGGATTAGGCGTTACCCTAACGGTGAGCTTGATTACCGGTGGGTTATGCTGACTATAGTGGACGCTATCCACAAGGCGGAGTCTGGGATGTACCTCACTCCGGTTGAAGAGTCTTTGCTTACTGTATTCTTTCCCCTAAAGTTCCAGAAGGTGGAGTCTGCGCAAGCAGAAATCAGGACACAGCTGTCCAGTACTGAAAAAGCTTATCTAGAAGAGATGGTAGAGCGGCACATCAAAGAAGAGATGAACTACAACGCCGGTCGCGGAGGCGGAAGCGTTGAAGGACGCGGCAGGACCCTAACGGAGTAATTATGTCTAAGAACGGAAATTACGGAAGCATTCGGAAATTGAACTGGGTTGCACCCAAGTTCGAAGAGAAAGTAACAAAGTCTATCCCTCACGAGGAAGCAGGTGACATCCGCAGGGATTATGGCACTCCTCCCACCAGGGGGGGACATACTGCCCTTCGCCCGGCAGTTCGTACGGACTACGGTCCAGACCTGTTCCTAGATAAGGCAATCCTGCAAACTCCTAGCATAAATGCAAAAACTGGAAAGAAGCAGTTTTCTCGAAAGAGAGACGCTACTGGGAAATTCGCCCCCGCACAGTCCGCTGGAGCGCAGTCTACTGCCGAGGAGGATAAAGTAGACCAGATTAGGGAGGACAACTTGAGGCAGGCTAGGATGAGTGATAGGCTGCACGGTAAAGGTGATCCGTCCAAAGGACAGTCAAACGCTAAGAAGGCTATCCCCGGAGCTTCTGGTTCGGCCATGCCAATGAGCAGTGTAAATGACTCTACCTCACAGATGGTCGGGACCACTACTAGTGGTCAGCCAATTTATGACGACCCGTACCATTCTGCTCACCAACAGTTCGGTCAGCCTGAGCATGAGGAAGCTGCAGACATTCACGGTCAGATGGCTCAACAGATGCAGGCATCTGGGGATATGGCAGGTGCGGCGCGGCATCAAGCATCGTCTGAGGCACATATGCAACAGGCTCAGGACGGTCTTTCTCCTGGTAACAGGTTTATGGACAACCTATTTAGTCAGCAAGGGGCTCCAGAAGTGCAGCCAGAAGACATGGGGCAGTTTTCAGACCTCCTTGGTATGGGGGCCGACCAAGGCATGGATTCTAACCCCGCTATTGCAGGGGACGGTCCAGAGGCTATGATGGCCCAAGACCCTATGGCTGGCCAAGACCCCATGGCTCAAGACCCTATGGCTGGACAAGACACCATAGCCCAAGACCCCCTGGCCCAAAACCCCATGGCCACAGACACCATGGCCCACGCCATCAAGGACCCAGACCCCAAGGCACAAGACCCGAGCGCACACAACAAGACGC
>Ga0102810_1000040_pt1 | contig 33044 bp, 34 predicted proteins | sample ColrivemetaGS573_FD_84506 | JGI IMG/M metagenome (GOLD analysis project Ga0102810, IMG submission 84506) | Estuarine microbial communities from the Columbia River estuary - Ebb tide ETM metaG S.573 | ecosystem: Environmental > Aquatic > Marine > Intertidal zone > Estuary | place: USA: Columbia...
ACGTTCACGCTGCCGATTGGCATAGCTAAGCTGCTCATGCTTGCGCCCCCTTCGACCAGTCTTTGCAGAAGCCATACGGCGGGATGTCCGCACCGTAGGCACCGCCCCAAAGGTGATCGTCTTCGTCCCAAAGGCGGGGCGGTATCAGCATAGGCTGCGGCACCCAAGCCTGCTCAACGTAGTGCGCGCTCAAGGCTTCGACCTTAGCGTGGAATGTCTCGGAGCCATGGACAAACGGCTGCTTGTTGCCGCGTGTGCTTTTCCTATAGCGCACCTCGACCAAGCCAAGCTCAAGCAGCACGCCCAGCCACGCCGCACCCATCTGCGTCCGAGTGTTATCGTGTCGCTCGCTAGGTGCCTGACCGCTGACCAACTTGTGCAGGTCGCGCGCCTTTGCTCGGCGGTGCTGTCGGCTCAGTCGGGTGCGTGACCACTCTAAGCGTTGCAGTCGTGACCACTTCTCAAAGTCTCTTTTGAACGCTGCATGTTCTTCATACTCGCGGACTGCCCGACCCACTTGGTCACAGAAGTAGCTCTGAGCTGTGGAGTTATGGCGCAGCAGCAGCGAGCCGGTGGCAGCGAGTAAGACAGAGGTGAGAACAGGCAGGCGATGACGCTCAGCTACTAGCGCCAGCTGAAATCGTCCAGCTTCACGCCTGCCTGTCCCCGGTGCGCGCGAGAGGTGCTTGGAAAGGTTAGAACAAGCAGTCTCATGCAGCGCGAGCAGGATACGCCGGACGTGAGGCAGGGAGGTGGCCCCACTTGTCAGACGTGCCTTGCGTTCTTGTTTTAGCCAACGCTCTTGGCCGGTTCGCACCATGTCAGCCTCAAGTTCTGACTGTGCAGTGTCGGTGCGTTCGGGTGTGGAAGAAAAAGAATTTGATGTATCAGTCACTTTGAAAAACTCCCTTTGGGTCAGGTAGCTGGCCTGACGTAGACTTGGAGCCCTTCCGAAACTTGCAACGCATTTGCCGTGCATCGCAGGAAGGGCTGCATTTTGGCTAGATTATCGACCCGACGTTGTCAATCGCATAATGTTTCGTCGCATCTTTTAGGTCACGCGCTGCCTCAAGGTGGCTGTAACGCTGGACCATGACGAGGCTTGACCAGCCGCCCCACTCTTTGACCTTCATCAACGGCATACCCGTGCGGACGAGTCGCGTGATGCAAGTGTGTCGCAAACAGTGCGGAGTAAAGTCTTGCTCGGCAGCTAAGCCAAGGTCTTCCCGTGCAGCATCCCAACTTTTCCTAAAGTCACGGTGTCGCCGGAAGATGTCAAACGGCCCCGGCTTGTGCGGTCGCTGACCGTGTGCCTCAATCAGTGCCTCACGAGCTGGTCGGTACAGTGGGATCGTTCGGGGCTTACCGCTCTTGGTCAGCTTAAACGTGACCGTGTCGTTATGCCACTCGGACCACGGCAGGGACGTCACCTCACTATAGCGCGCGCCTGTATAGAGCAAGACAGTAGCAAACTGCTCATGCTCCCGACCGTACCGCCGCAAGCAGCGCATCAGGTCATGCTCAACGTCTGGCATTAGCTCATACTCGCGGCGTCGTGAGTGCCGGGTATGCTGGTACTTAGGGCGACCGGCAGGTAGCAACCCGCGCTCGTCCGCATGCACCATCACCTTATTGAGCTTGGCGAGAAAGTGATTGATCCGACCGTCGCTCAGGTCTTCGATGACCAACTCGTCAACCCAAGACGCTATGTCGCTGCGGGTTATCTCATTGATCGGCATGTCGCCAAGTGGTGACAGCGCAATCGCCTTCAGTGCAGAGCGCACGCCCCTCTGATCCCGGTTAGCGCGGAACGGTGCCCGTGCCACAGGGATGTACTCCTTAAGCGTCTTTGCTTTCGTCTTCTTCATCGTTCTTCTCCTGTCGTGAGAACAAACCTTGAACAAACATATTTCCAGACGGTGTAAAAGACAACAGGCTAAGCCGCCTATCTTGCGGGTCTTGCGTCGTCGTAATGAATCCCTTGCCGTCATGGTGCCTCGACCAATAGGTGACGGCGCGGGAGACACTGGCCGAACTGACCGGCATGTTGTCCCGTATATACTCCTGTCTGACCCAGCGCTCGCCGGTCCGGTCAATCTCCGCTGCCATGACTGTCAAGGTCATCATCATGGGCAGCGATATTGTCGGATCGACGGTCGCAAAGTGTGTTAATTGTCGCAACAAGGTGGTTGAATGTGACATGATACGTTACTCCTTTCTTCCACCTGTTACGGTGGCGTTAGTGCGGTGGCAAATCAAGCCGTAACCCTAAAGCAATCGTTGCACGCAAGGCATCAAGCACCATTGCGCTCAAAGCGTGTTGCATTTCTGCACCATCAGGGTCCGATAATGTTTCGCCCGAGTCACCATCAAAGGCGGCATTGTAAAGCCGGTCCATGTTGAAACTCAGGGCTTCAAAGTGTTCCTCGACCAGCGCTCCGTCTGTGACGTCAGCACCGACCGCTTCCTTGGCCGCAACCATTTCGCTGCGGATAGTATCAAGTGACAACAGCATCAGTAAGCACCCGCCCAGACGTGTAACCACCACGCCATGTAGCTAACCATCAGCACAGCACAGCTCCCAAATAGTAACGCCTGTCTCATCCTTTATTCTCCTTCCGGTTTGCCAGCAGGTCGCCAGCGTGTTTGTAGACGGTCTCGCGGACACGTCCGAATGTTGTCATGCAGGCGTTTACGGTGCCGCCTGCCTCGATAAAGATACGCATTTGCCTGATCTCGTCAGGCGTGACGCGCTTGTGTAGTGGTGGCTCGGGCAGCGCACCGTGAACGTAGGCATAGGTGCGCCCGTGAGCCACGTCGGTTATGGTCCGCTGGCTCTTGCCGTAGTCGTAAGCCAACACCTTGACCTGCTCACCAGCAGCGCGGCGCTCCCGAATCTCATGCACCTGCTTCGTGGTCAGCTTCATAGGTCATCCCAGTAGTGATCGTTTTGTTCAGTGAGCCAGCCCAGCCACAGCAGGCAGACACACAGCAGCAGCACGGCGGCAGCTAACAGCAACTCATGCAGCACGGGCGTCATCCTCCAAGTCCAAGACGATCTTGTTGCCGCGCGTGTCGTGGTGCCACGTCAGCTTCACGCGCTGGCTTGTCATGTCGGGGCTGATCCGCTCATGATAGGTGCCGCGTGCGTGCGTCGTGGCCGCAAACACGTTGCCGTCTTGGTCCGCGAACGTCATGCGAAACACAGGCTCGCCGTTAGCCTGAAACTTCAAGCGCTGAACGTGCGTAATTGTTGCGTTGACGTAATGAATGCGGCGTGACCGTACCTCTTGGCGCTTACTTGCTGCCATTGCGTGCCACCTCCAATTTTTGCAGCATGTCGCGCACTTCAGGATCAAGGTGCTTTTCAACGTGCGCAACAGCCATTAGCAAATTCTGCGTGACGCCTAATAAGTTCTCGACGTCAGCACGCAACACGTCTGCGTCAATGCCCGGCGTCGGTGCAACTTCAGCCAGCACTTCACGCACGGCGCGCACCTTGTCAGGCTGCGGCTTAGTGCGTCCACGCTCCCAGTTCTTGAGGGTCATCGTGCTGACACGCGCCTTTGCTGCTAACTGCTCGCGGGTTAGGCCAGCAGCAAGGCGCTTTTCGACAAGGCGTGCGCCTCGGTACTCGCGCAGTGAGGTTCGTCGGTTCTTCATGTCGTTAGTCCTTTCGGTGTGGTGTTGCGCTCAAGCAATCATCACTTGAGCGCAACGGGTTGGTTATGTGCATGCAAACCATTCGCTGCACGCTTCCTCCAGTTCATCGTTAAGGCCGAAGTACAACTTGACCGGCGGATCGCCTGACCAAAAGCCCTCGACCTCGTTCGTCATGGTATTGACCCAGATATTTGGACCGCCGAACGCTACAAGAATGCGCGCGCCCTTGAATGTCTTATCGGCGTGGGTCGTCCACTCGACATCGAGGGCATCAGAAAGCCAGCTTAAAGCGCTGTTGGCTTCGTCGTAGTCATCTTGCGAGTCAAAGTCGTCGCGGGTCATGCCGTTTGTCCAGTCACCGTTACTTAACAGGGCGCGGATGTGTTCGACGTGTGCATAAAGGGAAGTCATGTTGGTAAACCTTTCAGAGAGTGAGACGGCGCGCAGCGTGTAGCTGTCTGACTGCGCGCCCGGTGTTGCTGTTAGCCGAAGTAGTTGGCTTTAAGGGATTCGTTTTCGCGTACAACTAAGCCGCAAAACAAAGCGTCTTGGATATGGACCTCAGCAGCGGCACAATCCTTGTGCGTTGTCGCCATCATCTGAAGCGCCTCGTTGACTGCGTACAAGTCAGCGCGGCGAGTCGGAGCATATTCCTCGTCAGGCATCAAGCCGTTCAAGTCCAGCTCGTGCGAAGCGCAATACACGCCAGCGCGCTGGTCGCTGTCAGTCTTAAAGAAGCGCAGTGTGTGCGTGGAAAACATGTTGGTAAACCTTTCGAGTGATGCGGCGCGGTGAGTAGCTAGTGCGCCGCTGCTGGATACACTCCTAGCCGAGACAATTACGCCAGCGCAAGCACTATCGTGTAAAACTTTAGGCAATACATAACTGTCCCTTATGGTGATGCCGTGCAGGTGCAGGCGGTGGCCGGTCAGTGGCCGGTCAGTGGCCGGTCAGTGCTGGTGGTTGCTGGTGGTTGCTGCCCGCCCGCGCTTGCTATCACTTGTGCTATCACTATGGCCTATGCGGTCATTCGGCCCCGATACGCACTATCAATGCATCTCAAGGCACTGGAAACATTGGCTTTATGGATGACCGGCAGGCACAGGCGGCGCTGGCTGGTCGATTAGCGGCAGGTAGGCGGGGGGGAGCGCGACGATGTTCTTATTAGATACCGTCTGACATTTTTGCAGCAAAATAGCCGCGAGGGAGAAGCGGGGTGGTGGCGCTACGGCGCTTGACACCAACTTGACAGTTGAACCTAAAGCCAGCCTTCAGCCCCCCTTATAGCACTTACAGCACATTCAGTACCTTAAGGTAACTGTTGAGTTGCTGGGCAGTTTGCTGGACAGATTGCTGGACAGCTTGCGACCGAAGGTCAGTCCTTAAATCAAACCTAAAATCAACTGTCAGTGCCTTATAGCACTTATAGGGGCGGAACTGTTTTCCTTATAGGGTTTGAATTGTCATTTTAAGGACTGATCCCTACCGGGTCGCAGGCTGTCCAGCAATCTGTCCAGCTACCTGACAGCCGACAGGTTGCCCATCCAGTTCCGTCTGTTTGGTCGCGGCTGTCCAGCCACCTGCATGAACCTGTCTAGCTCTTGCTGCATTAGCTCGTCTCGCTGCGCTTCAATGCCCCGCTGCTCGTCAGTCGCCATCTGCTCAGACCAGTACCCGACAGCCATGGCAAGTGCGTCTAGCCTATCGTCATGGCGCAAGCTGTGTCTTTCAGTGGTCAGTCGCGTGAGCTGATAGACGAGCATCTTGCTCATCCGCATGTGCTGTTCGTACTTACTGGCTGTCCGGTAGTCCTGTTCGATAACCCGAGGGTCCATGACGAGCTTGTGGCGCATCAAGACTGGCTCAAGGGTATCAATGATGCGCCGTTCCTTCTGCGTGCTGTGTCGCACTTCCTCGATCATGCAGGGGTGTCTTTTAGCAAGCACCGGGCGCAGCAAGCTAGTGAACATACCGTCACCAAAGTTGCTCTCGACCAGCACCATGTTGACCTTGTTGCGCGCAGCAATCTCTGCCAGCGACCCAAGGGTGTCTTCATCGTCCCCGCCGCTAATGCCACCGGCCTCTGGAACGTACAGGTAGCCGTTAAGCTGCTTGACGACTGCATAGCCTGTTTCGTCAGCACCGCGACCTGACGGGTCAATGGCCATGATGGACCCACTGTACTCACCGACCACACTGCCGACTGCCATTGGGCCGTACATCTTGTCACCCCGCATGGCTACGTTCGGCAGGTCGTTCATGGTCTTGTCTTCTGTCGGACCCCAAGTCAGCGACATGGGTGCGGTCTCTGAGTCCAACGGTAAAAATACGATGTCGCGCACTTTGAGCGGGTAGCGTTCGGCGTCTGTCATTGCCGTGCTGAGCATGAATTGTAGCTGATAGCCAGCACGCCCATAGGACGTCAGACGCTCTTGCAAATCCTCGTTGTCAAACCGCAGTGGATCGACGGAATCGCCGGTCTCGACGTCAAGCTGCTCAACGAATGGCGCTAGAGTGCCTCCATACGCCTCTGTAGCGCTCACTGACGGCTTCTGAGCAGGCCAGACTCGTAATTGGTAGCCGCGCTCTGGAAGACGGCTGTACAGGCTATCCTCAGTCTGCGGCGTTCCGAGGTAAATGATGCGTCCACCGGGCGTCAAGACAGCATCGAACTCTTTGACCAGCTCGGCTAGCTTGTCGCGCATGAGCTGAGTGGCCGAGTTGCCGGGAACCTCGACGTCATCAACGACGCAAAGCGAGGAGCGGCTACCCGTCAACTGACCGGTCACACCGACAGACTTTACGCTCGGGCTGTGGCTCGGTTGGGCTGGTCCGACGTCAAAGGCAATCTTGGAGTTGCGCTGTTCTTCCTTGGGCCGCAGGTGGTGCAAGGCGGGAATCTCATTAATGATGCGTTGGGTAAACGTAGAGAACGCATCGGCTCGCTCTTTGGACGCGGAGACCACCAAGACCTTTTCGTCAGGGTTACGAAGCAGAGACCAGACGACATACGCGGACGTGATGTAGGACTTACCGACACCCCGAAACGCCTGCACCATGCAACGCTTAGGCCCGTGTTGGATGTAGTGTGCGATGTCGTACTGTACGGGCGTTGGGTCAGGTAGGCTGATATGTTTCCATACGAGCCACAGGAAGGACCGGAAGTCCTCTTTGATCTTTTGCGTTGACACAATCGTTCCGTTTGAGTAACTGTTTATAAGGCTTTTGTGCAAGTGGTTCCTTAAACGTTTACTCCTCCCTAGTCAGAAGCTCCTCCTGTCGCGCTGTCAGCTCTCACCCGGGCTGGCAGCGTCTTTTTGTCAGCAGTTCCAGCGCTTCATGCTGGCCTTGGCGCGCTCAGCGTTCTTAGAGCGCTTGACGATCCCGCCCATCCTCGCACAAAACGACTTCTTGCGCCCCTTGTCCGCCTTGGTCTTGGGGTTCGGTGCCGGTGCCTTGAGGTTACTGCCCGTCTTCTTGTTGTACTTGCGGCGACCTTTGGCTGTAAGCCCTGCGCCCTCCTTGGTACTGAGCTTTTCACCGCGCCCAACTGACAGCTTAACCATCGGTGTCATCCTCAAAGTTAGGCATGCCGTCCAACAATGCGCCAATGGCGTTGTCGTCAGTCGGCACGCTGTCGATATGGTTGTCTTTCAAGAACTTGACGGCTACGGACAGCTCGGCAGCGCTTGCCTCACCGTCCGTAATGCGTCTGTGTAGGTCTTCCGCGACCGCTGTATGCAGCGCAGCGAGTAAGTCTTCTCGTTTGACGCTATTATCCACCAAGATCATCACCCCCAAGATGCTTACGCACTTGCATTACTGCCCCAAGCGCAAGCATTCCGAGAACAAACAGGGTTACGGAGCGAGTGACCGTCGTGCCGATAGTCTTCTTGGCACTTCGCCAGCTCGACAGCAGCTCGCGCAGGTCATGCACGTCTTTCCCACTGTCATCATCGTTGAGGTACAGCCGCCGCAAGGTTTCATCCACGGCTTTCTTGGCTACACGCTCGGCAATCTCAGCAATCTCAGCGTCAGTCACGGCAGTTTCTCCTACTTAGTCAGCTTAGTAGTCGCAACCACGCGACCCCACAGGCCCACAGCCCCGGCCACAAGCGCGACGCCATCGAGAATCAGGCTGCTGATCTCGTCTTCGAATGGCCCGAGGTCGATCCCCGCGTTGCGTGCAGCCACGCTGCCCAGCATGACCAGAACGGCCCAGACAGTCTTGCTCGCGTACCAGTTTTTTGTCGTGTCTAACATATTGATTTCCTTAATAAGTTCCTATGCGTAAGTGGTTGTGTCTTCGCCAGCAGTGCTGCTAGCTTCATCGACGTTTGTGGTTGGAAAGGAGCGCCCGGTTCCCCAAATGACTCGGACGGCACCGTCGGCACCCACGCCAGCTGCTTGGTTTGGATATAGGCCACTAACAGCGTAGCCAGCAGCGCCTCCATACTTACTGGCGTTTGCGGTAATATTGGAGTAGCTGGTGCCGTCTTCACCGCCTGATCCACCGTGGCCTTCGCCGTTTGAGCTTGTACTGCCAGTCCCGCCTGCGCCGCTGCTACCCTCACCATAGAGGCCAACGCCACCACCAGAACCAGCGAAATAGCCAGCACCACCGCCGCCACCGCCGCCAGAGCCAGCAAAGCCAGTGCGAGTGTCACCGCTATCTGTTACACCACGCCCTGCGCCACCGGACCCAGAGTAACCACCAGCACCACCGCCGCCGCTGAATCTACCGCTACCGCCGTCACCGCCGAAACCGCCTCCGGTGCCAACGTACTGGCCGCCGACACCCTCGACACTAGTGCTGTCGGCATTTTGACCTGACTTGCCGACACAGGTGGAGGTGTCTTTAAAGTAGCTGTCGGTGCCATACGTACCCTGACCAACGGCCGGAGCCGCTCCTACCTGCACGGTGATGGTCTGACCGGGAGTGACCGAGACGTTGTTGGCGTAGCCGAGACCACCGCCACCACCACCGGAGCTGCTGCTGCTCCGGTATCGTCCACCGCCGGGGCCAACACAAACGACACTGACGCTTGTAACGCCCGCCGGGACTGTCCAGCTATGCGAACCTGCGGCAGTGAAGCGCACGCCGCCGGGTCCAGCATATACAGCAGCAGCACCACTAACCGACGCCGTGACGTTCATCATTGCACCTACGCCGCTCATGTCAGGTCACTCCCGGCGATGATCGCTTTGGTCGCGCTAACGCACGTCACGGTAGCTAGCGTATCCGCCCCTATCGTGACTGTATCGCTGCTAGCCACGCCAGTAGCCTCGCCGTCCTTGAACAGCACGACAGAGCCGCTGCCCTGCCCAACTGTAACAGTCCCGGTCTCGCAGTAGATCGTCACTATGTCTCCCGGTGTCAGCGCACTTACGTCGTAGGTTGCTGCTCCGCTGGCGTAGTAGAGAGTCGCGCCGCCAAGCAGTGTGTGAGTGCCGATAGTCGTCCGTGGGTTGGCCCTGCGCACGTCAATAGAGACCGCCCCGTTGTCACCAGTTTCTTGCGTAGTCAGTGACGCGGCTGCAAGTGCAGTGCTGGTTACGACCGTGTCCTGTTTTGCGTTCACAGCGCTCTGCTGCGCAAGCTCAACCCAGTTGTCAGCGTGTGCGAAGTAAGGCTTCCCGGTATCGTGCGTGTGCGCAAACATGCCGTGGTAGGTGCTAGCAGTTGGCAGGTTAGCAAACGTGCTGTAATTGGCGGCGTAGGTAATGTTGTTACCGCCAAAGTCGGCTGCTGCGTTTGGTTGCAGCGCTGTGTCTGCTGTCACGCCTTGCGCTGCGGTGGCATAGTCGCTTGCGGCAGTAGTGGCTGCGGTGCCAAGCCCCAATGCTGAGCGCGACTGGTCAGGCGTCCTGTTTACCCACTTGGCCGGGTTGCTGCCGTCGCGAACAATGAAGTCGTTTTCAGCCAGTGTGCCAAAGTTTGCGTCGCCGACCGCGCTGAGCGTTGCAGCCGAGTTGACCTGCACGGCATTGTTGAGCGTGACCCACACGCCGTTGCCAGCGTCGTAGAACTTCAGATTGTTTGACGTACTGTTGAAGTACAGGTCGCCGTCAGTCAGCGCGTCGCCGTTACCGTCAACAGTCGGGTCCGCGCTGTAGGCTCCGAGGTACGTCCTGTTAAACGCTTCAAGCGCTGCGTTCGCTGCTGCCGCGTTTGTCGCCGCGTTAGCAAGATGCGTCAGGTACGCAGTGCCGCCGCTGTCAGTGCCAGTCGCCAGCGTGCCGATGTTGGCGGATTGCGGCGCAAGGCTTGTCACGTCACTGCTGACCCCTGCCAGCGTGTTGACGTTCGCGATGGACCCCGCGACTGTGCCGATAGTATCTGATCCGCTTAGGTCCGCTGCGACAACGCCAATGTCAGCTTGGTCAGCGGCCACGGCGTCCACGTTGGCGATTGCGCCACCCACGGTGTTCACGTTCGCTATCGACCCAGCCACCGTGCCTATTGTGTTCGAACCGCTAAGGTCCGTTGAGACAACGCCAATGTCCGCTTGGTCCGCCACGACAGCAGTCACGTCGCTCGCGATTCCGGCCACAGTCGTGATGGCTGGTCCTATGCCGCTGTCCACGTCCACCTTGCGCACAGCGTCGTTGTTGGCTGTCGGCTGCGCGAGGTTCGTGATGCGCAGGCTGGTCGCGTCCCACGCTGTGTCAGTTACGTTCTTGCCCAAGGCTTCCTGCGTGTTCCGCCCGAACTCTTGCAGCGCATAGTTTTGTTGGTTGAGCAGCAGGTTGATGTCAGCAGCACGCAGGCTCACACCGTCCACGAATGTCGTACTCAATGTCGAGATGTCGGTAGCGCGGCTGACGGTAACTGTGAAGTTGACCGGCAGCGGTGTGGGCGTGTTGTCAGTGATCGTACCGTCAGCTACCACGCGCGCCTTGAAGCTACCGTCTAGGAAAATCTCAAAGTCAAACGCGCTGACTGCGTTACCGCTTGCGTCAAACACGCTGACTGCAACGTCTGCTTCGCGCAGGAAGGGGAACGTAATGGCAAACTCAGTCGTGCTGCCATCCGCCGTGTATGTGTTCGGATTGTAAACCATCAGTATCTATTCCTTTGGCGTAAGTACATTGAGACCACCTGACGGCGGCTTACCCGCTATTATGGAGCTTACAGTGTTGGTGAATGGCTTGATGTACGGCAGCTCGGAAGCACCGCCTGATATAACACGCGCAGCCTGCGTAGTCGAACCTTCGGTAGCCCGTCCGGTCGCCAGTCTCGCCAACCCACCCAGCGCATCTACGCCTGCGTGGACTACACTGACAGTCGGCGCTGACGGTATCGCACCGCGACTTACGGGCGTTCCCGTAACCATTGAGCTAACGGCACTAATTGGGTACGACGCGACACTCAGCGGTGCTGAAATGCTAGGCATGTAGCCGATGCTGAACATCAAGACGTTGGCTGGGTTGAGTGCCTTCTTGAACCGTTCGCGACGTTTTTGCTCAGACATGCCTAGTGTCGTGACATACGTGCGCGAGAAGTACATGCCGAGGCTCGCTAGGAACGTGGACATAAGGACCAAATTAGCGGTCTCTGCGTCGCCGTTCTTGTAGCGTGCCAGTAGCGATACGCCCTGCTTCTCAAGGGAGTTAAAGGCGTATGTCTGAAACTGCATAAAGAACTTGAGCATCCCGCCTTGCATCCACGCTGGCGCAAAGCCCCGGTTAGCTTCCTGCACGACCGTGTACATGCGGTCCATGATTGCTGACTCAAGCTCGCGCGCTAACTTGCTAGCTTCTGGCCCATCGTCTGCCCAACGGTGCAGGCCGAGGCTGCGTACTGTGTCAGTGTCAGGGTTCACAGCCGCGTACTTGTCGATCAAGCGCTTGGCAAGTTGCTGCTTCTCGGGCGAGTCGAGCCTGTAGTTTACCTCGATGTCGTGCTGACTGAACGGGTTGCGCTTGCCCTGCGCCCAGTTACGCAGACGGTTCATAGAGCGGCTGTAGGTCAAGACGCGCATTGCAGTGGTTGACGGGCGCAACAGGTTTGCCTTCATCATCATGTTCCGAAAGTCGCTCGATGCGTTGTAGACCTTAGCGTCCATCGTGTTGCGAGCCACGCGGAACTCCATGTCCACGTTGTCAAAGCCACGCGCGCTAGCCGGGTCAAAGTCCAGTAGTGCCAGCACGTCCCCAAGGAACTCGTCGTCAACCTGATCGCCACGCCCGATGCGCCGCATGGCGTCCCACACTTCTGTCACTTGGTTCAGCTCTTTGAGCGTAGGCATACCCATCTGCGCAAGCATGCTCACTGCTTCCGGTATCTGCGCGAACACGACACCCGGTAGGAAGACGCTAGTGGCGAAGTTCTTTGCAGACCCCAACCAAGTCCCGAACGGTGTGTCTAGGCTAGTGCTGTTTGCCGTTACCCACTCGGGTACGTCAATCATCTTGCGCAAAGCGAATGCGTCGCTGTACCCAGCGTTCTGTAGGATGTCGTATATGGCGGAATTGACGCGCCGTTTTTCTCGGTTGATTGCCGCCTTACCCATCTCGCTTTTGTCCAAAGCATCCCAACGATCTTTCGCCTTTGTCACAATGTCCACTGGCTCTTCAAAGATACCGCGCTGTGCCATGCCGATCTTACGGTTGGCTCCGCGTGAGTAATGGGTCGCTAAGTCAAAGGCGTCATTGTTCAACAAGTCGCTGACCCGTATAGACCCAGACTGGCTCCTACGCTTAACCCCGAGTACCTGACCCATCAGACCGTCTACGACCTCGACGTTTAAGTCACTATCTAAGTCAGCAAGGCGCATCTCGAAAGTGTCATCCATAGCGACACGGGTGTTCAGCGGACTGAACTCGCTAGCCTGCTTGCCCTCCATGCGCTTCGTGAAGATGTCCTTAATCATTTGCTCAAGGTCTTCTTGCAAAATCGTCAGCTCATCATCCGCATCAGACACCCTATTGAGCGACTTGATAATGGACTGCTCCATGTCGTCTAAGCGAATAACTTGGACCTGCTCTGGAGCCTGCTTTCCAGCACCTTTAGCTTTTTCAACAACCGACAGCAGAAACCCCCGCCCGAATTGGTAGAAGTACCGCTCGCTTGCTAACTTCACGTCGTCAAGGTGGTTTGCTAGTAGCTGCTCAGGCGTCAGTTGCTTGTACGAATCTTTACCGCGCAGCTCGATGCTACCGTCCGACAGCTTCTTGGCTATGACGTTTAGGTTGTCACCCTGCTCAGCGCGGATTGCGTTACCGATCAACTTACCCAGCGCTTTGTCGCGCACTGCCGGTGGCATTAGGCCGTACAGCTCGCGGATAATCGGCATGTTCCACTGGCGCGGCGTGTACTCATTGCCCTGCTTGAAGGCCAAGATTTCTGAGTTACCCACGTCGGCGGACTGCTGCTGAACGCGCTTAGTTTCGTAGAACTCATCCCATTTCTGAACTACAGCGTCGAAGTCATCTTTCAGCACGTTTAGCTGCTGGTCTGTAATGTTAAGCTGCTGGGCTGTTGGCTCGACACCCCTGTTCTTGTAGCGCCTGTATTCACCAAACACGTCATTACCCACGTCAGGCGCTAGGTTCGCTTCTTTGAACACGGGTATCAGGGAGTTCTTGGCGAGGTTGAGCTGCAATCGGTCTGCTAAGTCCAGCTTTAGGTACTCGACCGCAATGTCCGTCTCCCGCCCGACAACCTGACCGTTTTCCTCAAGAATGATGCCGCCAAAGCGCTTTACGGTCTCGGCTAAGTCCGCATCGCTAGCCATCATGCCAGCGCGCCGTGGTGTACCTATCTCAAGGAAGGTGCTTAGGAAAGTTTCACTCAAGAACGGCTTAGCCTCTAGGTAGCTAACGCCTGTTCCCGCAACGATATGGCGCTGGATGCTAGGCGTGAAAGTGTCCTTGGCCTTCACCGCACTCTTGCCAGCAATCACGCTGACACCGCCCTCAATCGCCCCGCCGATAAGCGCACGGGTCAGGCTCATACGGTTCTCGTCCATCGCAGCAGACTCAAGGCCCATGATGCCTGTCTCGGCAGCGGAGCCAAGGGCAAAGCCACCCGCCGCCCGTGTCAGCAAACCTGCACGAATGGCCGCTGCTGTGCCGCCGCTAGCCGCGTAGGTGAGCATGCTGAACGGGTCAAAGACGCTAGCTGTAATGTCACTGAGCGCAGAGATGCGGTCCTTGTCGGGCAGCGCCGCAATGTCTTTCGCGCGCTGACGGGTCAGTTCGTCAAGACGGTCTGGCTCTAGCCCTAGTGTACGCATCTCGCCGTACTGGTAGCGAAGGTCATTCAGCTTCTCTAGGCTCAGGCCGTACTCGTTCCCGATGCTGCGCGTGCTGTCCATCTCCTCGTCAGTCAGCGCTTCCGGCTGGTTGAACGGGTTGATCTGCGCGCGGAACAGGTTGCGTTCGTCGTCACCGTGACCGGTCTGGCTCGCTACGTCTAAGATAGGCGCGAGGTAGGACGTCGGGCTGTAGTTCTGAAACTGGGCTTTCGTGCCTTCCCACCAACTGTAGTTCTGTACAGGCGTGTCCCCAAGTACCTTAACCATCTACTAGAACCTCGTATCTGTTTGTCTGGTAGGCTTCGTATGCTTCTTGAATAGCGCGTGTGTTGATACCAACCGGAGCTTGCAGGCCCGAACTCATAGGTATGTCGTCTAGCTCGATGTCCGTTGTTACAATCTCCCCAACGTCATCAGGTAAGACAAAGAAGTAACCGACAGTCGCGCCGGAATCTGGTGAGCGCGGGGTTGGAGCTGTCCGCTCCGTCTTGACGTAACCCTCACCCGATTTTGTCACTACGGGGCGCAGCTCGCTGACTGGGATTTCGCGCTTAGTAGTCTCGCCGTTTTCGTCTATGACTTGAACCGTGATTGACCCAAGGCTGCTAAGGTCCATAAAGAACTCACTGTCTAGGAACATAGCGTTCTGCTCTTTTGCGATAGTCGCGCCGGTTACAGCATCTTGCGCTTCAGAGACAACCCGTGCCGGACGCAGCGTAGCAGTAACCCTGTCATTGTAAGCTAGCGATGTAGAGATACCCCCAAGATCAAGCACTTGCTCCTCTTGTCTGCCGCGAGTCAGAGCAGCGCCATCTGGCGAAATAGAGGCGTTATAGCCGCCTGCTAAGAGGTCTGTCTTAACCTGTGAAGGCCCAAGCTCCGCGTTCAAGTCCTGCAAGACCGGCGTAGCGTGCTGAGCCAAAGATGCTGCGACAAGGCTTGCGTAGTCTTTAGCAACTGGCTTCTCGCCCTTCATGTGGGCGGTTACGATCTTTAGGCCCGTGCTGCCCTGACGGGTAGCCCCATTAGTGGCGGGTACGACCCCCGTGTTGAACAGAGTGCCAAAGCCTTTTGACTGCACCATACCGCTAACAGCTTTATCCAAGTGCGCCATCACTGCTTCTTTTTTTGCACCGGCTCCAAGGTTCACTACTGCGTCAACCAAAAGCGCCGCTTTAACGCTATTGCGCATGGTCATTGGTACACCTGCTAGGTTCACTTCCCCGACGTGATCGAGATAGGTGCTTGGTACATTACTGATCTGCTGCTGCACGTCCCTAAGAATAGCGTGCGGCTTGCGGACACCATCCATTTGCATGAGAACTAGCATGTTCAAGCCTTGGGTCTCACTGAACATTGTAATAGGGTCAGCACCGCTCATTGACATTGCTTGCATGATTTCGTCGTAGGACTGCCGCATCTCGGGTAGCTGTAGCGTTGGGTCAGTAGCGAAAGCCAGCGTCATGACCTGACTACCCACGCCTGCCAGCCCAAGCTGCGAAGCGTACTGCAAAGCAGCAGCTCTTTCTTGCGGGTCATCCAAGCCTACAAAGACACCAGCAAGTCGAGCTGCCCGTTTCTTTTTAATAACGTCTACGTCTACCACAGCCTGCGTGCGCTCAAGCTGCTGCGAGCCTGTGTTCCACGCTAGGCTTTCAGTTTGAGTCGGGATTGGTCCTAACCCTTGCTCAAGAGACTGCTGCTGAAGTTCATTAAAGCGGTTTGCAGCCGCCTCCCCAACCTCAGTGTAGTATCCGCTATCTAAGTTGAACGACACGCCATTGCTTTTCGCCGTTTTGAACGCTTTCAGGGCTGCTTCTGGGCTTTCACTCAGTGCAATGTTGTTTAGGTTTGCTGCTGTGACGACGGGTTTCTGAACCTTCTCAATCTTCTGGATCAACGTGCTAATGGCCGTCACCTGACCGACGTTGAGGACGTCAGGGATGTTGCTCATAACGGTGTTGAGAAAGTCCTTGTCCGCTTGAAGCTGGTCAACGTCACCGACAGTCAGCTCAGACACGTTAGCTTCGGTGATGTCTGCAAACTTAGCCACGTTGTCGATAACCGATTGCACGGCTAGGCCAACCGCTGCTGGGGTGTGGTTAGCACGCACGTCGTCAAAGCCTTCGCCAAGTAGTATTGCTTCACTAATTGCGGCACTAGCGGCTTGAATAAGTGGTCTGTTTGTGCGCGCTTCGCTGTGCGTCTGCGCGAGGGCCATTACCTTTTTACCCACTTCAGTTTTATAGAGTTCGTCTCCCGCGTACTGTTGGTCTATGATTGCGGCAAGGTTCTCGTCTCCACCTGACAGCAAGTTCAAAATTGCAGCTCTGTATGACCCGCCGCCAACGAGTTCGCTAAACCCATCAAAGTCGCTAGCCTCCTCTATTCCAGTAAGCTGAGCCAGCGCCTTGGGGCTTTGCTCGAACACGATAGTCTCGACGCCAAAGCCAAACTGCTCGACCTGCGCGTCTTGCTCAGCCTTGCGAATGCCCTCAACCGCCTTTATGTACGACGCGCGCTCGCGTTGGTAGCTTGCGGTGTTCTGGACAAACCGCTCAGGGTTTGCAGCAATCGCAGGGTTGTCTGACTGCCGCGCAAGCTGCACAGACAGTTGCACACGTTGCCGGTATTCAGCAGTTAGCTCTTGCAAAGGCGTTAAGGGCGTACCCGCTGTCGCGTTTACTCCTTGAGTGGGCAGCCCACTCGCGTCTGGCCTGTCCCCACCCGCACCCAAGCTGAGTACGTCCTGCGCACTGCCATTATTGACGGGTACTCCTAGACCTGCCAAGGCGTCCGCGACGTATGCGTCCCCAGACATAAGGATTGGGCTACTGCCGTCATCTGCTGTGATGTCCACTGCGTGCTGCTTGCGGGAAGGCGTCTCCAACAGCGGCAGGATAGTCTGAAGCGCAAAGTCCCGCTCAGTTACAGAGGTGCCATTGGCCAAGGTCATTACTGCACCCGACGCTGTAGTGGTGTGCGGGGCCATCATCACAGCGCCATCAATCTCACCCAGCGTAGACTTCAAAAGCTCCGCGTAGTCTTGCAGGAACTCAGGGTCATCAAGCAGCGCAATCGCACGCTCATCTTGTGCAAAGAATGGCTCGGTATGGAAGGTGTTTGACACGCCACGACCGTTCTCGCTTGTTGTGCGGATACCGTCTGAACCGAACAAACCGTAATCGTCATAGCCGTAGTCAGCCATCAACTTGACCATACCATGTGCGTAGCTCGACGCGGCCTGTCGCTCCTCACCCGTTGCATTATCTGGCACAACGACCATTGCGTAAAAGCCGTCTGTAATACCGTCAGCGCTGTTAAAGTCTAAACTGACGCGACGCTCACCATCCTGCAAAGGCCCGTACTCGTCACGGTCTCCCTTGAACACTTTGAACTGACCGGCGTTGTTACGGACGAGTCGGCCTGTTTTGTAGGCTGTCTCGCCTTCGTCAAACAGTTTGCCAACGGGTAGGTCGCCACTCAGCGCGGTGCCTAAAGTCTGTCGGGTCACACCTTGTACGAACACTGCACGCGCTTCCCGGCTCGCGATACTGTCAGTTGGGTTAAGCCCAAGCTCGGTCAGTATTTGCAGTTGGTTACGGTAGGCGCTGATCGTTTCTGCTGTGACGCCTTTAGTAGCCTCGACTGACCCACTACCAAGCAACCCGAACATCCGGCGAACTGCTTGATCCACGGTGCCTTCAGCTACACCATTGTGCTGCGCCCAAAAGCCGAGGTAGCGCACGCCGTCCTCAACTGATTTGAATTTGGGATCATTGCTCGACGTACCAAATACGTTCTGCATCCGCTCCTGTACTTCACTACTTGCACGCTCAAGACCGCGCAACGGGGTCGGGTTGTTAGCAGTGGCGTCAAGGTCTGAGGCGGGCGCAAGTTCTGAAAGCTGCGACCTGCTGGCTACAGTGGCTTCGGTAATCGTAAGGCTGGCACCTGTTATCTGCGTCACCGCCTGCAACGCCTCGCCGTGCTGTTCCGTAAAGCCCAATGCATCCGGCCCTACTGCACTCACGCTACCGGCAAATGGGTCTCTTGACACAGGAGCATTGCCAGCCACAGATATACCTAGCAGGCTACGGTCTACTGTATCGTCATATCCACCCCCAAGGACATTACTGATCTGGTCCACTAGGGTACTGGCACTTGCCTGCGCCTCCGCCAACATCAGCCTTTGCTTCTCGGCTGCTACGCGAAACTGGTTCTGCTCTTGGTCTAGCGCCAACTGGTCCCGCCGGTTCTGCGTGTCGTATTGACGTTGCAGGTCGCGCAACCTGTCTTGCTGGTAGGAAGTCGCGGCGTTGCTGAGCTGCTGGAACTTGCTGCCCAGCGCTCCGTAGCTGTCGGCCAGACCGCCCAAAGCCCCACGCTTGCGCGCCATAGCGTTCGCCAACTGTCCGAGTGCGCGGCTTTCGCGGTCATCAAGTTGCGGTCGGAAGTAACGGTTACTGAGGTTCGCGACCGGGCTAGCGCCGGGATTCACTGAGCGGATAAATTCGACCATCGTTTAGTAGCCTGTCCCGTAATATGAAGGTGCGTTTGCAATGCCGTAGATGCTACCTAGTCTCAGGTTAGCGTTTGCGTTGCTGAGCTGCTGCATGGTCCCCAAGTAGCTGCGCGTGTTTTGGAAGCCTTGTTGTGTCAGCGATTGGTTCTGCTGCATCGCAGTGCTTTGGCTCTGCATGCTCTGCATGGAGCTGAATGCGTTGGCAAAGCCAGTGATGCCACCGATTGCCGTACCCATCGCCTGCAACCTTGTCTGTTGAGCGCCGATCAACGCAGCTTGCTTGTTGACCTCAATGGCACGCAGAGACGCTGGGCTAATCTTACCGGGCAGCACGCTGGCAATCCGACCTTCCGCCTCGAACTTGGCCTGCTGCTTAAGGTCTTGCCCGTACTCAAACGTCTTGTCGCGCTTGTACGCCAGACGGTTCAAGTTGCGGTTCTTCTCGACCTCGATAGCCGACCGCGCATCACCGACGCTGACACCAGCACGGCCAAGGGTCGCGTTCGTTGCGGCAACGCTTGCCTGCACCTGACGCCCCTGTAGCGCCTGATCGAATGCTGCGCGCTGGATTTCCTTAACGTTCTCAACTGTCTGCTTGTCGAGCTGACCCGACTGTAGGTCGTAAGCCTCAAGCGCCAGCTTCTTGTTCGTCTCGTACTGCTGCTGCTGTTCGCGATACTGCTCGTAAAGCATCTGCCGCTCGACGCTAGCCTGCTCGTAGGCCAACGCCTCTTGTTGCCGTGCAATCCCCGCCTGCTGCCCTGCCATCGCAAGGTTCATAACGGGGCCGATGAAACTAGCTACTGCTGTACACATGCCGGAGCGCCTTTCGCTCTAAGAAAAATCGGTGGAACGTGTGACCGTTCAGCTCTGTTGGTTCGTCCCATTCCGCACCCATCCACGTTAGCCAGCGGCGGTGCAGCTCGTTCTCGCTGTCCACTAGGTTCGTAAAGACGTGACACCCAGCGCGGTCAAACAGCTCAGCAAGCACTGCGCCACTGCGCCGCAAGAACGGTAGCGGGTGCGAGTAGACCCAATCTGTCGTGACCATCCACGCCGTTGCGTAGCTGCCGTTACGCCCGGCCACGCCTGCCAGCGCCACAGCCTCGCCAGTGTCTAACGCCCGTGCGCTGAGCAAGACGTAAGAGACGTGCGCGCTGAACTCGACAGTCTCCTCGACCGTTGCACTCGGGGCCATCCGCAACGCCTCGCGGCGGTCAGCTTCACGCATCTGTTGCGTTAGCGTAATGACGTCGCGCTGACTAGCGGTGCCAACGTGGATCATGCCTGCATACTCTTGGGGCTAATCATGCCTTGCCACTCGATAGTCGTCAGGGTGCTGGGGAACGGGCCGTCATTCGTGAACTTGATTTCAACGCTGTCATTCTTGGCGAACACCGGGAAGCGGAACGCACCGCTCGCAAAGGCTTGCTGACCCAACAGCACGTCAGCGTCTCCGGTCTGCAACGCACCAAAGGCGTACAGTTTTTGCTGCCTGCCCTTTGGCGTGATTGCGCAGGTAAAGCCAGCCGTATCGCTGTACGTCACGGTGGCGTAGCGGAGCTGTAAGCGGCTCTCACTGCGCCCGGTCGCAGAGCCTTGCGGCTTGTAGTAGATAGGCGACTGTGTGTAGGCCATCGTGTAGTCTACACCGACACTGAACGAGGGCAGAACAGCAGTCGTTATGTTGTTAAGCACACGGTCAGCGTCCGTCGCGAACACACCGTCCAGGCGTCCGTAAACAATCGCGCGCGTGTTGTTCATTGTGCTGTCAATCAGAGCCACTAACGCACTGTGTGCTGCCGTGGTTGCAGCGCTTGCAGGGTCTACCGTTGCAGCACCCACGAACGCCAGCTGCGCGGCCTCGAACTGCGCAAGGGTGACGCCGCTAGCTAGCTTCAGGGGAGACATGGCGATGGACGGCACGGTGATGCCAAAGGCAGACGTGTCCGTCAGCACGGTGCTGAACTTTGTGGTGTCAGTCCTGTACGGCAGCTCGATTGCTGACCAGTCCACACCGGAACCAACTGCACCGCCTGTGCTGATTGGGAACTCTGCGCCCTGTGGGTCGTGTGCGTTACCGGTTGCTGGCGTTCGGCCACCCTCGACCACAACGCACTTACTGCGCGGAACCTTCATGTCTAGCAGAATTGGAAATGCCGTTGCGGAAGCGTTCTGGATTTCCTCAAGCTCAACCCTGAGCATGTAAGCCCGAGTGCTGGTTGTACCTAACGACGTCCCGATGCCCGTGGTTTCCTCAAGGGACTTGATGTAGTCCTTTGACGTAACCTCAATGGCGAGGTGCAGGTAGTCCTCGATGACGTCAGCACCGATGATCTTCGTGTCAGCACCCAGCGTCCACTTCGACCACGCGCTTTGCAATCGGTCTCGGTTGGCCTCAAAGAACTTGTAGACAAACATGGTGTTCGGCGCGTCGTGGCTCAGGGCAAACAGCATGCGCTTTTTCTGACTACCTGCGAGCTGAAAGACGTTCGCGGGTATGTACTTAGGCACCTGCGCCGTGATCTCGTCAGCGTCAATAATGGCTGTATCGACCTCGCTGCGAATCTCCATGCACGTCGAGAAGCTGATGTTGTCTTGCGGAAAGAACACCTTTGTGCCCACCGCTATCGGGCGCGTCAGGTTGCTGGCCTCGATGCTGGCTGCTTGCTGCAACAGTGCCGTCGCAGGTGTCAGGGCATTTGGCGCGACTAGCCGGAACTGTGCGCGGTCGCTCATCAGCATCAGCGTGTTGGCGAACGGGACAGCCGACTGAAGGACGTCCACGCGGCCTGTAGACATGGAGATGTCGATGCGGTCGCTGTCGAGCAGTTGCGTTACGGTTGACCGAAAGAAGTTGCTGGTTTGGCCGTAGTCGGTGCTGCTCAGGACCATGTTCTCGTCAGACACGAAGCCTAGACGACCGCCGTGGACGAAGACGTCATTGATCCGGTTGCCAACAAATGACGGCTCGGCATTACTGTCGCCTGATCCGCAAACGCGCGGTGCGTATTGGTGGCGAGTCAGCGCGAAGTAAGGCGTGCCGTCCTCCTCAAAGAGCCGCTGGATTTTGTGCGGCAGGGTGCTTTCATCAAGGATAAAGGGCGTGCGGTAGGTCTCCACGTACTTTTCTTGCCCAAGGTCCGCGATAACGTAGAACCCGTCCCCACCGATGTCACCGCCAACCAGATTGACCGCCCCCGCCGTCGCGCTACTCAGCGCAGGCAGGTCTTGAAATGTTGCAACTGCTGCGTAGTCGTTAGTCTCAACCTCAAAGTGCTGCAACGCCCCATCAGCGGTAGGTGTGACGTTAGGTAAAAGGTCTGGCCCCGCCCACTCAGACTCGACGTCGTTACCGATCCACAGGTTGATGATGTCGTTTAGCAGGCTGCGTTGAGGTCCGGCAGCGTTGTCAAAACCTACGGCTCCTTTAATCTCCACGACTTGAAAGCTGCTACCACTGCGGACGTAATGGATAGTGTCGGCTGGGTCAGTAGAGGGGCGTACAGTCATGTTATCAAAGTCAACGTCAGGTGACGTATGCGCCCGGTTTGCGGGTCCAGCGTAGCTGTGCCAAGAGCTATGGTCGTTTATGCGCAGACCTCGAAATGTCGCCCCGGCGTCATCTGATATTTCCACAACACCTTGCGCGTTGACCCGTAGATCGTGGACGAACGCGCGCCCGTTGACACTCGTTACAGCGCCATTAGGTCCGTAGGTGGTCTGCGTCTTGCTGACGTACTGCACGTCGATTGTGCTGCTTGTGGAGTTAATGGCAGTAACCTTGCGCGCAAACCACGGGCGAGTCAGAAAGTCCGCCGGACTCGTGCCGTTACTACTGGTCGCATGTAAGCTGTTGGCTATTACGTCTGACAAGTCCATCGAGTTCACCAGTGACCCGACAGCCGGTAGGCAGAAATGGTTGCTCTGGTATCTGGTACTAATGGCAGCGCCAGTGTCAGGTCGCGTGGTGTTAATAGAGTCCCGCAGGATTAGGCCAGTGAAACCAGAAAATGACTGGCCAGCCCCAACTGCAAAATTGAATACTCTGTGCGCCGTCACACCGTCATCTAGGCGAAAGAAGCTGCTAATAACTGCGGCGTCATGCACGAGACGAAACGTCTTGGAGCTTAGTGACGTGCGCGTAGCGGTAAAGTTGTTAGCGCCGTCATCACCGCCTGTACCACCACGCTCAGTGTCGTAGGCGAGCTGGGGAAAGGCGGCAAAGTGATGCTGTTCAAATGGCGTGTTCTCCCCGCCGCTCGCTGTCACGTTGCGGTTAAGCACGAACGTCGTGTCGGCAACGGTCGTGAACCGTAAGCTGCCGGTAAAGTCTGTCATGACACCGCCCGAACCGTCCGACGTCAGGTAGCTTGCCGAAGAAGCACCATCTGTCTCAACACGCAGCGCTTGGCCCGTGTCAGCATCAAAGGCGCGCAGCCCGGCAGCGTCCACTATCAGAGCGTAATGCTCAGTGGTGTCGCGGTTGATGAAGTGCGTTGCGGCCTTGTCGCTGAACGTCGGAGCGGTAGTCGTACCGTAGTCGTACAGCTCACCAAGCCACTCGGTCGCCTGACGCTTCTGCATGCCGACAACTGGCGACAGAAAGGCATTCTCGATCTCACTGCCGGTGTTGCTGTAGCGCAGGTTCTCACTCTGCTGCGAGACGCCGCCAACAAGGTCGGGGATCGTGTTACTTATCAGCGGCATTAGCGAAACAACCCCGTGCGGTGAACGATACGGGCCGTGCTGATGTTGTCGGCAATCATGTTGTAGCCGCCCACGTTCGTTTCTTCGTTCATTAGCTGCGTGTAGGCGGTCATCTCATCCATGCGGTCTGACTGCGCTACGCTCTCGCTGCTAATCGTGCGCTCTTGGAAAATCCGCGCAGCTCGCAAGGCAATGAAGCGGCGTGCGGTCTCTGGCAGCTCGTCAAACGGGAGACCAATCGTCTGGTCAACGGTGATGTCGTGGTCGAACTGGTAGCTGTGGGTCAGTCGGTTGTACAGGTAAGCGCCTCGCTGCACGATGGGCAGGTGGCTGTCGTTACCGCTTGGCTTTACCCGCAAGACGTTCGGCGCAAGGACAATGCGGCCTTCAAGGTTGCGGGATAGTGCGATTTGTACGTCAGTGTTCCAATGAAAACTTTGAGTTTGCAGCTCGCGCGTGACGTTGCGCACGGTGTCTAGGGCCATCGTCGCGTCTACAACGGTGTCATCCTCAAGGCTCTGAACGGGCGTCTCGCCAATGTTCATCAAGCAGGTGTTGACGGCTTCAAGTTCAGTGGTGGCTGTGACAGGGTTGCCCATGAGGTTCGTCTCCGCTGCGAATAAGGGAAAGGGGTAGCCCGAAAGCCACCCCTAAAAGCTAGACCTTACAGGTCGGTCGGAGCGTTACCGGTGATACCGATCATGCACTCAGGGCGCAGGACGCCGTGGCCCACAGCCATCTTGGACACCATCAGTGTACCGAGGCGGCGGGGATCGTAAGAGCTTTCGGAGCCAAGACCCAAGAGCTGCACAGTACCCAAGGCTTCTGGGTGCATGATGAGCGCCAAGAAGTTCGACATATCCGCGTTGTACTGGCTGCGGAAATCAGGGAAGCGGTCAGTGCCGCCGATCTGGTCAGCGCCGCTCAGCGAGCCGTGGTTGATTGCCATGTTGGTCGTCTTGACAACCTGCATGCCCGCAATCCGCATGACGGATGCTTCCGAGTAATCACCATTGTTCGACACGAAGTCGCGGTTCAGAATCTTATCGTTCTGCACCAGACCGTAGTAGATTGCTGGGGAGACGTAGACGTAACGGTCAGATTCCGGAACGAACTTCTCGTCCAACTTCTGTGCCGCCAAGTAACAAGCGTCAATCAGCTCGGCTACGGTGTTGGTAGTCTGGTCGCCACCGGAACCATCAGCATCTACAACGCCAGTGACTGCCGCGTTGATGTTAATCGCTTCAGCGACACCTTGGTCGGCAAGCGCACCGGACGGAGACAGAATCTCTTTACCGGCAGCGGCGAACAAGTTGCGGTCGTAGGTCAAGGCAAGTGCGCGACCCATCTGGTTAGTGAACTCACCGCGAACGTCGTAGTGGTTCTTGGCTTCTTCAATATCTGCAATGAAGGTATGCGCTACCAACATATCATCAATGGTCAAGATGCGCTCATCTTGCTTGATTGATTTACCGAGGAGTTCTGCACCCGCAGAGTGGTATTCCGCAATGGTCTTGCCGATTGCTGGGAACTGAGCAGATTTGCCCGACTGGATGGTACGCACACGGGTCCGCTCACGCAGCACGGTGTTTGCATCAAAAGCCGCCTGTGTCTCACCGGACCAAAGGCGAAGGAACAGCTCGTTGTTCGTGTCCCACTGGCCCTGTGCTGTTGAAGCAGTGGCGTTATAAGACGTGGTGTAGGTAGAACCCGACCCGATACCGAGGCGGGAAACTGTTGCGTTAGACATGTCATGTCCTTTCTTAACTGCAACTGAATTGATTTCTCGCGCGGTTGTCCCGTAGGCGGGGCCGACAGTCTTAGCGCTGGCAGAGGGCCGAACGCGCTAAGTTATTTTGCAACACCTGCGTCTGGGTCTTGATCGTGTCCGCTGGGGAAACGTAGATGGGGAGCCAGATTGTGCAGGTTTGCTCTCTAGTCTCCGCGATACCAGCCTTTTGCGCGCAACTCGCGACGGACAGCATCATCAGTGTCCATGCGATTAACTTCATTGCGCGCTTCAGCAGCATCACGAATCCCAGATGTTTTCTTGCGTGTCTTCAGTAGGTAGCCCGTGACAGCGACTCCCGCTGCAAAGGCTGACAGCCAACTAAGCAAAGACTTCACCGTCTGCCCTTTCGCCAATCGTCAACACGCAACGCAATGATATAGCAAAAAGATAACGCTAGCGCAACGAATGCAACCCAAGTGTAGTCTTGAACGAATGACGCAATCTCGCGCGCTGGTGCAATGGCAGGCGCAGCAGCCGTCAAACCTGACACAATAGCGGCAGGTACAGCGGCCTTGATCGTGCGGCTCTCCGTTAAGGTCTGCCGGACTTTCTTGATGGGTGTCAGGAACAGCTCGCTCTCTGCCTTGCGGCGCTTGATAAGCCCAGCGTACTGACGACCACCCGCGTAGACCCACTTGTGGAACTCTTGGCTGGCCATGTTGCGCTTACCAAGGTTTAGGTTTTTCAGCAGCGTGCTGCTCGTCAGCCCTTGGATGCCGACGTTGTAAGTGAAGGACACCAAAGCGTCGAACTGGTTTTGATTGATGTCTACCAGCACAGCAGCGCGGACGGCATTCTCATAGCGCGTGATCGTCTTTAAGAACATATCGACCACCTTGCCGTGCGTGTAGGTGTCACCCTCGCGCAAGTAGTCCACGTCATGTGTTGTCGTCCCGTAGCCAACTGTCAGAATGGGCGTAGACGCCAGCTTGTCAGTGTAGACGGTCCGATACTTTAACGGCGTCTCGCTCGGTCCGCCGGGGAACGGGGTGGTGCCGTCAACTAGCTCAAGCGACACCCCCGCCTCGTAGTAAGCGATTAGCGCTATGCCGCGCTCGCTTAGCCGCATCATTGCATTGCCGCCACTTTGCGCTCGACTTCCTCGCGGAACGCTGGGTCACGCCGGTAACGCGGGTCTTGCATTGCGCTGACCATCTCGGCTGTAGACCGGAAGCCATCGGGCTGTGCCTGACCGCGACCACTGACCGTCTGCCGTGGCTCTTGCGCGCCGGTAGCTGACGCAAAGTCCGTGCGGATTTGGTTCATCGCCATTTTAACCGTCGTCACGTCATTCGAGTTGAGCATTTCGTTAAGGCGCTCAATCATCGTCTCGTCATAAGACTGCCCTGCCCACGCTTGCATCTGAGACACCATCTCGTCCCCGCCAAACTCATTGACGATAGACTGTCTGTTGGCCTCCGCTTCCCGCACGCGCATGTCGCGGACTTGTTCGACAAAGGAACGCGGGATGCCCATCTTTTCAAAGTTCTCAATGGTTGCCTCGCTCAGCTCACCGCTGTTCTCCAAGAACTCTTGCTCTGCCGAGGTGATGAGACCATCCATTTCGGGCGTTGGCTCACGGCTTCCCATTTTCTTCTCAAGTTCACCGTAAGACTTGGCTAAGTCCTCCGGCGTCTTGAACTTCTCGGGTAGCCACTCGGGGCGCTGCTGCTCAACTGGTGTCTCCTCTGCGGGAGCTTGCCCGGCTTCCATCGCCGCCACCTGTTCCTCAAGGGACGGCGGTGCGGCTTGCTCTTGGTCGGGCATGGGTAAGTTAAGTTGCTCAGTGGTCATTGTGTAGCTTCACCTTGTTGCTGCTGCATGTATTGCTCTTGCGCGGCGGCAACGGCTTGCGGTGCTGCGCTTTTGGCAATCTCTGCGGCTTGTTGTTGTTGCATGGCTTGCTGTTGAGCCATCTGCTCTTGCTGCCGTTGCTCAGCCGACTTGACGAGACCGTCCATCTCGATGCCAAGGGCAGCACCGGTCCGCTTAACGAACTCGTCCATGTTGAGGTAGCCCTGTAGAATCTCAGGACCAAGCTGACCGACAAACTGAAAGAACGTCTGAAGGTTCTGAAGGTCGTTAGCGCGACCAAGTGCAGCCGTGCCTGTCACGATGCTCGGCTCAACCATACCGTCTTGCAGCTTTGGCAGACGTTGCTGCTGCTGCATGCGTTCCATTAGTCGCCGGACAAAGACCAACTGGAACTCGTTGGACAGCATGGAGTAAGTGCCGCCAAGGGCTGTCTCAAGGGCGTTGATCTGAGCGCGAACCTCAAAGGCCGTCGTGCGCTCACTGTTCCTGACCACACTGTCATAAAGCATGAACGCCTGACCAAGCCGCTGCTCGATAGATTGCGCGACAGAAGACGCCACGCTCATGTCAGCCTGCTTGTTGACCTGCACAGTCGAGACCTCGTTGGCGTTGCCGCTCTTAAAGTCTCCGCTGTTTGCTTCAGCTAGGTCTTGCACGCGGGTCGTGCCGTTTGGAGCTACAAGGAAGACAACCTTACTGCTGGCAGCGCTCGCCTCAAGGATTGCTTGGCTGAGACCTTCAAGGCTAATCAGGTCGCCAAGGTATTCCTCAACGAACCCTCGCCCATAGTCCTCACCGTCAACACGGTTCCAGCGCAGGGCCATCATGGGAGGCTTGTCGAGCGGCCAGCTACCTTCGGAGCCGGGTACGACCTGCCCACCTAAGTCTTGGTAGACCAACCACTTACCGTCCTCGATGTAGAACTTAGTGAACAGCTCGATGTCGTCTTTCTGCCCGTCAATCAACGCTGCGGTGTCAGGGCTGAGAACTGCCGGACTGACTTGCTCTTTGATGATGACCTCAAGCAAGTTGCCAACGCTGTCTCGGACGCAGACGTACTTGTCTATGCCGTAGACCTTGGCACCGCCTGAGCGCGGCAAGTACATTAGGGCGTTACCGCCGATGATTAGGTGCTTGAGCATCTCGAACACTGGGGCGCGTAAGCCCTCGCGCTCAATCTCGCCCATCACTGCACGCTCAATGCCTGACAGCTCAGCCTCGACTGCGCCGTAGAGCTGCTGCTCCTCTGCTAGCTGCTGAGCCTCTTGGTCCTGCAAGGTAAGCCGGAAGAACGGGGTGTTAGGTGGGAGCAGTGACAGGAGCAGACGTGCTGCTAGATTGTTGACGCCCCGGCTACCGATGCCTTGATATGGTGTGTAGAAGCGGCTTGCACTGCTGTGGCCGCTTTCTGGGATCAACGTGGGTAGTGTCAGTTTTGCGCACTCTCGGGCGCGCTGTAGGAAAGTCTCTCGTAGGGAACTCAGGGCTTCAAAGCGCGAGGCGCAGTCACTTTCGACTAACATTAAGGCCAACTTTCTTGGCACCCGTATTGATTGGAGCTGACACCTGCGCGTTACTTGGCCGTCTTACGCGGAGCGCTAGGGATTTGTTGGTCTTGCCGCCTGCCATCGCAGGTGCGCTTTGCTTCGGGCCAGCTTCCTCGACAGGGGCAGCGGTCGGCTCAGGCGCACGCACGATGATAGGTGGCTGTGGTGGGAGCATGGGCATAGGCGCAGGCCGTGGGGCCGGGGCGCTTCCGCCGCCAAATAGACACATTTTAATTCACCTTTCGGTCCATTAGGTTGTCGTTTTGTTGCTCGTATAATAGCGCAAGATGCCGCAAAACGCGAACTGCGCCTACGGCCATCCAGATTTCACGCTCGCTAGCCTCCGGTGCTGGCACTTGGTCAGGAAAGACGTCCGCCAAGTATTGCAGTAGGTCGGGCTTGATGACGGGCTGCTCAACTGCCACAGGTGCCGCCCCCGCTGATGTCACACATGTCATGGGTCTCGATGAACGTGATGCCCTGCTGGTTGCTGGCCTCACTGTACGGCACGCTGGTCAACGGCTGACCGCCACGGCTACCGTCTGCATAGAAGGTCAAACCGCGCAAGCCGTGTGCGTACTTGGCAATGAGTGCCGCGTAGTCATCCACCGTGTCATCATTGTTCAAGTCGCTACCCCACGCAGGCAGGTTGATCGTTGAGCTAATGGCGTGATCGACGTACTTCTGCATCTCGTATTGGAACTTCACGCGGCGCTCGGGGTCAGCCGCCAAGTCCAAGGCAGACTCGATCTGCTCAGGCTCCACGCCGTACATGTCAATGACAGACTGCGCGGCTGAATCGACCACGTATTGATATTGCCAAGTGTCGTCAGGGCCAAGCCACCTGCGCTTGTAAGCAACGCTAAACAGCGGCTCGATGCCCGTGGTTGTGCCAGCCAGAATGCCAATAGAACCTGTCGGCGCGATAGCGCGCTTGCCTGCTGGCTCATTGACGCTGAAGCGGTTAGCGAGCTGCTTGGCTGTGCCGTCGCTGGTCGCCTCGTAGATGCGCATCCAAGCGTGCAACTCGTCAGTCATTTCGTAACGTTCGCCACGGCTAATCAGCCATTCGTGTACACCCATAAGACCAAGGCCGAGACGTCTATTCTTGCCGCGCGTCTTTTCCACCTTGTCGTAAGGGACTGCGCTGCTCATAGTGCCGCAAAGAAGGAACGCCGTCGCTAGCTCAACAGCCTCGCGGAAGTCCTCGATGTCGTCAAAGCGTGACATGTTGAGCGAGCCAAGGTTACAGACGTCACTGTCGTCAGAACTTGTAATTTCGCAACAGGCATTTCTCAATGTTTCCAGTGACTTAGCGCCAAAGTTAAACGAGAAGCCCGGTTCGCTAGACTTCATGGCTTGCCGCACGTTCTGCCGGAAGATGCTGCCTACGTCGCCCGTGCGGTTGTAGTGGGCGAGCCACTTGTCACCGTAGTTTAGCGAAATGTTCGTGCCGTCGAGCGGTGCCGGGAAGTTGAAGTCAAGCTCCTTGACGTCGGCCAGTGACTTGCCCGTGCCAGCAATCTCAATCTTGTCCCAATCCTTGACGTACAGCAGCGTCTCGGCGTCGGGGTGTTCAGCGCTCAAGCTGCCGTAGATTGCCGAGCGTCTGTCACCACCCTGCCTGATAGCGCGCCCGATGTCGTTAATCATTATCATCTTGGACACGGGACCAGAAGCCACGCCGCCTGTCCGACCAAGCGGCGCGCCCTTCTCTCGATAGACAGAGTAGTCAACGCCGATACCCCCGCCCGATGTTAAACATAGCTCTACTCGCTTAGATAGGTCGCCCCAATCCTCTCTGGTATCTTCCTCTGCCTTCAGCAAAAAGCAGTTGTTAAAGAAGCGTGCGTCGGCTGGTCGGTTAGCGTTGGCAAGATAGCGGCCACCGGGCAGAAACTTCTGGTCGATGATGAGCTGCGTCAGCGCTTCTTTGGTGTCTTTAGGGAGACGATGTTGAACCACGTTTTCGACCAGCGCACCGGCCAGCTCTTCCCACGTTTCCGCACCCTGATGCGCGTATTTCTGCTGAAAAATCGTCGCCCCGAACTCATTTCGAAATGTCATTAAAAAAACCCTCTCTTGCTTCCTGTTCCAGAATTAGTTGCCGCAAGTACCACTCCGCTTTGAGTAAGTCCTGTAGGGCTGACCCCTTGTGCTTGTAGCGCGTCACGTATTTGATTATTGCACCTTCGGCATACGAGAAATCGTGACTACTTATGTAATCGAAACACTCTATGCCTTGGGTGTAGTGGGGCGGGTCGTTTACCAAGTCGGTTGCCATAGCGTAATGCTCTCTCCATCGTAATCATTAGGTCGCAAGATGCGCGCAAGACGTGCCTGCACAAGCGCATCGTCTTCCGTCAGTCCTTGCTTCGTGTATGCGGCCACAACCACCGGCCACATGTCCGACAGCACTGGCTCGCACTCCTCAAGCATCCGCTCAGCGCGTACCTTGCCGATGCCGGGACAGCCGGGATAGCCGTCAACGCTGTCGCCGGTCAGCGTCTGTGTCATCCACCAACGGTCAGCGGCCTGCTCGTCTATCTCGATAAGCTCGCCGGTTGCGTTGTCTAGGTGCAGGCCGGGGACAGTGCGTAGGTCTTTATCGATTGACACAATCACGTTGCCGGGAACGCCCCCGTAGATGCCAACTAAGTCGTCACCCTCAAGCGGCGTCTTGTAGAACGCACCGTAAGCATCTTGTGCGTGAGCGCGCATGCTTGACCAACCGATTGGCCGAATGCCTTTGCGATTGTGCTTGTAGCGCGGGTAGACTTCCTTGCGAAAGTTCTCAGCCGCCGACAAAACCAACAGCACGTCTTCCGTCTCGACCTGATCCTTGACGCTCTGCACCATCGCATCGAACGTGTCCTCGCCGTGAGCAACGGACATGAAGTCTTGCAGCACGACGTCACCACCTAGCTCATGCTCGGCTGTCACCGTTGCGGCAATGCACGCTTGGTAGACAATGACGTCGGCGTCTATGACAGCGCGCATTTACTTTTTCTTCGGGGCAAACCCGCCGCGCTTGGCCTTCATGTCACCGTAGCTCTTTGCGCTCACGGTGCTTTTACTTTTCGGGCGGCTAGTGCCAGCCTTCTTGCGTGCGTTGATGTTTTTGTACAGGCTCATGTCAGTGACTCTCCGACCAGTTCGCGCCGATCTGTAGGTCACAGGTCAGCGGGACGCTCAAGTTAAAGTATTCGTTACTCTCTCGCAAGGATTTGCGCACGATTGTGCTAGCCATCTCCGTAACGTCAGGCGCGCAGTCGAACTGCAACTCGTCATGGACGTAAAGGCACAGGTCGCACGGCATGTCTTGCATGGCTAGCGCGCACCGGACCGCCCAATCTTTTGCGCAGCTAGACGTAGCCGACTGGATCAAATAGTTGAGCGCGGTGTGCTTCTTGGCAACGGGGATGCGCCTGCCGTCAATGCTGACAATGTAGCCCTGCTCACTGTCTTTCTGCACCTTGGCGATTAGGTCTGACAGGCCGGGGATAGCGGCGTAAAGGCGCTGCCTGACTTCCGCACCGGGTAGTCCTGTCATCTCAGCGAGCTTACCGTCACCTGCGCCGTAGATGAAGCCGAACTGCACGCCCTTCATCTGGTTGCGCGTGATGCCCATGCGGTCGGCGTTGACCTGATGGATGTCGGCGGTTTGCAACAGCTCACCATAGGCACCGCCGTCGTCAAGGTAGTGAGCCAAGACGGTCAGCTCCGCACGGTCAAGGTCGCTAGCAAGTAGCACCCGGTCGCGGCTAGCTGTAAACAGGGAGCGACTTTCCAGCCCGTAAGCTGAGCCGACGCGCGGCACCTGTTGCATGTTTGGGCTGCGGCTCGACGTGCGGGATGTAACGGCAGCGTTGGGAATGATCTGCGCGTGGATGCGACCTCCAAGTGACGCCTTGACCCACGCACCAACAAGAGCCTTGCGCTTTTGCAGCATGAACAAGTCAGCCAGCTTGCCAGCTTCCGGCCACCGACCAGCAACCTTGCGCAACTGATCCTCGTCTACCTTGGCTTGACCGGTTGGTGTGAACTCGTCCGGCTCCCAGCCACGGTCGCGCAACACCTTCTCGATGTGCAGGCGGCTCGCCGGGTTGAACAAGACGAACTCAACCTTCTGATACTCGACGCCCTCAGTGACGTGCGGCCTGTCCTTGTAGCGCATGGTGCGCTTCGGCACGACCGGCTTGCCGACCGGCGCGTACCAGCCACCGAACGTGTCAGCCAGCTCATGCATCAGCATGTCGCTCTTGTCGATTAAGGTCTGCCAAAGCTCTTCGGCAGCGGGTCGGTCAAACGCAAAGCCCCAACTCTGGACCCGGCGACAGACCCGCGCGAAGTCGTGTTCCAGCTTGATAGCGACGGGCGACAGCGGCTCACCCATCAGTAGACCATACAGCCTGCGAGTGACCCGGCAGTCTTGCAGGCAGTATTCGCCAAGCTCAGCAGTGTAGTCAGTGTCCCAGTCGCCCTCGTAGCTGGTCTTGCCAAGTCCAAGGCGCACGCCCCACGTTGCCAGACCGTGACTACCCAGCCGCGCACGGGGATCAACCTCGCGCATCTTAGCTTGCGACCACCGACCCAAGTCGTCACCCATAAGGTCTTGAAAGGCCAGACGACTGAGGACTAGGGTGTCTACGATTGCGTGGCGGGGTGTGAACCACTCGTACAGGTCTTGTATGACGGGCAAGTCAAAGCCGATCCCATTATGAAACACC
>Ga0102810_1000043_pt1 | contig 32698 bp, 49 predicted proteins | sample ColrivemetaGS573_FD_84506 | JGI IMG/M metagenome (GOLD analysis project Ga0102810, IMG submission 84506) | Estuarine microbial communities from the Columbia River estuary - Ebb tide ETM metaG S.573 | ecosystem: Environmental > Aquatic > Marine > Intertidal zone > Estuary | place: USA: Columbia...
GCTGGCGCAGAGTTGTTTCAAATTAAACAAGACTTGAATGAACTGTTGGAAATTTGCAGTAAGAATCCTGCGCTTCAAAAGCATTTAGAAGAATTTAGATTCCTAGCCAAGCTTGAAGGCTACAACGGCCGGAGCCTAAAGTGATTGACACAAGACAACATCTCTGTTATTGTAAATGATAAAAGAGGATTATCAATTATGTCAACTGGTATCGTATACGTTTTAGTGCTGTTGGGTTACAATTCAATAACCTCAGGAGTGTCGTCGGCCGAAGAAATAAATTGGCATCTTAGCCACAGCGATTGCTTGACGGCAATGAGCAACGAACGACAGTGGCGAACTGAAAAATTGAATGACAATTATGCTTGCTTGCGTGTTCAAGATTATGCAATGCGAGCAGCACTTGAAGCAGGCGAAGCTAAAAACAACTTCCCTCGTCAGCACAACAATGGTCAACTTATTTTACGATGGTAGACATTGGTGATAGTCAGCTCACAGTAACAGCGTTATTATCTGGCCGAAGACTATACGCCGACCAAGCTATGCTGTCGATTGCAAGAGGACGGCATTCATTTTTGTTGTTAAAGATTGAAACTACTGTGGTTAAAGAAGCAATCGTAGATGATCGACATGTCGGTCATACCTGGAAAGCTGATCATTTTTGTAAGGTCCTAAACGAAAACCTTGACGGTGTTACAATATCTGACATATCCTATCATTTTTATGAATGGCCAACTAATGCACTTGAAAGCTACATAGCTGAAATCAAACAGCCAGTTTGGATTGATACAAAGTATTTGTTCGATCAATCCATACGAAGTTTTAGATTTATTACCAGTGTATTTGCAGTCATCGATGACCTCGATGTAGATGGGCCAGACTTTGCTAAAGATTACGAACAGGCTGTATTTTTAAACAAACTATCGAGTGGACTAGAATGAAAAACTATACCTCATTAGCTGACATGCCCGCCAAGGAGCGTCGGGCATTGTTAGATCAAATTGCAGAGCAGCGTTCGCGTGAAATGGTTGTTAACTTAATAAACAACATGCTACTCAGCTCGAAATTTGAACCGCATCAAGCGGCTGCCCGAATCAATAAGACGGAATCTGAGTTTTACGAGATGATGTCAGCTACTCCATCGGAAATGACGTTGCGCGATATGAGTGATATTGCGTATGCGTTTGGCTTTACACTTGATTTCAAAGTAACCAAGCCCGATCCGATCGACCTCCCCGAAATGAAAAATATCCTAAAAAAGGAAGACATGACATGAACTTTAAAGCAAAAAATAAACCAATAGCTGAAATATATTTTGGCGACGAACGTGACGCGGAAACAACAACAGACAAGATGTACTTTACACAAGCCGAGCCGATTGCAGTAGGCGTATCGAGTGCTGAGTTGCATAAGGAACGCAACATGGATTTACCGTTGCATGTTAGAAACTTGGTTACAATGCGACAGCTTGGAAACTCGTACAAAGCAACTGTTGGATCATATCTCCAAGAACATAGTCTTAGCAGCACAGTTTCTAAGAAGCCTGTTGCGATAGGGCCAGCGATTGACCAACCGGGCGTCCGAGAGAAGGCCAAGGACGTCAAGGACTTTTACCGAGAGCGGTTTATGGTTGACAAGCTGTCGGGCATTGAGATTAATGCGTTTAACACAGACGTGTTTGAATATGTAACACGAGACAATGATGGCACTTTTAAAACATCTGAAATCGGACTTATTTCAAGCTTGCCGCAACTGTATCAATGTGACACAGAATTAAATCGTTGCTTTGCGATGTGCGACGTGTCGGATCCACATGATAGAGACTTGCATATTGCAACAGACCAACGCCTGATGTCAGGCTATCCAATACACGGTTCTGTTGATGCTGAATTGATTGGTGGTGTACGGCCAATGGGCGACCGCTACGAGTTGATGCTGTACTTTAGAGAAGTAGAAACAAAACGGTTGATTCAAGTGCCGCAAGAAGGTGATTGTCTTATTGATTTGTTTATAGACATGGCAAGTAAGTCGCCGTATTTTACTGTCAATATGCAAAATGCAAGGGTGCTGAATTCAAGAAACAACTTTATCGTTAACGCAAGACGCGCCCAAATTGGGAGTTCAGCATATGTCCGATAATGTAATTGTAACAGACATGGACGGTGTAACTTTGGATTGGGAGACAACCTTCCACAAGTATATGCAAAGCCATGGACATGTAAAGGCACATGAAAGGCCTTCGTATTGGCAGGAAACGTATTACCCGCACCTAAGCGAAGATCGTGCACGTGAGATGGTATTCCATTTCAACACATCAGCATGGATGATGGACTTGCCGCCATTCAAAGACGCAAGAGGCGGAGTAGCGCGTCTAGTAGACGAAGGCTATATGTTTACTGGTCTTACTGCGATGGGAACGGATCCTTATTCGTTGCTGGCGCGTAACTATAATGTTGACGCAGTTTTTGGTAAGCAAGCATTTAACGATGTCATTGCAACAGATATGTATGATCCTGATTCAAAACGTGCAGAATTAACAAGACTGTTTAAGCCGGGTCGCTTTTGGATAGAAGACAAACCTGCCAACGCAGTGCTGGGACGTGAGATTGGATATGAAACTTTGTTGATTACTCATCCTCATAATGAGGAGTTTGATTGTGAAGCTAATGACATTAAACGTGTGAACAGTTGGACTGACATTTGCGACGTTATTTTAGATACGCACTATTAATCTTCGTCTCCGTAAATTTCTAATACATCTCTTACAGCAGGGTGTCTCTCAACGTCCTGCTTTTCGAACATGACAGCACCAATGCAGGTGCTGCTTGAACGAGATACACGATCTGTAAAGTCCTTAAGGCCATTCGCCTCATAACCTCGATCGTGTTGTGCCAGGTCACCAGTAACGATGATACGGCTACCAGTTCCAATGCGTGTCAATAGCATCTTCATTTGGCTTGGAGTAGCGTTTTGCATTTCATCTGCAATAATCCAAGAGTTCTTGAAAGTGCGTCCTCGCATATAAGCGAGAGGTGCAATCTCAACAATATTTTCAGCAATCATGCTTTCAATTTCTTTTGGAGAGTAATACTCCTCGAAAACGTCAAAAATTGGACGTGTCCATGGTGCCATTTTCTCTACTAGTGATCCTGGTAGAAATCCGTGCTGTTCATCAACACTAACGGCGGGACGTGTAACCACAATTTTATCACACTCGCCAGATTTGAGTGCGCGTATTGCAGAAAGCACAGCGATCATGGTTTTACCCGTTCCTGCTGGTCCTGTTGCAAATACGATGTTTTTAGATGGATTGTCAAGTAGTGCAAGGTAATCTTCTTGGCGAAGATTTTTTGGTAAAATCATAACCTTGTTTGCTCGTTGTTTAAACTTAGCAAAATCTACAACTACTGTTTGATTTTGCTGTTCGTTGTAATGAGCCTTGCGGGCTCTTTTTCTGTTTTTTGACACTTGTTAGGTCTCCCTGTTGGTTTGCACAATGCATTCCAACTGTTCACACATATATTTATAGGCCACACGCTAGAAACCGCGACTTACGGCATCACAGCAAATGTGATAAATAAGTACAATGAACAGGATTAATCATGATTGACATTAACGAAATTGCCCGTACTATCTCAACTGTTAAGAAGAACAAGAACACACTTGACATTCTTCTTGAGTTTGAGGGCATCCTAGACAACCTTCATATCTATGCATATGAAAATTGGATTAAGGGCGAAGTAATAAAAGGCCCTGTTGTTTCTAAATATTGGGTCGAAGTATTCTTAATGTATCCAGAACAACACATGCCAAACCCCGAAGGCGCACTACGGTTAACCAAGCATGGATGCTATGTGTTCTTCCAAAAAGAAACGCTTACATCAAGCGTAAAGATTAAAAAACAAGATGACTTGATTACCCGCGCTGGTGACGAGAAAAAGCAAAAACCAAAGCAACAAGAGATCGCAGTTTATGTGGTCAAGATTGTTATGCCACGTCACTTGCTAAATGATTACAATGTTAAGAAGATTAGTGCTATTGATGGCGAGATTGACTTAGATGATGTAGTTGATGCATATGACCAAGGCTTAGACGTAGATAAAACTGCAAGGAATGAGAGCGAAGATGAAGATACAGGACCTGATGAAATCGAAACCACAGACTTCTAAACTAACTGAAGGGTTAGCATTTGAAGACTTGCGTGGATTGATTTCAAACAAAATTTCAATCGACCAGTACAAGCCCAAGATTGGTGCTGAAGAAGAAACTGTGGTTCTCGCATTCACTGTTACATATGAAGAGCCAGCCGAGGACTTAGCTAACTTTATTGAAACTGGACACTTGGAGCATTTGGATGTAGACACGTCCGGCGCTCCAGAAACTGACGGCAGCTATCGAGTGTTTGTTGAATTTCAACGCGATCACGATTTGTATGAAAAGATAGAACAATTGCTTGCTAGCATTGATCAAATTACTAGCAAAGAAGAAGACAATTGGGAATACATTGCATTTGGCAATGGCGGCAAGTCAAAGCCAGTCAACCACGACAATATCCGGGCAGACATTTCAAACAGCAAGTCAGAGTACAGAATGAAGTACAGTGACCCTGGTGACGCAGACAGCGATGAGGTTGTTGCAACGCCCGATGAGGTTGAAGAAAGCATCAACCGTTTAAAGAAATTGGTAACATACTGAATGGCTAAAGAAGAGACGCTGACAATGACAGGCACGGTAGTTGAGTGCTTGCCAAACGCAACCTTTAAGCTAAGGTTAGAAAACGATTACGAAATACTTGGTATAGTGAGTGGAAAAATCCGCAAGTTTAACATCAACATCCTACTAGGCGATGTAGTCGACGTTGAAATTACACCATACGACTTAACGAAAGGTCGTATTACATTTAGGCACAAGAAATAATGTTTGGAATTAGTTGGATTAAGATATTAGTCACAGTTGCCGTTCTCGGCAGCATTGGCGGATTTATATATGGTGCATTTCAATATGTTGAAGCTAAAAACCAAAAGATTTCAGAATTAACAGCAGACAATGCAACACTCAAAGCAAATGTAGCCACACTGGAGTCAGCAGTTGCGACACAGCAACAAACTATTGAATCACAACAGCGCGACGCAAGTCTGCAACAGCAGGTACTTACAGACACGTTTGACAAGTTTGAATTGTCTAGAAACAGAGTAAACGATTTGGTTGATAGACTTGGCAGACATGAACTTGATTTCCTAGCTGAAAATCGTCCGGGCTTAGTACAACCTATTATTAACAGAGGCAGTGACAACATCCTGCGTTGTTTTGAGATTGCATCAGGAGCAGACTTGACAACAGCAGAAATCAATGCTATACTTCCAAGTGAGATTAACACAGAATGTCCGGACCTCGCAAATCCGAACTATAGAGGTGACCGATGAAATGGATATTAGCGCTGCCGCTATTTTTGGCAGCATGTGCAGCCCAGGTTGAACCAGTGCAGCCTATCACTATTCAAACACAGCCTATTCCACGTCCTGCATTAACACTTCCTCCTGTTGATGAGATCCGTGGACGCAACGTTGAATGGATTGTGGTTACACCCGAAACTGTGGAATCTGTGTTTGCTGGTTTAGAATCCCGTGGACAGGCTGTTGCTTTGTTTGCTGTGACTGGCGATGACTTTGAAAACTTGTCCGTTAATAATCAACAGGCATTACGTGTGATTACACAGCAACAATCCGTGATTGACGGCTACCGAGCATATTATATTGTTGTTGATCGTGCTGTTGCTCTACACAACCAAACAGTTGACTAATGAATCCATTCCAGCTACTTGAAATAAGTCCGACAAAAGACAAACTCAAGATTCGCCGCGCGTATGTGCGCATGACTAAAAAGCATCATCCGGATCAAGGCGGCAAAGCGGGTGCACTAGAAGAAATACAAGCTGCATACAACATGTTGGTTAAAAATGATTACCAACCGCCTACTATTCGAAGTGAAATTAAATTAAATGCAATAGATCTATTGACAGGATGCAATACAACTGCTATTATAGGTAAAGATCAAAAGATCGTTGTGTTCGACGTACCGGCCTTTACGTATCCTGGTAGCCTTATAGAGTTCTACAGTAAAGAAGGAACACGCATTATAATTAGGATTAACGTAGGATGCGCGGATCATTTTACACTACTTGACAGCAACATTATCACAAAGGCAAAGATAAATACTATTGAAGCTTATGCAGGAATAGATATTCCGATTGTAAACTTTGACGGTAACACGTATACTATAAAAATTCCACCCTATACGACAGCCAGTAAACTAATCTATAATATTGAGAACGCTGGTTTTTTTGAAAAAGATTCTCAAGCCCGTGGTGACTTAAAGGTCATTGTGGACGTAACAAACAAAAGGTAAAACATACACATGTCAGATACTTCTCGAGTCGAATATCTAGTCAACGTTGCTTTTAGAGAAGCAATGGACAAACGTCACGAATATGTGACGCTGGAGCACTTGTTAGCTGCTCTACTGCTTGATCAGGAAATTACACAGTTCCTAATGGATCTCAAAGTAGATGCGAGTGGGTTGATGTCAGACACTGATGCCTACATCAACACTGAGATCGACACGTTGCCAGAAGACAGCTTGGAAACGACACAGGTTACAAGCACACTTGAGCATGTGTTTAAACGTGCTGTAACACAAAGCCTGTTTGCAGGACAGAAAGCAATTACTCCACTCGACTTGCTGTTAAGCATTTTGAAAGAGTCCAATTCACATGCGGTATACTTGTGCCACAAATATGGATTGACAACTGATGCAATTGTAGAGCAAGTTGGCCCTATGCCGCAAAACGATATGGAATACCAAGGCGGCGACAGTGGTGCACAACGCAAGCGCAAGAGTGCACTTGATAACTTCTGCGAAAACCTCAACGACGCAGCGGCAAAAAACAAAATTGACGCGCTTATTGGGCGTGAAAGTGAAGTCGAAGAGCTGGTGCAAACACTTGCACGTCGCAAAAAGAACAACGCAATTATTGTTGGCGATCCTGGTGTAGGTAAAACTGCAATTGTTGAAGGACTTGCCAAGCGCATTGTAGAAAAGCAAGTACCGGAAACAATCCAATCCAAAGTTATCTTTAGCCTTAACATTGGTGCATTGCTTGCAGGTAGCAAGTATCGCGGCGACTTTGAAGAGCGCATGAAAGAAGTCCTTGAAGAACTTGACGAACGCGACGATGCAATCCTGTTTATTGACGAAATCCATATGATTATGGGTGCAGGCAGCGGCGGCAACAACAGCATGGACGTTGCCAACTTGCTAAAGCCTGCACTGCAACGCGGTAACTTGCGCTGCATTGGTTCGACTACGTTTGAAGAATATCAAGAACGCATTGAAAAGGACGCAGCACTTGTGCGTCGTTTCCGCAAAATTGACGTTGTAGAACCCACAAGCGAAGAAACAAAACAGATCCTACGTGCCAGTTTGCCTGCATATGCTGATTTCCACAACCTCAAAGTAACAGACGAAGCAATTGATGCAGCGGTTGATCTTAGTGTGCAGTTTATGCATAACAAGCGACTACCAGACAAGGCGTTTGACTTGATTGACAGTGCACTTGCACGTCAGCGTACTTATCCTCTGGACAAAAAGCTTGATGTGATTACAAAACGAGAGATCGAACGTGAGTGCAGCAAGCTGGCGCGTGTACCGCTTGAAATTATCTCGCGTGTCGACAGCGCAAACAACAGCGAAGTTCTCAACATTGAAGAAGGACTTGGACTCACAGTGTTTGGACAAAACAATGCAATTGAAGCACTAAGTGATGCAGTTTATATTGCACAAGCTGGATTGAAAGATGTTGAGCGCCCGATGGGCAGCTATTTGTTTACTGGACCGACTGGTGTTGGTAAAACAGAACTAGCTAAATCACTAAGCAAACTGCTTGGTATGCCGATGAAACGCTTTGACATGTCGGAGTTTATGGAAAAGCACACCGTAAGCAAGTTTATTGGTAGCCCTCCAGGCTACGTTGGATATGGTGACGGCAAAGCAGGTAGCGGTGAACTTATTAACGCACTTGAAAAGGATCCCAACTGTATCCTACTGCTTGACGAAGTTGAAAAAGCACACCCAGACGTGCTCAACGTGTTGCTACAAGTTATGGACAACGGCATGATTTCCAGTAGCAGCGGCAAAACAGTGAGTGCACGAAATGCTATGGTTATTATGACCAGCAACTTGGGCGCAGCTGATGCTGAAAAGGCTAAGATTGGCTTTGGTAACAGTGAGAACACCACAGCCCAAGACGAGGCGGTTAAGAAGTTTTTCCGTCCAGAGTTCCGCAACAGACTTGACGCAGTTGTTATGTTTGACAAGCTTGGACAAGAGCACATTTTGCAGATTGCAGAAAAGTTCTTGAAAGAGCTAAAAGAAAGCGCAGCAGAGCGCGGCTACAAGTTGAAGTGGAACAAGGGTGTACTAAACTGGCTTGCTAAGGAAGGCTTCGACCCACTTATGGGTGCGCGTCCGATGAAGCGAGCGATTAACGAGTACATCAAGAAACCGCTAGCCAAGCAGATGTTGTTCGGCAAAGTTGAAACCACAATTAACCTAAAGGTAACAGATGGAAAAATTGACATCAGCTAGTTTGGTCGATGCAATCAAAACGGCGGGCATTGAATATGTGCCCGCCACTAAGATGTATTATCAAGACTATCCTTATCGTATTACATTCAAATCACTGCACAGTAATGTTAACTATAAAAACCGCAAACGGTTTGCAACTTCAATCGATCTTGCAGACCCCGAAGCAGCTCGCGCTAAACTTGATGAAAAGTATGCAGAATGTATAAAGCTAATCGAAAACCGCGAATACATAATCGGAATCTATGACACAGCAGAACGACAGTTTGCTACATCTGATTGGAAGAAAAAGGGCGGTGCAAATGGTGATTATACGATCTATCTCAAGCGGCCTAAGGACGTCTGGAAGCTTGTTGAAAATTGCAGTGAGCGGATTGTCCATGTAACTGGTCCTTTAAACGAAAAGCATCTAGCTGAAACTGAATCTAGTGACAAAGTTATGCGTGATAGCTTGTATTACAACAAATATCGATATCAGTTAACCTTCAATGTGACGACGGACTTTAAGGACAGTGGTGCAGCAGAGGTTTGGGAGATTCTCAACACAATGGATGAGGACACTTACCGTGCACACAAAATCTATGCTGTAGACAAAGAACCGTCGCCGCCGCGCTGGATGCGACAACAGTCAGTTGGTAGAGGTACTAGACCCGGTCCGACTTCTGTAAAAAAGGTATCTCCTGTATCAATACACGGCCTACTTAATCCGCGCAGTCAAGGACGGTATAACACCGGTCAGTATAGTCGACCGGAAAAAGCATCACTGTACCTAACAAATGCAGATGACTTCTTCTTGATCAAGCTGCAACTAGCTGAATACGTATGCAACTCGAATCAAGTTGTTATGCCCGAAGAGATTAATTAAGTTAGCATCTTACTAAATACATGTAGTAGGAGATGCAATATGGCACAACTAAATGAATCCAAGGTGGTCTTAAAGATCAGCAAGCTATTAAAGGACGGAGATCCGTTAGTAGAATTGCTCAGTCCTGAAACACTAACCAATCTCGAAGCAGTTCTTGAAGAATTGATTAATGACCCTCAAACTTTGATTGAGATCAACGTTTCCGACGATGAATAACTCCTAGATGATAAATAAGTGTATGCACAACAGAGTGCAAACATTTTAAAGGAGATACCATTATGGTAACTAAAATTAATCCAGTATACGACATTACATTGCCACGTTCTTTCAACGGCAAAACTGTACAGGTTGTAACAGTAACATTCGCAGCAACCGTTGCGGCTTCAACTGCACCAGAAGGCGTTCTTGACAAAGTAATCAAGACACTTAGCCTACGTGCAACACCAATCATGATTTCAGATGTTGCAGGCGGCACAGTAATGAGCGTATTCTACGAAGGTGAATTCCCAACTGACGACTACAATGGCGACAACACACCAACAACATTTGCTGCTCAGCTTGAAGCTGACATCCAAGCACTTGGCACAGTTGATTCAATCGACATTAGCGGTGCAACAGTTGCAGCTGGTGCAGTTTACCAAGCTGATCAAACAAATACATAATAGTGTAAACTAATCACACTTCGGACAGGGCGGGCATTAATTTGCTCGCCTTTTTCTATGACTAAACGATAAATATCAATGTAACAACAAGGAGATTGATATGATCAAACACGAATCTATCGACAGAGAAGGCTGGCTGTGGAATGCACCAGAATATTTCAACAAATGGCGCGTCTTCCCACGTGCATTCATCATCTTTTATTTTTATCTTTGCATGGAAACTGCGCTATGGTTTATGGCAATACCGGTCCCTGGCCCTAGTCAAGCAGCGTTTGCTAGTGCGATTGTGGGTGCAGGTGCAGCATGGTTTGGTTTGTATGTGAACTCAGGACCACTAAAATAAAAGAATAAATACTGTTATGAAAACACATTACATCCGCCTTTTAACAGACATCGAATTAAACGACGATCAAAAGCATGTTTGGTATCGTGTTGTTGAACGCTTTATAGGCGATCACAACACAACCGAACCTACAGAGTTCATCGACACACTGCATCCTGCAAGAGACGAACTTGAAGGCGACGAAGACTTTCCGTATGTTTATGTTGTGTACTTGAACGATCCGTTGGATATTGAACAAGCTGAAGCAATGGTTGAGTTCTGGAACAAAGTTTACCCGGGCGATTATGAAATTGAATCGTCTGCAGAATATGACAGTGAATGTGATTGCGACACTGAAATTGATGACGCAATGTTTGAAGAGATTAAACGTCGTGCTAGCAAGTTCTTGCACAACAGATGGGTGGAAGACCAAGTACACGAAGGCTGGCGTTATGGCCTTAAGATTAACAATACACAACGCACCGACCCACGTCTACGCGACTGGGACAGTTTAAACGAACAATACCGTAAAGAAGTTGATATGGACAGAAACGACGCTGTCAAGTTTTTTAAGCGATATTCCTTTATTTTTGTTTGACAAATACAGTTAACCTGTTATAATCATTAGATAAATCCCAAACATGGAGAAAAAGACAATGAAGAAATCATTGCATACCTACGTCGGTCCTCGTCCAGTATGTGCTGTACCTGGCTGTAATAAACTCGCTACCAACATGGTTGCAGTAACTAAACCAGATTGGCCGAAGTGGCGCAAATCAGAATGGATATTAGACACATACCCACAAGTGAAACCTGGCGACCATTATTGCTGTGGCAGTTGTCACCAGAAGAACACAGCACGAGTGCACGGAGTAAAGTCAGCAAAACACCTAACTGCTAAACGGGCAGGATTCGGAAACAATGTTACTAAATTCCTAAACGCCACACATGCATTTCGACAACATCGCAGGCCTTCATGCGATAACATAGACGGCCGGATTGGATTTGATTGTCCAACTGAAGGTAAAATTTTACCTTGGGAAGGCATGTTAGATGTCGATCATATTACAGGCGAGCACAGCAAAGCAAGGGGACATTGGAAAAATGATCCAAATCTGTTGCAAACACTTTGTAAATGTTGCCACGCTTGGAAATCTATTACGTACGGCGATAATGTTGCATGGGAAGACAAAACTCCTCAACAACAACAGAAGGTACGTGATTTAATTGATCACACGTATAAGATGCAATATGCGCCAAGACAAAACGTTGTTGTTCCTATATTCAAGAAAACAGCGCCATAACGGTTGACAGCACATGCAGATGAAAGCAATATGCCTACATGTTTAATCAATCAATACAGCGTGTAGGCTTTGCCTGCAAATATATGCACACAGATCAAACGCTTCCCGCGAAGCGTTTGAAAGAACTACAAGGTCGTCTTACTGAACGTGGTACGACACAGCAATGGCTTAAACGGCAACCACTGACTGATCAATATGATCGGTTGTGGGAGATTGCCAAGCACAATGCACAAGCTGCATACAATCTTGTACAATACGTCGGCGGCCTACCTGCAGGTCAACGTATGGTACGACTAGGCAGCGATCAACTTCCTTTTTATACACTTGCGCCGTGGAGCGACTTTTACAAGCAAACAGATGTACGTGACTTTTGTGCTAAGGCATATCGGCGCGTAGGCGACCTTGCACGTGAGATGGATGTGCGACTTAGTATGCACCCAGGACAGTTCACAGTGCTTGGTAGTGACCGAGACGACGTTGTTGACCGCAGCATTGAAGAACTTGAATATCATGCAGACATTGCACGTTGGATGGGCTTTGGTAATACATTCCAGGACTTTAAGATCAACATCCACTTAGCAGGCCGTCGTGGTGCAGCAGGCTTCAGATCCGCGTCAACACGGCTTAGTCCTGAATTGTGCAATATGCTGACAGTCGAGAATGACGAATACTCTAGCGGATTAGATGACATCCTAGAACTAAGCGACAAGTTTGCACTTGTGTTCGACACGCACCACCACTGGATTCACAGCAATGAGTTCATCCATCCTACCGATTCGCGTTACCAACGTGTTATTGAAAGTTGGCGTGGCGTTAGGCCTGCAATGCATTATAGTGTATCGCGTCCGGAGTATTTGGCAGATGTCAACGACAACAAGTTGCCCGACCGTGACGTACTAAAGGAGGCCGGCTTTGCTAGCACCAAAATCCGTGCACACAGTGATCGATATACGCACACTGCCAGCAATGACATGATTGCAGAGTTTTGGCCGTATGCAGATATTATGGCCGAATCCAAGCACAAGAATTTGGCTTCAACTGCACTTTACAATTACTTAATGGAGAGCGCGACATGACATTACACTTATCACACGCAGAACTCGAAGAACAATTTGAACTAACACTTGACGCACTTGAATCCTTAAACCAGATGTGGAGTTGGCACAGCATCCACCGCAACGACGAAGGCGAGTTCAGAAGTGTTCAAGCACTCCTCAAAATGCACGGGCGACGAAGTCAGGTATGTGCATATTAACGGTTGACAGGCAAGACGTCTCGCTATATAAAGTATATGTAAGCAACGGAGAACTTGAAATGACAACTGTTACATATACACTTTACCGCCGCTATAAGAAAGAAAAGAAGTTTACAGATGTGAACGCAGCACGTGGCTTCTTTTTTGGCTATTGCGTCAAGAACAGCAACGTTAGCAGCGCAGAGATGGTGACAGTATGATTGATGTCGTAGCAATGGCACCGCGTCAAGCACGTGAATGGTTAGTTGAAACACTAATGGAATATTTAGAGTCCCCGAGCGGTGGCGAAACAGCAAAATGGATTATGACCAAAAGCAGTTCATCGCCACGCACAAACAGCTTGATTGATAGTGGTGCATCGCTACGTGAAGTAGCAAAAGATCGCATTAGCATTATCTATACAGACCGTGGCGTAAAAGGCTTCAACATCAAAGTACAGTCGTGCGGTTGTTGGGCAGGCGACGCAGTTGATTTTATCAACAACAAAACACAAACAGAGTTCAATTCAGTTAGCGCACGTGAAACGGGCGGTTCCGTTCTGCGCGTTGCTGTGTCATAAGCAGGAGATTACAAAATGGGCGTAGATATTCATATTGGGCCATTCATTATTGTTAATGAATATCCTTCAACATCAACCACAACAGAATTTTGGGGTTGTCCAAAGTGCCGTAAACATCGTGATGGTACATTTTGTTCCAAGTGCGGTGGACCGAATGAGAATTGCACAAAAGTCAAAACAACCGACATGGACTTTTACAGCTTTATGGAAGAGTACGCTCCGGACGCAGAAGAAGTGTTGTGGGCACCAGAATCAATGCGCGGAATGTTGTTGCCCAACTACATTGCACCAAGCGCCGGAACTAGCAGCTACGAAATGAAGAATTCAAAAAAGCATAACAAACTTGACATTACAGCCGATGTGATTGACACCATGCTTGTTGACTTTGGTAGCCGCACTGCTGGATTTGTTGCAGCGCTGGAAAAACAAGGCGTCGACTATAAAATTGGGTTCGGAGCAGTCACATATTATAGTTGACAAGTGAGATGTCTTGCTGTAATGTATAACAGTAAGCAAAAAGGAACATGATATGACAAGCGATTTGGTAGAAGCAGTAAAAGCACACGCAATCGACAACTATGAAAAAGATGGTTGGGACATTGTTGTTGAATGTTGGGCAGATGACGAGATTGAAGAAATTGTTGGCCGATGTCGCACAATTGACGGGGCAATCCGCAAAATGCGCAAAGAAGTGAAACCAGTTGCAAGCTACCGCGACGAGATCCGCAGCACAGCTTGGTAAGGAGCACCAAAATGAAAGTTAAGGTAAAATTCGAAATTGACTTGACAATGCTAGTCAAGGACTTGATCGACCAAAACGACTTCGACACTGAAGACGATGTTGAAAAGCTGTTGAGCAGCAAGAAGTTTCGCAAGGCGCTGGTAGCGCACTATGTAAACGACGAGAACGTATGGCCCTTTATGGAAGAGTACGTACTGGACCGACTGCCACAATTCGAAAGGAGTTTTTAATATGAAGATGATTCCAAGACCGCGCGTCAAGCCCGCAGAAGCGTTCAAGCTGTTGGAGGACAACAAGTTTGAGGACATTGACCTTGCAGACGGTACTAGCATCGGTATTGAACCCGGAATGGACCGCAAGATTGAGTACATGCTCTGCTTCGTGCCCAACGTTGATTGGCTCGAGACATACGGCGTACACACAGGTGGACAGCGTTGGACCTGGGTGACATAATGACTAAGGAACTTGAAATCGTCAATCCTCGTCAATGGCCGTTCAACTGTGAAGTAACCCTTACAGCGCAAGAAAATATGGATGGCGACTATCCAGACGGCGACATTGACTTAATTGTGGATGATGGCGACGACTGTGTGCTGATCATAATCAACAAAGATCAAGCTAGACAGCTAAAAGATTGGCTTGAAACCCAAATTAATGGTTGACTGGCAAGACGTCTTACTGTAATGTATAACAGTAAGCAACGGAGATACACAAATGACACATGTAATTCAATCACACCCAGCAGTAGATTACGTACAAGGCGATGGCGTTTACAGCACAGGTGACTATTTTGCGCTGCCATTTGAAACTGCCCGCTACGGCACAATGTACAACAAATTCCATTGCGGTTCGATTGCAGGACACGCTGTCAAGGACGGTGAATGTCCGACACGCGCAATCCAAGAATGTAAGCAGAAGATGATCGATTTTCCATATATGGGACACAAGCTAGCGTGGGCAAACGCAACAGGGTCGATGATTACTGCAGAAAAGCGCGCCAAAGTTGTTGTGAAGGCACAGGCTTGGGGCGATGAGATCGAGTTGGACGGTGTACGTTACACACTGCACCCAGCTAGCAACCACAACGTAGAATTAAAGGCGGTATAACATGGTAACTGAAGTAGCAACCGACGAAAACCTTAAAACAGCAGTCGACATGACACATGAGATTGTTGCAATGAATCAAGATCCTTTGTGTGCAAGTGACACACTACAGACCCGCGTACACGATCTGTTTGACTTTATTGCAAGCAATATTGATGTTAGCAGCTACCATTCTGGATCACCAGATTTTAGGGTGGCTTGCGCAGTAGCCAGCGCCGCCTTTTCTGTAAATCGGGAAAGGTTGGAATGGAAAGAATGGGTTGCACAAGATGCTAAAATGCGAGTTGAAGCATTGCGTTGGCCGCCAACACTTCCACAAATCGTAATTGTCATTAACTTGGTCAAGACTCTGCTCCGAGAGCGTGTCAAGATTGACATGCACTTTGTCCGAGAATGTGATACTGAAACGTTTGTAGATCACCGAGGCAACACACGATTTATAAATGGCTGGTATAAGTTTTACCTAGTATATGGCGACTTGGTCCGTGCGTCGGGCCGGGATTCAAGCCGTGACTATTGATAGTGATCATGTAAAAAACAAGTGCCCCGATGGAGGCACTTGTCATCATTTTTGTGCTGACTGCAATTGCATCCGTGTTTATAGTTGCGGGCCGCTTTCAAATGTGTTCCCTGACAACAGATGGCCGAAACATCTTACGTTTGATCTAAAGACACATGAAGAACATCGATTCATTCAAAAGCTAAAATCCTAACGTTTTCTGCTAAATAACAGTAGTTCAAGAGCCCGTTCGACGGGACTTATGGGGATCCACCCCGTAGCGGTTAGACTCCGCATTGGGCTTCTACTATAGGAGAAAACAAATGGGTAGACCAATTAACAAAAAATACTTAGGCGATGCAGTAGACAGCATCAAGGTATCACATTCATACAACACATTCGACGGTGCTGAAACAGCAGGTGGCGAAGACACTTACATTGTTAGCCAACGTTCAACACGCAAGTTTCTTGTTGCAGACGCAAGCGACGGCTGGGAAGAAGTTCTTACGCTAGTTGATAAAGATGCAGGATCACTTGCACTAGGCGAATTCCGTATTAGCGGTGTTGATGCAGACGGAGCAGAATACAATGTTGCTCGTCTATACAACCGCACACTGCGCCTAGGCTCAGCAGACGGTTCGTTCGTTAAAGAAGCATGGTCAGTTGCGCCAGCAGCTGGCGCTCCAACAGAAGCAATCAGCGCAATTACACAAGCTAGCCCAGCAGTTGTTACAATTGGCTCTACAGCCAATATGACTACAGGCGAAACAGTGACTATTGCCGGCGTAGTTGGTATGGTTGAAGTTGATGGTGTGTACACTGTTACGGTTATCGACGCTACAACATTCTCGCTTGATGGTATTGACTCGACTGGATTCACTGCATACACAAGCGGTGGTACTGTGAGCGGTATCGGCGAAGCAGGCAGTGGTAGCATTGATCTTCAAGTAAGCTAACACGTAAATCAACAAGTAAAGCCCTGCTACCTTGCTAAATATAGTAAAGGGCAGGGCTTTACAATGACTGAACAACCAATTACACAAGCACAACTGGATGCATTAGAGAAGGTAGCAGATCGACTATTTGCTAAACTCGGCATTGACATTGAATTTACACGACACTTTGTAGATCGTGTAAACGACGAACGAAATCGCACACAAATTACAATTAGAGAACTTGGGCAAATATTTGCCAAAGAATACCAGCGTTGGGGCAGAACAATTTCCAAGATGCCAATCAATACTCAAGCAGTAATGAAGGACTTGTCGTCAGCACTGAATATTCCGTTTGTACTCAACAAAGATGGCGAAGGAAAAGAGCTAGTGGCAAAAACAGTTATGCGCAAACCAGATTTCAAAACAACCAATAAAACACTTCCGGTTGAAAGTATCCAAGAAGATGACGCAGGCAGTACTCGGGTTGAAGTACCAGGTATTGGTGTTTACACAGTTGCAACACTACAAAAGAATCTAGCTGGTAAGTTCGATGAACTAGCTGAAATGGCACGAAGCGGCGACCCGTCTGCATTCCGTCGTATTGCACATGCATTAGAGAATTCTGCATTAACACCAATGTCGAAAGCACTTGTTGGTGCATATGATCAACTTGCAAAGCAATCAAAGCACAGTAAAGCATACGGCGAAAGTGTTGAGACAGGTAGTCAAGTACGCGGCAGTGAGCCGACTCCAAAGAAGCAAAAGGCCGGCAAAGGTCATCAGAGTCCGCACCCAATGCGCGGTAGACTTGTAGGCGAAGAAATGGATCAAGCACTTGATGTTCCAACTCCAGACATTACAACAATTGCAAAGAAGCATGGCGTTGGCGACAGCATGATTGCACAGCAATTAAAGAAGGGCATTGAAATAGAACTAGAGCACACAACCAATCGTGCAATGGCAAAAGAGATTGCATTAGATCACTTAAATGAGATGCCCGACTATTACACCAAGCTTGACAAGATGGAAGTAAGTGAAATGTTGGTAAAAGGTGCATGGGAAGTTCAACAATTGCGTGAAGGCATAACAGATCCCAAGCAAGCAATTCTTAACAAAGCGCTTGAGTATCTTGATCGAATGGTAAAGCAAGACACAGGCGACAAACAAAGCATTGGCAGCTATGCATTTGAAATTGCTCGTATGTTCAACCTTAAAGACATCGTAAATCCTAGACAGCTAGAAACAATGTACCGCAAAAAGCATGATCTTAAAAAAGACAGCGGCGACTATTCATACTGAGAACTAAATGAAAATTAATGAAGTATTTGATAAGCCATACAAGATAAATTGGACCGAGAAAGATAACGATGATAGATGGACCGGCGAAGCATGGCTTGCTGACAAGTCTAAATTAACAATTAGTATGGCGGCAAAAGATTCCGCTGCCAGTGTGTGGGATATTGTCTTTTTTGCATATGACAACGCCGGTGGCGGCGGATTCGATGCAACAGGAAAGGGCGATGAATTTCGTGTATTCAGCACTGTGGTTGCGGCTGTTAAAGAATGGTATGCAGAAATAATGGCTGCTAAACACGGCACAGGTGAACCATTGCGCGAAATCCGTTTTTCGGGCGACAAAGATGACACAAAACGCAACGGCAGCAGGATACGACTTTATGATCGGTTTGCAAAACAGTTTGCTCAAAAAATTGGTATGTCTGTTTTCAGAGACGACCAAGGCGATGCTGTTGAATGGGTGTTGAAACGAGCAAAACAGAGAAAACGAGTCCAGGAAGTTGTAGTTGACAACCGTGATGGACGAGGCGCAACTCCTAACAATATGAATGTCAATTACCTCGGCATGAAAGTTGAAATGCGTCCAACAACATTTATCAAACTGGCAGCGCCATTAGGACGAGATCAAGCAAAGCAGGAAATGATCGACTACGTAAGTGGCGGTGGTGCAATTGGCGCACCGTTTCTCATAATCAAATACAATGAAGGACAGGTGCCCGAAGTAGTTGGGCACGAGGGTCGCAATCGTATGCTAGCAGTATATGCATCTGAAGGTGATGTACCTGTTGAAACACATTTGTTCTTTAGAGGCGACGTAAATCGTGCACGCCACTTGACACCCGAGATTGTAGCACAACTCAAAGGCGGAATGGAGCAAGAAGTAACTGGCCAATCTGTCAAGGGGCCACTTTGGGAAGATGGACGCATTGTTAAAGGCGTAAACACAACAGCCGATGTCAAGCCCGGCGAGACAAAAAGACAAGCTGCAAAGTTTGGCAACAAGGTCGACAGCAAAGGTGAGCCACCATTACTAAATGCCAAGGCGCGTAAAAACTCTAGTCCGCATGTACTCAACAACTTGGGATTAACTGAAGCGATCAGCACTGTTAACCGAGGCAAGGAAGACAAGTTTGGTATTGGTATAGAAAAGTTGCAAGTAGGCGGCATGAAAATTGCCAAAATGCCGGGTGGCTTTGATCTCTTTTACACAACTAGCATACCAGGCTGGGCGGCAGCACAGGGTGTCTTGATCGCAAAAGACAAAAAGGTAGCAGGAGTAATAACAACTTCTGAATATAACACACGTTTCGAAAACAAAGTATTGGGCATCAGTACCAGTGTTGCTGCCGACGAATTCCAAGGCAAAGGCATCGTGTACAAAGCTTATGTTGCTCTAATCAAAGCAGGCTATTCATTAATAAGCGACGACCTGCAAACACAGGGCGGAAAGATAATTTGGAAAAAGCTAGCAAAGACACCCGGAGTGTTTGTGTATGGTATTAGCGGCATTGATATGAATGCAAAGTACACCCAGATAGATCCCGATGATATGAGTGGCGACATGTTTGATGTGTACAAGCAAACAAAAGAAGAAGAAGCGTTAGAAAAAGAGCTAGGCGAAATTGCAGCAAAGATAACTTATTTTGCTGGTGAAGTTGAGGACATGGAAATTGATATCAAGCAAGGACATGACCACCCAAACCTAGACAAGTACAAAGGACACTTAAAGTCACTAGGATATGAAGCAAGCGCTATATCAGGTGAATTGGTTGCTATGCAGAAAACTAGAAGCCGGTCAAAGCACTCGAGACTAATGGCAACCGCTGCAGAAAAGAAATCCACAAACGAAGATGTCAAGCAAGAAAATGTATATGGTTACAAGATAATGAACTACAACCCAAGCACAGGCGAAGTGATTTCCGGCGCTGATTCTCGTGTATCAAAAGGCATGAAGCTAACAAAAGGCATGACAATGAAAATGCCCAAGCCTGGAATCTTTATGTCAACTAACCGCGAGTATGTTGAAACATACTATGGCGGACACAACGACAACGAAGTGCTGATCAAATTCAAATTTAATCCTGCAGAAATTACAACAGGCAACACAACTGATAGAGAAAATGAGTTCACAGTTACCAACGCAACTGTAGTAGGATTTAAAGTGATCAGCAATCTAAATGAATCGAATCCTTTTACAGACGCAAGAATGAATGCTATAAAAGCAGGCAAGAAGAATTTCAAATTAAATGGAAAAATGTACAAAGTGACTGGCGATATTACAGACGAACTGAATGCCCAAACAAACGAAGCTATCAAAAAGCCAAAGCCCGAAGACACGCTGGGCGTAAAGCGACACGAGATGCCGCAAGTTCACGCTCAACATTATCCAGAGCTGTTTGATTACCTAGCTGACAATGGCGCAACAATGAAAAAAGGCGAGATAGCAGCAACCAAACTCCGCGCTGTTCAAAGTGAATTTAGTGACGAAGGCGTAGAAAAGATGATGCGCAAAGGCGGCATAACAGGTGATGGTACTAAGAAGCCATTAATCGTTAGCAGCGACAACTATATTATCGATGGGCATCACAGATGGTTAGCAGCTTACAACAATCAAGAAACTGTGCCAATCATCAAGTTCAGTATCCCTGTTAAGAAATTGCTCGAACTAGTGCGTGATTTTAAGCATACCACATACAAAGATATCTACAACGAAGACGGCGTTTCAGAAAGCCTAGACAAGCCGTACGGCGTAAACTGGATTGGACGTGACGAACACAAATGGAGTGGAACGTTTACAGCAAATGATGGATCGAGAGTTCTAATCAAAATGGACACTTACAGCGCATCAACTCTCAAAGAAGAATTGTTTGCAAATGGCGTTGCTGAGGATGATCTACCTGATATTCCTGATCTACAACCAGTGTGGATTATAACATTTAACCGAGACGGTGCGATAGAAAAAACAGAACAAGGCGATCAACAACGCATCTTTGCAACAGTGGTTGCAGCCATTACAACCTGGTTTAACGCAGTCAAGCCCTTAGCACTTGACTTTTCTGCAAGCAAATCAGATACAGGTATAGTTGGCAGTCGTGCTCGACTTTATCAGAGGTTTGCTAAGATGTTGGCATCCAAAACTAATTACACTCTAACAGAATATGATGCGTCACAGGATGCACATTTTGTTCTAGTACATCCGAAATTGCTAAAGGAAAACCTTTCAATTACCGGTACACAGCACAGCAAGGCAGACCGTAAAAAGAAATTGCAGCCCGGAACTCAAGCTTGGTTTAAGCATTGGTTCTCTAGGCCAAAACTAACACGTAACGATGTTGATACAATTAAAGAAGAGATTGTAAAGCATGTAAAGGAGAGCCGTGATGAAAAAGAAGCTAAACATAGACGATTTAATCGAAACTGAAGGCCCAATGAACGCCGTGGCACTAGATGATGCAATGTCTTATTTGGGTATTGTCTCAACGGAAGATCTCACTGTAATCGAACAACGTAAGTTACGAGCAAAGAAGCAAAAGATTGTAAATTCAAGCAAGAAGATGGAACGACGGGTTAGTCACGAAATTACCCGCAAGGTAAATCGTTTAGATTGATAAATATCAGTATGCGTATTACAGACATCATAAATGAAACAACAGCTGGCTCCGTAGCAGGGGTTACAGCAGGTCTTGGAGGCGGCGATCCAGCAGCTAGTATCTACGGAACCAAACCCAAAAAGAAAAAGAAGAAAACTGAAATGATCAAACGCGCCCCAATGGAGAACAAAAAAGATGGCTAAGTCACCTACATATAACAAAGCGGCTGTCGATAAGCAGCTAAAGAAGGACGGCGTTTCTAAGCCAAAAGCTACGAAACTTACACACAAAATCTTAAAGGGTCGTCAAAAGACAGACGAAGCAGATGGTGTAAGTGATGCAGACCGCAATCCCAGCATTGAGCGCAGCAAGTACAAGACTACATACAAAACATATAAAGCAACCGACAGTGACAATGAGCGCGGTGACAAAAAGCGTGGCCTTCCAATGGATGACATGAGCATTGCAAAGCGCAAAAAAGAACGCAATATGTTCGGAGAAGCAGCAACCGAAGCAGACAAGTATCGCGTTACAGCTAAAAGCAATGACGATGACAAGGGCTTTAAGAGCGGCATTAAGTCAAAAGCAGATGCAGATACCACTGCTGAAAAGATGAAGAAGCAAACTCGCAAGGACGGAGCAAAAATGTACAACAGCGTAAAAGTCGTAAAAGAATCAAAGCTAACAGAAGGTGTCCTAGATGACATTGATGATGACGGCTTTATGGCAAAGCGTCAGCTTTATGACCTTGCAAAGCACAGTGTAGCATTGCACAGAACTATCCAAGACACTGACAACTTAGAGCCTTGGGTTCAAGCAAAGATTACAAAGGCAGCAGACTACATCGACACAGTCAAGCATTACTTGGAATATCAAGATGTGCGTGGCGGCGAAGAAGCAACTGTTGACTTTGGTATGGACGACGACATTGCAGACATTGATCAAACATTAGACCAAATGGCGCCCACGCAGAAGGCAGCGCCGATGGAAGATTATATGGAAGATGACTACGAAGATGACTACTATGAAGAAACATACGAATCTCTAAACGTAACAGAATCTAAAGCAAAAGAAATCTATAAAAAGATGATGAGCGGACTTAAAGGGAAAAAGTAACATGAAGATCAAGGACGTAAAAGCAAAGATAAACGAAGGCTGGAGCGAAATGCGTCCAATCAACCGTGACCGTTATACAGAACGCAAGGGACTTGAAGGTCCTTTCCAAACTAAGTCTGGTAAGGTTGTTTATTACGATCCTAGAGAAGGTTCATACTATGATCCTGATACTGACATGTACCTTACCTACAGCGAGTGGAAAGCACTCGACAACGACGGTAGCACACAAATGCATGAAGGCGTAGACGATTATGTTGAAGTTGATCGACATGAGTTTAACACAGTTGCACGTGGGCCCGGCGCACAGCTAAATGGTAGCACCGGTGGACTTTATATCGATAACAAACTGGTTGGATACCGTGACCAAGGTGTATTCTTTCTTGACCCTGAATATGCAATGGCAATGACTGAGGATGATGATCGTATGCCAAAAGCCAAGCATGATGAGTATTACAGAAACATTTGGGGTCAATCCCATACTGCACAGAAAAAAGCACAAGCTGCATCAAATCGTTCAGCAATGGCCGGATCATCAGATTACAGTGTTTACACTTGGAACGATCTTAAATCCGATCGTTTAAAGGCCGTAGCAAAAGCCGATGTAGTTGACTCGGCATATGAACAAGCAAAAGCTACAAATTCACATCAACGCAAAGCACTAAACAAGCTAGCAGGAATACTTTACCATCTTCCGAGATATCTACAAAATCAAGCAGAAGACATAAACGGCTACGGCACAATATATGACGGCAAGCAAGATTGGGACACAGTGCCTGAAAAGCAGAAAGCAGCTATTGTTCGCAAGCAAGCACAAGTTAAGTCAAAAGCTAAAGCAATAAACGCTCAACTCGAACAACTTGGTTTTGAGCCACTTCAGTTAGCATGTTGTGCGTTAGAAGAAGCCGGTCTCAAGCCTAATGCAAGTGCACGTGGTTACATGGACCAAATGGATCAGGCACACGCTCAGCAACGCAGCAACCCAACCATCTCAACAAAAGGCGGAGTTACAACTGCAACTGGTTTGCAAAAGCCGCCTGCACGTTTGATGAAGGCACTCCAAGACGAAGAGCGCAAGCGTAGAGCAGCAGGCGTGCAAGAAGACAAACTTGGAAGCTATCGTCCGGGCGTAACAGTGCTCAAGCGCGAGATTAGCTTTAACGACCATGCTGACGATATGGGGCAAAACTTTGATGGTGCAGCAGATTATGAAACAGTTAAGAAGATTCGTTGGCCTTATGGTATCGAAGTTGACTTTAACGACAGCACTCGTTCAGTACGTTTCAAAACTGCAAAGATGAAAACTGTTGCAAAGATCCTAAACAAGCACATTGATTTCGGAGAAATTAGCGCAGCAGACGTTCTTGACTTACCCGCAGCTTTGTTGTATAGTAGCAAGAATAACAACGAAACAATGGTAGAAGCCATGCCACCTAGTGATTCAAAAATTGTCGTGTCAGACTCTAGCAACCGCAAAGTTGCAGCGTTACGAGTTCAGTCAGGTGCAAAGGCACATCACATTGCACAAGAACTGTACAAGATTGCAAAAAAGATCAACTTAAACGATATGCAAAAGATGCAGCTTGCACGTGAAATTGCAGCAGGCAAAACAGCAACAGCAAATGGCTTTACGTTTACACGCGAAGCAAGCCGTCCAGCACAATACGGTGGCACTCCTCCCTCTAATCCGAAACCAATGGAATAAATTGAAAGACTTTTATGTCGAAACGTGATACTATTGCAATCTTTCCGGGTCGCTTTCAGCCACCACATCGAGGCCACCGTTATGTATATGAATGGCTTGTGGAGGAATTTGGCACGGCATTTATAGCTACAAGCAACGTGATAGAAGAAGGACGTAGTCCGTTCAGCTTTGCTGAAAAGAAGATGTTGTTTGAAAAAGCTGGCATTGACGCTGATGCAATACGTGAAGTGCGCAGTCCATACATCGCAAAAGAAATCATCGACGAATATGGAGAAGACAACATCAACGTTGTGTTTGCTGTGAGTGAAAAAGACATGACAGGTGATCCTCGATTCAACTTTGCAAACAAAAAGGATGGATCACTAAGCTACCTCCAACCATACAGCAACGACATTGAAATGGAAAGTGCAGCAACGCATGGATACATTGTGATAGCACCGACGTTTGATTTCGACGTAGGCGATGATACAATGCAAAGCGCAACTCAAGTTCGCAAGCAATTTCGCATTGGCGACAATGCAATGCAAATCAGAATAGTGGAAGACCTATTCGACGTGTACGATAAAGATGCACACAACCTCCTCCGTGAAAGACTAGTCTAGGCTCTTAATAAATACTAACATAGTATTTAATTAAGGAGTCTATCATGACCATTAAAAATCACCGCCTTGACGGCGCACCATATGTAGCTAGTCCAAATAAGGGCGGCCGCATTACCCCTAAGTTTGTAGTGATGCACTACACAGCAGGTTACACTGCTACCAGTGCAATCAACACACTCACACGCAAAGGCAGCGGAGTGAGCGCACATGTAACAGTTGACCTAGACGGTACAATTACACAACACGTTCCATTCAATGTAAAAGCTTGGCATGCAGGTCCATCCAAGCACATGGGTTACAGCGGATTGAACAGCCATTCAATCGGCATTGAAATTGTAAACATCGGCTTCTTGCGTAAAGTTGCAGGCGGATACCAAGACGCGTACGGCAACGTAAAGCAATATGATGACAAGGATCTTGTAGAAGCAGCTAGCCCTCGTGCAGGCAGTGGCAAATTTTATTGGCCTCGTTATACACAAGCACAGCTTGACGCAGTGTACAGCTTGACAAAAGAGCTCGTAGACAAGTATGACATTGTTGACATTGTGACACATGAAGAGATCGACACGCGCGGATGGAAAACAGATCCAGGGCCTGCGTTCCCGATGAAACTGTATACCAACCTACTCAACAACAGATCAACTGACTTCGACACTTACGAAGTAACAGCCAGTATCCTAAATGTGCGGTTTGGTCCAGGCGGCAGCTTTACCGTTTCACGCAAACTCAGTCGTGGCGAAAAGGTCGAAGTGCTTGATACACGCGGTGATTGGGCAAAGATTACCGAAGACGAGTGGGTGCACAACGGCTTTCTAAGACGCATTTAACTTGACAAGTTGTTGAAATCATTGTATAATTCCAGTATGAATATAAATGAAGATGATTTAACTTATTCCGTTGAGCGTTCGATAACTATGGACATTCAACGGAATAAGTACCAAGACTTATTACACAGCATAAATGATCAGCCAGCCGAAGTTACAAACAAAGGCGAAATCTTAAAATGGTATCGCCTTGGCAAACTGCATAGAGACAATGATCGGCCAGCTGTGATTAACACAAAAACAAACTTAATGGAATGGCATCAACACGGGCGATTACATCGTGAAGGTGGACCAGCGTACATATATAACGGAAAAGGTCGATATAGTGAAGCATGGTACGTTAATGGACGCAGACATCGAATGGACGGCCCGGCAATGTCAGACACTAATCGCGACGGAACACTCGATGAAGTTTGGTACATGCACGGCACTGGATACAATGGTTTTAATGCCTGGTGCAATGAGGCTTGTGTCCATATCGATCCTAAAGAAATGTTTTTATTAAAGCTGAAATATGGTTGACAAAGTGAGATGCTTTGCTTATATTGATATTGTAAGCAAAGGAGACTGCGATGAAAATACGTGTTAATTATGTTGGCAACTTTTACAATGGACGCGAAGGTGAAGTCCTTCGATCTACTTGGGTTGGCGATACTGAAGTGTTTTGGGTAGCTGTTTCTACAACAGCAGGCGGCACAGTTGAATTTGCATTGCGCGAAGAACATTTGGTGCGGCTCGATGATTAAACTGTACATTGACGACACACGCACTGCGCCCGAAGGTTGGCATCAATGCTGGAACATTAATGAGGCACATGACTTCATCGAAGAAAATGCTGCTGATATTAGTCACATTGATTTTGACTATTACTTGAGCGAAGATATGCCCGAGCGTACAAGCGCATTGCTTATCCGATACTTACTCGATATGAAGCGTGATGGTATTGATGTATTCCACCAACCAATTGGAAACTACACCTTTCACAGCTCAGATGAAGACATGAACGTTAAAATGCGTGAATTGGTTGCAGAACGTGCATTCGGAATCAAGCCTGCAAAGTTGTTTTTGGACGAATTGATCGAGACGCCAAGTCGTTTGCAGCGTATGCTGAAAAGTAAAGGCCGCCGCTAATTAGCTGTTGACAAGCGAGACATCTTGCTGTAATGTATAACAGTAAGCAAAGGAGATACACATGTTGAGTTCAAGCGCTATTTGGCAAGAGTATTGCAAGGTCAGCAAGCAAGCTGGCGGTGCAACCACAGTTGAAACGATGATCCAGATCACAGCTACTCGCTTGGGCATTACCACTACCGAAGTTTACGTAACCCTACCTATTTCATAATTGGAGAGACACAATGACTACGACTTTTATTATCCTCGCTATGCCTGTTATCGCAATCGTTGCAGGTATGTGGTTCGGCCGCAATGCGCCGCACCGTCCTGAATACAACGTAATTGGGTAACAGCAATGAGCATCTACACAGTAACAATCGAGTGTTGGCCACACAGTACAGGTCGTGGCAACACTGTTGATCAAAAGCAAGCTGGTTTGCGATCACAAGATTACGAGGTTTGTGCAGACAGTATTAAAGAAGCTATGCAGGTTGCTGACGCGATTTGCGTAGGATTGACACAGAATCCAGTTGTATGGCAAACGCCAATCACTAGCATTGTGTTAAAAGAAATACATCAATCAAGGCCACAGATCGCTCGGCCTCTAAAAGAGCGCGGAGAATGTTACATGGAGAAGTCATCATAACTATTAGTGTATGGGTAGTTGCCATTGTCATCCAAGGCATTCTAGTAACTGAAGTCGGTCCGTTCGCGTGGCAAGGTTCATGTCGGGGACAAATGAAATCAATTGTAGCCGACATCGAGACAAGCTTCAACACGACTCCAAGTTATGATGGAACCAAATGGGGCCTAACTGATACTGTAGTGTGGGAAGACTACGAAATCGATTGTGTACAAAGACAAGTTGAAGTCAACCAAGAAGTTAAGGATTGAGATAACTCTTTGACTTTATTGGCTTTTTCTGCTATTATGTTATACAAGACTAATATAACAGGAGCAGAACATGAGACCACTATCAGATACAGAAGTAAACCGCCTCAAGCAAATTGTAGGCGAAGGCGTCCAGGTAATGGACGAAGTAACAACACTTAACGAAGGCTTGAATGACACCGTTAAGGCTATTGCAGAAGAACTTGACCTTAAGCCTGCAATGCTTAAAAAAGCAATCCGTACAGCCTACAAAGCTGAATTCAGCAAGGCACGTGAAGACTTTGACGAACTTGAAGAGATCCTCAAAGTAACAGGACGCGACTTTTAATGACTGCACCTGAACCGACTAAGGTTACTGACCGACTAGGCCAAGAAATTCTAGTCGGTTCAATTGTGGCCGCGCCGCATACTAAAAGCTATATGTTTATCGGACGTGTGGAATCTATTTCACCAAAAACAGTGAAATTGCAACCACTTGATGGAACAGCTAGTAGTTCTCATCCGCCGTATAAATATCATAACCAAGTCATTGTGATTGACGCAATTGACGAGACATTTTTGTTTATGCTTGGTCGTGGATTATAACCGTGGCGACATAGTTGCATTACGCAGTGGTGCTTATGGCCTTGATGGCGATGACGGAAATCGCCGCTTTGTGCGAATTATAGATCCAATCAAGCCTATATACGACGACAATAAAAATCAGAGTTGGATCGTTACCGGACCAAATTCTAAAGCATTAAGGATTGTTAAATCCTGTAATCTTGCGCCGCTTACCCAAGCAGAGCAGCATGATTATGTCTTGGCTATACTAGAGGATAGACAAGGAATGTTAATATCGAAAGACCTCTAAATATATGTATGTTGACGCAATGCACGACAGAGATCGTGACACTATTCACGTTGTAGAACGTGACAAGAATGGTAAACGCCAGTTTATCCAATATCCCCCAAAATACTTGTTTTACTTTCCGGACGCTAAAGGAAAGTTCAAGAGCATTTATGGCGATAACTTAAACCGTTTCCAAACCTCAAGCGGCAAAGCTTTTCAAAAAGAAAAGAAAACAATGAGCCATCATCAGCTGTTTGAAAGCGACTGTAATGTCGTTTTTAGATGTCTTGCTGACGAATATGCTAACAAAGAAACGCCCAAGCTTAATGTTGCGTTTTTTGACATCGAGGTCGACTTCAACAAAGACTTAGGCTTTGCGCCTTCGAGTGATCCGTTCAACGCACTTACAGCGGTAGCGGTACATTTGGCATGGCTAGACAAAACTATATGTTTGGTAATTAAGCCCAAAAAGATGTCACAAGAGGAAGCAGAGGAAATCGTAGCGAAATTCGACGACACTTACCTAATGGAAAGTGAAGAAGAATTGCTGCACATGTTCCTAGACCTTATTGACGATGCTGACATTTTGTCAGGATGGAATAGTGAGGGCTTTGATATTCCATATACTACAAACAGGATTGCGAGGGTCATAGGACGCGATTACACGCGCAAGCTTTGTTTATGGCAGCAGTACCCTAAAAAACGCAAGTACGAGTCGTACGGAAGCACAGCCGAAACATACGACTTAGTTGGAAGAATACACCTTGACTACATGCAATTGTACAAAAAATACACTTACCATGAAATGCACAGTTACAGCTTGGATGCAATTGCTGAAGAAGAACTAGACGAACGAAAGCTTGAGTACGAAGGCACACTTGACCAATTGTACAACAATGACTTTGAAAAGTTTATTGCATACAACATTCAAGACACGGAACTGTTGCGCAAGCTAGATGACAAGTTGCAGTTTATTGACTTGAGCAACGTGTTGGCACACGAAAACGGTGTACTATTGCCGACTACTATGGGCGCAGTTGCACAAACTGACCAAGCTATTATTAACGAAGCACATGAACGAGGATTGATTGTTCCTGACAAGCAGAGAGGTGGGCCTCCACAGTTTGCGGCAGCTGGTGCATATGTTGCAGTACCAAAACACGGGATGCACCATTGGATTGGCAGTATGGACTTGAACTCACTGTATCCAAGTATATTACGTTCTTGTAACATGAGTCCAGAAAACATCGTAGCACAAATCAGACACACAATCACACTTCCAGGTATTATGGATGTCGTGCGAAAATGCAAAGGCTTTGATGCCAAGGTGCGTGATCCTGACAATATGTATGACGTCATAGAGTTTATGAAGACGTTGAAAGGCGATAGTCCTGTTGCAAGATATTGGGACGGCCGCTTTGCTACTGCCGAGTATGAATTGGTTATGGCTAAGGATCGCGAAGTTGAATTGACGATTGACTTTGAGGATGGTAACAGCTTTACAGCAAGTGGTGCCGAGATATATCAAATGATATTTGAAGGCGGCAACAGTTGGGCACTCAGTGCGAATGGCACAGTGTTTACGTTTGAAAAGAAGGGTGTGATTCCTGGATTGCTAGAGCGTTGGTATGCTGAACGTAAGGTGCTTCAAGGCAAAGCAAAAGACCTCAGAGCAGATCCTGACAAACGTGAAGAGTTTGACTTTTGGGACAAGCGACAGCTAGTGAAAAAGATTAACTTGAACTCACTGTATGGTGCGCTGCTTAATCCGGGCAGTCGCTTTTTTGATCAACGTCTTGGACAGAGCACAACATTGACTGGACGCTGCATTGCACGACATATGGCAGCAGGCGCAAATGAAGCTATTGACGGTACGTATGATTACAGAGGCAAGGCTATCATTTATGGTGATACAGACTCTGTTTACTTTTCAGCCTATCCAATATTAAAAGCACAAATTGAAGATGGTACTTTGAATTGGGACAAGGATTCAATTGTTGAATTCTATGACGCTGTTGCTGCTCAAGTTGACAGCACCTTTCCAAAATACATGCGTGAAGGACATAACTGTCCGCAAAGCTACGGAGAGATTATTGCAGCGGGTCGAGAGATTGTTGCAGAGAGCGGCATCTTTATCACTAAAAAGCGTTACGGTATGTTGGTGTTTGATGACGAAGGCAACCGTGTTGACATAGACGGAAAGCGTGGCAAGATCAAAGTTATGGGTCTTGAAATTAAGCGCAGTGACACACCAGCATACATGCAAGACTTCTTGAAAGAGATCTTGCAAATGGCGCTGGAAGGACAAGGCGAGAAAGCAGTGTTGTCTCGCATTAAAGAATTCCGTAAGGTATTTAGAGCAATGTCGCCGTGGGAGAAAGGCACACCCAAGCGTGTTAATAACTTGACTGGATTGACTGCAATTTGGAACAAGACAGGCAAATGTCGTGTAGGACACGCTATGGCAGCAATCAACTACAATAGACTGCGCGAGATGAATGCTGACAAATACAGCATTGAAATCTCGGATGGTATGAAAACTATTGTGTGCAAGACAAAAGACAATCCGTTGAGAATCAAGAGTATTGGCATTCCGACAGATGAAAAACGTATTCCAGAATGGTACAAAGAGCTACCGTTCGACGAGGACGAAATGGAACATTCCATCGTAACGAAAAAGATTGAAAACTTGCTTGGTACACTGGACTGGGATCTAAAAAGTGCAGAAGCACAAACAACATATGACGACTTATTCGAGTTCTAAAAAAAGTGTTATATTTCAATAGGTTAGCAACCAAAAAGGTTGCAAATTAACCAACAATATGCTACAATAATCTTAACAGGAGAAACAACAATGGAGACAAAATCCGTCTTACTAGATGTGCTAAAGCACACAGCAGGCCTCGGTATCATCGAGCAAGTAAAAATTACTGGCACAGGCAGCAATACGCGCCTTGATGCTATGGACCCAAATAGAACAGTTATTCTTTCCGCAACAATGCATAAAGCAGTTGCAGAGTTTGAAGGCGAGTTTGGTATTGGTAACTTGGCTGCACTAAGCAGCCTTTCAAAGCTTTCAGACTATAGCGCTGAACACGGTACAGTTGCATTGGTACGCGAAGAGCGTAGCGGTGAAGTAGTGCCAACAACAATCTTGTTTAAGAACGCAAACGGATCCAAGGACGAGTATCGCGTTATGAGCAAGGACATGGTTGACAAGGCTATGACAATTGGTAAGTTTAAAGGCGCAGACTGGCGCGTTACTGTTCAGCCTAGTGCTGCAAAAGTATCGCAACTAGGCGAAGTTGCAAGCATCTATTCAGGTGTTGAACCAACCTTTAACGTAAAGACAGATGATGGCAATTTGATTTTTGAAGTTGGTAGCACTGAGGGTGGCATTGTAGGACGACGTACATTTGCTGAAAACGTAGAAGGTACGTTGGATTCAACATGGAGTTGGAACTTGGACGTATTCTTGAAGATTGTGCGCCTCGGTATGTCCGGCACTTGCGTTATTCAATTCTCGGATCAAGGTGTATGTCAGATTGACGTAGACAGTGGTATCGGTGTGTACAGCTATATTTTGCCGGCGATTAGCCGCTAACAGGAGAAACAACAATGCCTAAAAAATCAAATAACCCAGCACAAGCAGAAAAATTAAACGCACTAATTGCAACACTTGAAGAAGACTTAAAGCAAAAAAAGCAATTGGCTGCTGACACACTAGCGCAAGGCCAAGAAATCTTTGCGCAGAGAGCACAGCGTCCTCTGCCAGACACCCCGCGCAACAAGGGCAGACCTGACAGAAAACCCAAGCGAACTGAAGTGGCAGAGGCAGAGGCAGA
>Ga0102810_1000046_pt1 | contig 32396 bp, 47 predicted proteins | sample ColrivemetaGS573_FD_84506 | JGI IMG/M metagenome (GOLD analysis project Ga0102810, IMG submission 84506) | Estuarine microbial communities from the Columbia River estuary - Ebb tide ETM metaG S.573 | ecosystem: Environmental > Aquatic > Marine > Intertidal zone > Estuary | place: USA: Columbia...
ATTAAATACAGATTTAATTTGTTTTAAATCTTCTCTAATCAATTTATTTTCCTCTTTTAATTCATCTATAAATCCTTTAAAAACATTAATAAACTCAACTAAGTTTTTGTTAGTATGTTTTTGATTGTTATTTAAAGTAACAGTATTTTTATTTGTTGATTCTTCATATTTAAGAATAACTTCTAAAGCCTCATTATTGTAGTAATCCATGTTTTTTTGTGTTTAAATAAATAATAATTACTCAAATGAAAGTAATATTATTTGTAAAAACAAATATTTTATAAAAAATTAGATTTTTCTAAAGCTAATACATGAGAATATTATTATGTTTATTGATAATGTTATTAAAAAGTATGCCATATGTATGTTTTTTAAATTTTCTGCAAAAGTATATAAATACAACTAGATTATTAGATTAGAGATAAGAATGGTAGAACAAAACAAATCAACCCCCTACCCCCTAAAGGAGATTGATCTGTTAGTTACTACCAAATACAACTGAGTTACTGAGTTATCGATTAAGTGTGGCTAGTTAGCGGTATCAAATCATAAAGCCCATACTAACTATTTAAAGTAAAATATCTTCTTAGTTTTCAAAAAGAATTATGTTTTTAGAAATCTACCGCTTACATCTATGAAGTAAGTAAAGTAGTAACCTCTTTTATTGTGGGAAAAAGAGAACATAAAAAAAACCCTAGCCTCTTTACCAACGACTAAGGTTTTTAAAGAACTAGTTAGCTCATTTCTAGTTTTCTTTAAATGTCTTATGGTAAAGAAATATTTTATTGTGAGCAATGCAAATATACAAAATAAAAATATAATTACCACTATCAATAGAACTATTACTATTACTATAAGCCTTGCGTAAGCCTTAAGTAAGCCTTAAGTAAGCCTTACAATATTACTTTCATTACTTTCAAAACGAATTTGAAAGCGTTGAAAGCTAGTATTTGTATAAAGGAAACAAATAGTGGTTATATTTGCGCTATGCCAAAAGAAGAAACATACTACAAGGGGAAAGGCAATACAAATGCCTCAGTAACCACGCAATTAAATAAGAATAAGATATTAGAGGCTATGCAAGATGAATATGGAGCAATTCAGCATTCATGTGATAGAGCCGGAGTTTGTGTAGCCACTTATCGTAATTATTACAACAACGATGAGGAGTTTAGGGCAAAAGCAGATGCTATAAGAGCAGTTGTAAAAGAAAAGGTGGCAAACAGTTTAATTAGAAAAGCAATTGAAAAGGATGACACGTTAAGTCAAATATTCTTTCTAAAAACCCAAGCGGGGTGGGTTGAGAAGAGACAAGTAGAGGTTACACAAAAGAAAGAGTTAATACAGATTGTTCCGGCAGATAATTTTGAATTAGAAGAAGCAGAAATAGTAGATGAAGATCAAAGCGAATAAACAATTTTATCAATGCTTAGATAGTTCTGATAAAAGGTTTGTAATTCACAATGGTGGAACACGTTCGGGTAAAACATACGCTATTCTACAGTATTTAATTTATAAGGCTTTAAATACTGATCCCAAAGAAGCGTTAAACTTTACAATTGTACGAAAGTTTCTTCCTAGTTTAAAAGATTCCGGATATAGTGATTTCTTTGAAATACTGAACGCTTGGGGTTATTATGATGAGACAAATCACAACAAAACAGATTTAAAATATAAATTAAACGGGCATACGTTTAAATTTCTTGCAACGGGAGATCAGCCGGATAGGCTAAGATCAATGAAAAGAGACATTTTGTATATCATAGAATGTCAAGAATTAAGTAAAGAAGAATACCGGCAATTAAACTACCGAACAACGACACAAGCGTTTTTTTGCTACAATCCTAGCATGACAGAATCATGGATATATGATCTTGAAGATAACAGAGCAGAAGATGTTGCAGTTTTTGTAAGTACATATAAAGACAATAATTTTCTTAGCGCAATACAAAAGAAAGAAATAGAAATGTTACAACGTACCGATCCCGAAGCATATAGGGTGTACGGTTTAGGACTTAGGGCAAGTACAAACAAAGGTAGGATTTATAAGGGATGGGAAGAAATTAATGAATTGCCCGAAGGTGGTGTATTTTATGCAGTAGATTTTGGTTTTTTTCCCGATCCAACGGCAATAATAAAAGTTGTAAGTGCAAATGAAAGTATATATGTAAAAGAATTGGCTTATTCAACTAAAATGATGGATGAGGAAATAATAATGACATTACGAAATGCTCATTACATGGGTGAGCCGGTTTATTGTGATCATAATCAAAAACAAACAATAGAGCAATTAAAACGTAGTGGCTTTAATGCCGTACAAGGACGTAAGGGTTCGGGTAGTATTATTGAAGGGATTAACTTTTTAAAAAGAGCAAGTGTTTTTTATCATAAAGACAGTAAAAATTTACACAAAGAATACATGGCATATTCTTGGAAATTAAAGCGCGGATTTGATCCCGATGATGATAATGCATATGAAAGTTTTCCGGAAGATAAAAACAATCACCTTTTAGATGCTTTAAGGATGGGTTACTACTCACATTTCTTTGTTGGTAACAAATTTTTTGTTATATAAAATACTTTTTTTTATTTATGCTATTTTTGTATAAAAATATTTATGGGAATTTTCAACTTCGGTAAGAAGAAACAAAAAAGTACTGATCCTAGATACAATGAATTAATTTTTGGGAAGTTCGGAGTAAGTCCGTTTATTAAGCAAGAGCCTAACAAGGAAACTTTTATAAAAGAAGGATTTCAAAAAAATGCTACTGTTTACTCTATAGTTGATTTAATCTCTAAATCTGCATCAAACATTAAAATGTGTGTCTACGAAAAAATAGATGAAACATACGCAAAAGAATATCAGACATTGATAAAAGGTGCTATGAATGACAATGCGATGTTTAAGGCAGAGCAAGCAAAGAAAAGGGCATACAAACCGGCAGACAATTCTGATTTAGCTAAATTTTTAGAAAACCCCAATCCAAAGCAAGGACAAGCGGAATTTTTAGCGGATTTGATTGCATTTGAATCATTAACGGGTGATGGTTTTATTTGGGGACTATCCCCCGAAAGCGGAAGACAACAAGGTATAATAAAAGAAATGCATGTATTACCATCACAATTAGTAGAGATAGTTGGAGGTGATATATTAGAGCCAATAAAAGGTTATACGTTAAATTGGTTGAGTTATAATAAATCTATTCCTTCAGATCAAGTTGCACACATAAAGAATTTTAATCCCGATTATTCTAGGGTAGGAACTCATTTATACGGACAAAGTCCATTGCAAGCATTATTTCGTAATTTATCTATAAACAATAATGCTATACAAACGGGTAGTAAGTATTTAACAAATCAAGGTGCTAGAGGAATACTAACATCACAAGACAATATGTTGACGGCAGAACATGCAAGTGCTTTACGAGACAAGTACAAGTCAATGTATTCGGGTGTAGATAATGCCGGAGAAATTATGGTAACAAATCATGATTTTAAATGGATTGAAATGGGATTGCCTTTGGCTGATTTAGCTTTAATAGAACAATATAATTTATCTATTAAAGATTTAGCATCTGCATACAAAGTTCCGTCAATACTTCTTAATGATACCCAAAGTTCTACTTTCAATAACTACAGAGAAGCAAAAAAAGCATTTTATTTACAAGCAGTATTTCCAAAATTAATTGCAGTAAGAGATGAGTTAAATAGATGGCTTACTCCTACATATGGTAACCAATATTATATTGATTTTGATTTTCTAAGTGTTCCGGAGTTACAAGAGGACATGGAAAAGGTTGTTAGGCAACTTAGTCTTGCATGGTGGCTTACTCCAAATGAGAAAAGACAAGCAATGAAGTATGAGCCTATAGATCAAAAAGAGATGGATGAAATACATATGTTAGCTAATTACATACCAATATCTGATGGTGTTACACCAAAAGAAAGCGGAGGTGCTAGTCAGCAATTGCTTAATGACACATCTGACTATACAGAAAAATAGTGTGTTACCCAAACTTTTATGAGGATTATGATTCATTTGTAAAAAGATGTAATCACGAAACTGATTTTGCTACTTTAAATAAAAATTTCAGACAACGTAGAAGTATGTATTTAAAAGAGGGATTAGGTGATATACCTTTTCTTCTAAATACAGAAAGAACAATGCAAAGCTACATTGATGAATACACGTTAAAAATAGAAAATGATTTAGATTTTGTTTTTAATGGGATAGCATTATACATAGCACTCAACGGCATAGATGCTACATGGGATTTAGTTAATAACACAGAAGGAATGAAAAATACTTTAAGACAAGGGTATATTGATTCCGGAGAGTATATTGATGATAGGTACAGTAGAAAATACGGAGGTACACCAAATCCGTTTATAGCGTCAGTAGCAATTTCTATATTTTTAAATAGATTTAAAGATCAAAATTTATTTAAGAATAGAACAAAGAGTATTATCGAAACAATTATAAATGACAACGATAATATTGATGATGTTGTAGATAAAATAAAAAAACATAATAATAAACTTAGGGCAAAAGTTATAGCTGCAACAGAATTAGGTATAGCGCAATCATCAGTTGAATTACAAGCAATGCTAAGAATAGCAAAGCAAAAGCCAATATCAAAGTATTGGGTAGGTATATTAGATGATAGAATAAGAGATAGCCATTTTCAAGCTACAAACTTTTATGTAAGAAGTAATTCAATTCCACTAAACGATAGGTTTGATGTAAATGGTAGTTTGATGTTGCATCCTAGAGATATTTCAGCATCGGCAAAAGAAATTGTAAATTGTCGTTGTTATTTGGGATATGTTGTTTAAGTTTGTATTGTAATTGTTTTTGTGGTGGCAACAATTACATTAGTAATTAATAAGTGTTTAAAATTTGTGTTAGGAGCGTTCAGAAATGAATGCTCTTTTTTTTTATTAACTTTGGCATAAATTAATAAATATGTTAAGGTTTAAAGGAAATTATTTTGATGACATGGATGATGAGAAAGGTATCATCAAGGGATATGCATCAATGTTTAACAATAAAGATTCAGATGGTGATATCATCACCAAAGGTGCTTATACCAAAACACTTCTAGAAAATTCTGAAAGAATAGCGTTTCTGTACCAACACAACATGAATCAACCAATAGGTAAACCGTTATCTATGAAAGAAGATGAGAAAGGTTTATTTATTGAAGCAAAAATATCAGATAGTTCTTTAGGCAAAGATGTTAAGACAATGGTGTCTGAAGGAATATTAAAAGAGTTCTCGGTTGGATTTATTCCGATCAAAGAAGATTTGCAGAAGGATGTCAACTATATCAAAGAAATAAAATTATTTGAATTTTCTTTGGTTACCCTAGCTGCAAACCCATTGGCTAAAGTTACAGAGTACAAAGGGACAAAATCTGTTGACAATTTAATGGATGAGTTTGATAAATTAATCAAAATGTCAAGGAAACTTGATAATCCTCATCTATTGGAATTTGAATTACGAATGCTAAAAGAAAAATCTTCACTTATACTTAATGAGTCTCAGAAATCTGAACTAGAAAAGGAATCAGTCGAAAGCAAAAAGATAGCAAACGAATTAGATAACTTTTTATTAAGATTATAAATGGAAGATTTAAACGAACGTCTCGTATCTCTCAAGGAGGGATTAGAAGGCACTATTGATTCAAAAATTGAGCAATCAGTAGAGAAAAACATGGGTTCTGATTACAAGAACCAACTTAAAGGTGAAGTAAACGAAGAAATTTTAAAGCATGGAAAAATTGTTGAGGATTTAAACTCAAGAATTGATTCATTGGAATTGGACAAGCAAAAATCATTAGATAGCGCACCTCCAAAAAATTTCAATGCTAGTTTAAAGGATGCTTTAGGTGAAAGTGCTAGTTTTAAGGCATTTGTCAACGGACAATCATCTAAGGCTACATTAAGTTTAAAAGCTATTATGACAACTGCTGCTAACGCATCGGGTGATACTGTACCGGCTGATAGACTAAATGGATTTTACTTTGATCCTACAAGGACAACTAGAGCAAGAGATTTGCTAACTTCAATATCAACTGATTCTAATACTGTAAGGTATATTCAAGAAACTTCTTACACCAACGGTGCTGCTGCTAGAGTAGAGGCATCTGCGTACGGAGAATCTGAATTCAAACTTGATCCGGTTGATGCTCCTATCAGAAGCATTGGTTCTCAATTAACCATGACTAAGGAAATGTTTAACGATGTACCCGCTTTAAGTGGATATATTTCTACAAGAATTCCCGCTAAAGTTATGAACGTTGAAGATCAGCAAATATTGTTTGGTGCGGGAACGGGTGCTAATTTACAAGGACTTATGACTGCCGGTGGAGGAGCGCAATTTGACGTTTCTTCGGGTGCATCTTTTTATCAGTTCTTTGGTGCTGATGCATCTGCTTATACAAATGAGTTTGATGTATTAATTGCTGCCAAGAATCAAGCACAACTTGCTGAGTATTCTCCTACTGCAATTATGGTTAATCCAACTGATTATAACAAAATGTTCTTGCATAAAGATGCTAACGCTAATTATGTAGTTTTTGTTAATGGTGTATTGACTGTACTAGGTGTACCTATATTCCCATCAACTGCCGTAACTGCTGATAAGTTTATCGTAGGTGATTTCGGTTTAGGTGCTACACTAGCAATTAGAGAGGATATGGAAATATCTTTCTCTGAATCACATTCTGACAACTTTGTTAAGGATTTGGTTACAGTTAAGGCTACTGAAAGAATTGGATTACCAATTCACAACCCAAATGCTTTTGTTTGGGGAGCATTCTCAACTGCAATTGCAAGTATGAACGCATAAACCACTTATGTGTGTTTGTTTTGAAAGGGGGGTGCATTTTGCATCCCTTTTTCTTTGTTTTTATATTTTTTGTTTTTAAAATTGTTATATGGATAAAGAATACGATTATGTAAATCCTAATCATTATAAATCATCGGGTAAAGAAACTTTTGAAATGATGATAGATATTTGGGGCAAAAATGCATTTATACAACATTGTGAAATGTCTGCTTTTAAATATCGAATGAGAATTGGAGCAAAACCTAATCAACCAACTGATAGAGAATTACAAAAAATAAAATGGTATGAAAAAAAAGCAAAAGAACTTAGAGAAGGGCAATAAAGAGTATTATATATTAAGAGAAGATATTCTTGAATTAAAAAAAGATTTAAACAACGCAGATGAGGTGTTTGATAAATATTTAAATAGAGAAAAAATATTTATTAGTGACATACAAAAGGTAAATAAAGTTTTTGGATATGACGTTCCAATTAGAATGACATCTGTAATTCAGAATAAAGATTATTTTTAATTTTATTTTATTGTTTATGTTAAAAGGCTACTCAGAAATGGGTGGCTTTTTTTATTTATCTTTGTTTTAAAAAAAAATGTTTAAAGTACTATTAAATATTATCGAATCAACTATTCCATTAGCGGGAGAAGTTATAGAACAAGTAAAAAGTCCCGAAGGAGGACAAGGAAAGTTTAAATTAACACCTAGATTTGTTAAGCAAGTAATTAGACTTGTTGTAGCCGTTGGAGTAATATACATGGCAATAAAAGGTACTATATCTTTAGATGAGGCGCAAGATATTATCAAGCAATAATAATGAACGAATGGCTAAATGCACATTGGACAGAACTAATGACATTATTAGGAATAGGAGCAACCGGTGGAGGATCAGCCGTTTTAGGACATAAAATGATTGATAAACAACAAAATGCCCATCTTAAAAAAAATGATCAAAGATTAGATAATCTTGAAAAAAAGGTTACAGAAATAGATGGTGAAATTAAAGTTAATAGCACGTCTGATCAGCAATTTAGAAACGAAATAGGGCATAGGTTAGGAAGTATAGAAAATTTAAATAATAAAATTTTAGAACATCTTTTAAAAACAAAGTAATATGGCAAACATGAAAGTAGTAGTTGGATTTATACATGAAGGTAGACAATTCAACGTAGGTGATATTTTATCTGTTTCTTCAAAATCAGATCAAATGCATTTAATACAAACAAAACAAGCAATTTACGAAACTTACGATTTTGCTCATAAAGAAGAAAAAACATCAAAAGTTAAAACCAAAGAATTAAAAGTAGAGGTTGAAACAAAAGAAGAAGACATTGATGTATTAAGGGAAAAATATTTAGATAAGTTTGATAAAGAAGCTGATAAGAGATGGAAAGTATCTCGTTTACTTGAAGAATTAGATAATGATTAATTACACTATTACCGATGCTAGTGGTGAAGGGGCAACTTTTGATTACCTATCATTAACTGAGATAAAGAATTATTTAAAAGTAGACAACTCTACTGATGATACTCTTATCGGTGATATGTTTCAAGCAGCAGCCTCATATATAGAAAGACAGTTTAAGCAGACATTGAAAAATAGAGATATACTTATTCAATATGATGCAAACGAAAAATATATTGATTTATTGTTTTGTCCGGCTAGTAGCATTACTAGCGTTACTTATAATACTCACGATTCTGACGGTAGCGGTACTTTTGTTGAAAATACTGATTTTACCTCACATGGATTGATTGACAGTAGGACAAGAAGTTTGGTTTTAGATTTTAATAAATCATATGAAACTGTAAACGTATCTTATAATTCAGATGGTTCTACCGTCCCAAGTGAAATAAAACTAGCAACTCTAGCCTACATTAAGGTTATGTACGATAATAATCGAAGTTTCTTTGATAAGGATGTACCAACTGCACCACCTACAGAGACAATTCAATTAATGTCTCCGTACAAACCTATTGTTATATGAGGGAAAGAATAATAATTAAATCTAGAACTTATAGTATAAGCAATACCGGACAACGATCTTTAGATCAAACAACTGAAATATTAACTTGTTGGGCAGATATATATCAAAGACGTACTGATATACAAGATTTAACCGGTAATCAAAATGTATTAGAAGGTAATTGGGTATTTAGAATAAGAAATTCAGAACCAACTGATCTTTTAACTAAATCTAATTTTATTACTTGGAGAAATAAAGATTATAGTATTGTATCTATATCTGCACAAGAAAGTTATCAAAGAATTGTTGAATTAGTTTGTAACGTTATAGAATAATGGGATTATCATTTAAAAATAATGTTAATAAAATATCTATTGAATCAAATAGATTGTTTCATGCAAAAAACAAAAATTTAGAAAAGGTTTTTGATAAGTTTATTGTAAGTGCAAAAAAACGAGCGCAATCTAATATACAACAAAATAAATCTGTTGATAATGGTGATTTAAGAAATAGTTTGAAAGTAACAAGAAAGAAAAACAAAAACATAAAGCAATGGAAATTAATTGTTAATTCTGTTCATGGTGCTTTTGTAGAGTTTGGAACAAGAAAAAGAGCAAATCCCCCGTCAAGTCTTACTTCTTATGCTAATACATTTAGAGGTATGAAAGGTGAGAGTGGTGATGTAGTAAAAAGATTAACTGATTATTTTAAAAGAAAAGGTTTTAGCGAGGATGGAATAGGATCAGCTATTATGGATGTTTTAAAAAATGGAACAAAACCTCATCCATTTTTTTTTCCGGCAGTATGGTATTCTCAAAGACGTTTACCTAGAAGTATAAGAAAAGCATTAAAAAAGAAAAGATAACATGGCAGCATTAACGGGAAATAAAATAAAGGATAGCTATTTAGGTTTATTGAAATCTATAAGTAATGGTGCTATATCATCAAGTTTTGTCCAAATTTCTGATGGTGGAGGAAACGCATTGCCTTTGTATTTGTCTACCTCATCAATTAAGTTTTACAATGCTTACACATTTCCTAGTGCTGATGGTACGGTTAGTGGACAAGTTTTAAGTACAGATGCTAATGGCACATTAAGTTGGGTAACATCTAGTGATAACCAAACTTTAGAAGAGGTGTTAACACAAGGTAACACAACTACAATTGCTATATCTAGTAGTGCTGATATAACTACATCTGCTCAATTTAATGGTGATATAAATGGTGCTTTGCTACAAAAAGTAAAAGCAGCAGAGGCGTTATCAAAAGGTGATGTTGTATATATAAGTGGAGGAACGGGTGATAATCCCGAAGTAAGTAAGGCAAAAGCAGATAGTAGTACAACAATGCCCGCTCTTGGTATAATGAAAGAACCCCTTGCTTTAAATGCTGAAGGTGAATGTATAACAAGTGGTGAATTAACGGGATTAAATTTATCATCAAGTGGTACTATAGGGGATTTTGATACGGGAGATGATTTATATGTAAGTTCCACAACTGCGGGTGGATTGGTTGATACTGCACCAACGGGAGAGGCTAATTTAATACAAAAGATAGGTAAAGTAATTAGAGGACAAACGGGAGGAGCGTTAACGGTGCTAGGAGCATTTAGGACAAATGCAGTACCTAATTTAAATAGTGCTAAAATATTTCTAGGAAACGCTAGTAATCAATCAGTATCTGCTACAATTAGTGGTGATGCAACAATATCAGATACAGGTGTTATAGCATTAGCAACCGTACCCGTAACAAAAGGAGGTACGGGAGCAACAACATTAACGGGTATATTATTAGGCGATGGTACAAATGCCATATCGGGTATAACTAGTACTGATGATGGACACGTTTTAACTGCTGATGGAAATGGAGGTTATGCTTTTGAAGTATCATCGGGTGATGTAAGTATAAGTGGAACACCAACTGCAAATCAAGTAGCAATTTGGACAGATGGTAGTACTATTAAAGGTATGTCTGCATTAGAAATTGATACTAATAACAAAATAACATTAGATCAAGATGCATCAAGTTATAACATAGGTGGAGGTAATATTGCTAATATTACGGGGACAAATAATACGGGTTTTGGTTTAGAAAATTTAAATGTAGTAACAAGTGGTGACGCAAACGTTGCAATAGGTTATAGAGCATTAAAATCATTAACTATCGGAGGTAGTAATACTGCTATAGGATATAATTCACTTGAGTTTCTTAGTAATTTAGTTGATGGACATAATGGTAATACTGCGGTAGGTTTATCTTCGGGTAGAAGAAATAACGGAGGCTTTAATACTTTTATTGGTTTTCAATCGGGGCAAGGCTCTATAAACACATCAAATAACAACTCTTTCAATAATACTGCATTAGGTTATTTTTCATTGAATAAACTAACAAGCGGAAATAGTAATACGGGAGTTGGCTCAGCTGCGTTAGAAGATAACACAACGGGAGTTTTAAACACTTGTTTGGGGCAAGGTTCGGGGAAAGACATTACAACGGGTTCAAAAAATGTAATACTTGGATCATTTACGGGTTTTTCGGGAGGAACTGACATAAGAACATCAGACAACAACATTATCATTTCAGATGGTAGTGGGAATAATAGAATACAAGTTGATAGTGGGGGTAATGTGGGTATTGGAGTTACACCAACAGATGCTCATCAAATAAGTAGAACATCGGGAACAACTCAAGACGCAAAAAACATTCAATTAAGAATAGGTTCATCAACTACATCATTATCACCATATATTAGATTTCAAGGGCAAACATCAAGTTCTGTAAATCGTTTTGCGGACATTCAATTAGATACCGTTAATGATCTATTGTCATTTTTTCCTCCATCTCAATATGCAAATGTTTCTTCTGCACTTAACATCTCAACGGGGGGCAACGTGGGTATTGGAACTACTACATTAGATGCAAACGCTAACTTAACCGTATTCGGTAGTTATCAAACTGATTTTATACGAGATTTTTACGGTGGTAATAGAGGATATGTTTTGCGGTTTGGTGCTAATACGGCAAGTAGTGGACACGTTATAGGTTCTCAAATATTAGGAACTTTAGCGGGTGATGATGTTAATGGATCACTTGAGTTCTATACAAAAGATGCGGGTAATTTAAGAAAACAACTCACCATCTCATCGGTAGGTGATGTAACAATTGGCTCAGCAAATGATCCGTATTTATATATGGTTTCAAGCGGTGGAAATGGATACAATAGCCGTTTTAGGATGTACGGTTATGCTGATGGTGGAACTTATGGAGGTGGATTTAAGATTGATACAAGAGATTCTAGTAATGTTTTTAATAACGCTTTAGCCATCTCATCTACGGGTGTTGCAACTTTTACGGGTTTAATTAAGTTTGTTGATACGACTGCGGGAAGCGCGGGAACGCCACAATTTAAAACATTACTTAGTTATCAATATTCTACTATAAATGCTTTATCAACTATAAAAGGAGGAAATGAAGCGGGTGGCACTAACGGAACATATTTAAAGTTTTCTGTTAATTCAAGTGCTGCGGTAAATACACCAATTGATATACTGACATTAAAATCTGCATTTGTTGGAGGAACAACCGCACAATTTGACGCATTAATAAAAGCAAATAACGGTATCAGTTTTCCTAATCAATCAGCGAGTAGCGGAACATCAACAAGCGAAACCTTAGACGCATACGAGGAGGGGACTTGGACGCCTAACGTTGAGTCTACTGCGGGCGGTGCTTATACAATATCAAATGCAAGAGGTAAATATATAAAGGTAGGGAAACACGTGACGGTGCAATTTTATTTTATTGTAAGTAATGTAAATGGTGGAACGGGAGCAAAAATAACTAACTTACCTTTTACCACAAAAAGCGGCGCGGCGGGAGATAATTATATAGGGAATTCTTGGAACACAAGTAACGGCCAATTATCTAGTGCAGTTGCCGCACAAAATGGAACTATTGCTTATTTATATGTATATAGCGGAGGAAATCCAATTGGACAAGGGCAAGGAAATACGGGAACTATCACATACATATCACAAAGTTAAAAATTATGAGTTTAGAAAAAGTAATAAAAATAGATCAAATCGAAATAGTTGGAGACTATAAAGCGATTCAAGTTAGAACGGCAACCGTTGTAACAGATGATGGCGTAGAGTTGTCACGCTCATTTCATAGGCACGTCTTACAATGTGATGCTGACATAAGCGGAGAAGATTCAGAAGTTCAATCGGTATGTAATGCGGTATGGACGGATGAGGTAAAGGATGCTTATCAGACATTTTTAGATAATCAAACCCCAATAGGATAATGAAACAAATAGAACCAATTTCAATATGGCAGAATGGAACAACCAAAACTGCGACACAGTTACAAGTACAAGGTACTAGTGTAACTTTAGGACAAAATGCATCTTTTTATTGGCAGTTGCTAACTGAAGAGGGACATCAAGTATCAAATGGTAACCTCGGAATTAGCGGTGAGCAATATACTGCTTGGGGTGCTGATGATGATTACGTTTATACAATTATAGCAGAGGATTTAAGCCTTGTTATTGTAGAACCATCTGAGGAGGCATCAGCATGAATTTAGAATTAAAGAGATTTAGTTCACAAAATGATTCTACTTTAGGATTACTTTTTGTTGATGGTGAATTTGAATGCTTTGTGTTAGAGGATGAATACAGAGATGTAAAAGTTAAAGGTGAAACAAGAATACCTTGTGGCTCTTATGACATCAAAAAACGAGAAGTACTAAGTGGATTAACCAAAAAGTATAGGGCAAAATTTGATTGGTTTGATTACCATTTTGAAATACAAGACGTAAAAAACTTTAACTATGTATATTTGCATATTGGAAATGACACGTCAAATAGCGATGGTTGTCTTCTCCTAAACGATGGAATAAAATCTAATGCTCATGGATTAAGCCAAAAGAATAACGGATCAAGCAGTACATCAGCATTTAAGAGATTATACCAAAAGATGAGTAAAAATGAATGTATAACAATTAATATAACAGACAATGTTTGAAAACAAAACAATCACATTTAAGGAGGCAGAGGATTACCACAAAGGTTTAATGATTTTAACCAATGCGGTAGAAGCCTCAGAAAAAGGAGTAGGTTTAGATTTAACCTATAAACTAATACAAGGATTAAAAAAGATTGAGGAGCAAGTTGAATCAATCAATAAGGCTAGGACTAAATTATACGAGGTTTACGGCACTTTAGATGACAAAGGTGTACTTACACCACATGAAGGAAAAGAAGACATTTTAGAGCCTCTAAATAAGGATATGGAAGAGTTCTTAGCCAAAGAAGATGAGTTTAGTTTAATTAAGGATAAAATTAAAGTTGAGGATATAAAACATCTCATATTAAAGCCAAGTTTCTTGATTTTATGGGATAAATATCTTGAAGGATTAGAAGAATATGAATGATACTAGTAAGAATGTAAGAGCGTATATATATGGGTTACTAGATGGAAATGTAACACATGATGCTAGTGCCGTTCCGGTAGTGGCTAAACCAACCGATCTTACTGATTATCCTTACATAGTAGTTCAATCATCTAATTTTGCTGATGATAGTTTAAAAGATAGGTTTTATGGTGTGCATGAAGTAGAGATACAAGTTCACACCAAATTTCCACTAAACTTCGGAGGACAAGATGATTGTGATGACATATCAAATTCAATATTACAATTAATAAGAACTCGTAATGCTACTTCTGATTTTGGTAGTGATACAATGTTTGTATTTAAACAAACTACACAAAGGTATTTAAATGATGATGATGGGCAATTTGATTATTACACCAAATCATTATTCTTTGATGCAGATGTTATAAGCAATAGTTAATGAATGGAAGTAGCTTACTCTTATATATTGATAACGATAAACTTTTATATTCAAAATCTCACAGTTTTTCGTTTAGTGGGGATACGGTTGACATCTCTACCAAGTTATCAGATATATCTGCAATTGAGGAAAGCTACTATTGGGAATCTGCAAACTTCAATTGGGAACAACTTGATGAAACTTGGGAAGGTATAGCTAGATCAAAATCAGTTAGTGGTTGGAGTGAAAGTATGCCTAGTTTTCGTTCAGCAAACTTTTCTTCTGAAGGATTATATGTTGTAGATGGAATAACCCAAACTTGGGACACAACAGATTATTATTGGGAGTTGTTTAATGTAGATTGGGAAGATGGTGCAATTGAACCAAATCCAACAACTACTTTAGATAATTTAGTAATTACCGGTGAGGAAGTTAAATTTGAAATATTAGATAGTAATTTAAATTCTGTATTTGTTGGTAGATGCTATGTGGCTAACTATGAATTAGTGGCTGATAATGAGGGAGCAATGTTTTATAACGCTGATTTTAGCGTAACAAGTGGGGTAGCATAATTATATATATTTTTTTATTTATCTTTGAGTTAAAATTAACAATATGGCTGCAATTAACGGAACTTCATTAACACTTTACGTACCTCAAGGTGCATCGGGATCAGAAACTTGGGTAGCAATAGGATTATCAAAATCTGCTAGTTTATCTATTTCTGCTGATACTCCGGATATTTCTACCAAAGACAGTAGTGCTTGGACAGAAGTAATGGCGGGTATGAAAAGTTTTAGTATAGATTTTAGTGCATTATTAGATTTGGGAGATGATGCTAGCGCAAATGGATTTGTACCTTTATATACTTATTTTACCTCACAAGCAACAATAAGAGTTGCATTTGGTAAAGATTCAACTTATTGGTATGGAAATGCTATCATATCTTCATTAGAACAAAGTGCTGAAGCAGAACAACCGGTAGAGTTTAGTGGTTCTTTAACGGGAACGGGAGCATTAACTTATGGAACAACGGGTAGTGGAGTACCAACATATCCCGGTAATTAATTTAACTTAAATTAAATTTTAATGGCAAAAAACAAACACAGAGGTACTTGTATCATAGATATAGGTGGCAAAAAAAGAGGATTAGTATTTAATATGAATACCTATGCAATATTTTGTGAAGGTATGGATATTAACCTAACTGAGATGGATGTAGTATTTTCTGACAGAAGACAAGCAAAGGCTTTGTGTTGGTTATTTTATTCCGGATGTTTTGCTTATGATGAAAAGAATGGTAAATCTATAGATTACGATATACATGATTTTTATGATTGGGCAATGAGTGTAACTCCGGAAGATACTAATAAGATTATGGAAACCATGACGGGTTCTCAAGAGTTATCTAATTCATCTAACAATGGAATGTCTAGAAATGTTGTTGAATCAACCAAAGATGATATAAAAAAAAATTAGTATCATTTGATGACATATTAGATCAAGCAATAGGAACGTTGGGTATATCGCCCGACGTTTTTTGGTTATTAACATGGGCAGATTTTATTCGAATGCTAGAATCATGGACACATAATCAAAATCAATCATGGGATAGGACAAGATATCAATCTACAATGATAGCTAATTGTGCTATGGGTAGAAAGAAAACAATCGCTCCAAAAGATTTGTTTAGGTTACCACATGACATGGATTCAAAGAAAAAAGTACCATTACCAACAAAAGAAGAAGTAGCTGAAATCAAAAACAAGCTATTTAAATTACCTATTTAATATTAATTAAATTTGTGCTATGACGGAAAAGAATAGAATAGTTTATGAAACCTTGATGAAGGTTAAAAACTTTACAAAGGGTGTATCAAAAGTACAAGCCGGATTTAAGAAGTTATCAAACTTAGCTAGTGCGTTTGCAACGGGTTTTATGGGTTCTCAATTACTAACAATGTTTCAAGATTGGGCAAAAGAAGCCGGTAAAGTAGAAACCGTTAATAGAAGTTTTTCTAGATCATTTGGTGTAATGGCATCTGAAACTGAAGCTAGTTTAATTAAAATGTCTACTATTTTAAAAAGAAATACTTCCGAAATGAAAAAGGGGGCAGTTTCTTTTCAAGCATTTTTTACGGGATTGGGTTTTGCTAGTAAAGCCTCATCACAAATGTCCGTTGATTTACAGAAAATGTCTGTTGATTTAGCCTCATTTTTTGGTATAGCTGATGCAAATGCACAAAAAAGATTTTTGGCAGCTTTAGCGGGTTCTCCGGAAGTTCTTGATCAGTTTGGTATAAACCTAAAACAAGCTGCTTTACAAGTTGAATTATACAATATGGGTATAAAGACAACTGTACAAAATACAAGTGAAACCGTTAAAACAACCGCTAGATTAGCTATTATAATGCGTTCGATGTCATCTGCCGGAATATTGGGGGATGCTTTTAGATCAATGGATACATATGCGGGAAAAGTTAAAGCATTGGATTCACAATTTCTTGAGTTTCAACAAAATATGGGTAATGTTGTTATTCCCGTTTTAATTAAGGGAATGGAGACGTTAAGCGGATTGTTTACTATAATTGATAATATATTAAAACTTCGCGATCTATCTGATTTCTTAGCGGGTAATGCTATTGAAGCAGCAGAAATTAGAAAATATAGAGAGGAACTTGAAAAAATAAAAGAGACTCAAACAATACTTAATTTTCTTGCTGAAAATAATACTAGATTCAGAAACGCTGATAAAGTTTTAAATGATGAAGAGTATGCTCTTTTTGTTTCATTGGTTACAAAAGAAAAAGAATTAAAAAAACTTTTAGAAGAAGGTAATTTAGAGAGAACAGATGAGGTTGAATTAAAAAAAGAACATTTATATTATTCAAATGAGATTCAAAAATTTCAAGTAAGGATTAATGAACAAATTAAAGAACAAGTAAAACAACAAGAAGAATTAAATAGACTAAAACAAATAGAAGCGGATGGTTTTACTTCAGAAATAGAAGCAATTAAAGAAAAATTTGATACTCAAAAAAGGCATCAAAAATTATTTGAAAAAGATTCTTCTGAATTAGAAACTCAAAAACAACTTCAACAAGAACTTTTAGTTATATACGGTAAACAATTAAAAGCGGGTGTATTAACTACAGAAGAATATAAAAAACAAACTGATGAATTATTAGCCATTAATACTGCATTAATGACTGTAAATACTACAGAATTTAGAAGCATAGAAAGAGAAAGAAGAAGAAAAGCTACTAAGGATTTTGATTTTGTTGGAGCGGGTGATAAAATCGGAAGTCTTAATCAGAGAAATTTAGATTTACTTGGGACTTCTGTTATTTCCGATCAATCTGCTGCCATGGCAGATGCTTTACTAGATAAAGATAAATTTATAAATAGAATAAAGAATACATTAAGTAATATAAAAATTTCACTTATTGATGTACTTAAAGGTAGTTTTCAAGAAGATATGAGAATGATGCAAATTTCATTAGAGCAAATAGCAATGCCATTTATTAATGCATCAATGCAATTATTTGATCAAATGTTAACTCCTCCGGATGCTACATTAAGTAAGGAAGAACAAGCAGAAAAAACTAAAGGAGCATTTGCCGGAATTATAGTTGGTTTGGGGCAAGCTATGATGGCAATTGGACAAGGAATGGTTCTTACGGCTATTGGATTAGAAACATTAAAAAAAGAACCTATAGTTGGTGGTGCTATTGGTGTAGCAATGATTGGTATTGGGGCGGGTTTAGTTAAATCGGGAAAAGGTAAGCTACAAAATTTAAAGAATTCAGCACATGCAAGAGATGCCGGAGGAACTGCAAATTCCGGTAGTGGTGTAGGAGGATTTGGAAGTATGATGAATGCAATACAAGGAGAACAAGTTTTTAGATTAGCCGGTAATGATTTAGTAACGGCTATTAATAGAACAAATACATTTCAAGGATCAATAGGAGGATAAAATATGGCTATATATCAAAAAAAGTACACATTAGAGTTTGATGATATTATTAAGGATGAGTTTAATAATTATAAACTTGAAATATTTAAGAAATATAAAACAGAAAATTTAAGCACTTCTGATAATGTTTATATAACGGCTACTGCTAATACTGCTATTACCAAGGGTGATCCGATTTTTATAGAATCAAATGGAAATGCGGTTCGTGCCAAAGCATCTACTAGTTCCTTAATGCCCGCGATAGGCATAGCATACGAAGATATACCTTATGGAAATTCGGGACAAATATTAATTAGTGGTTATGTTAATGATTTTTTGATTTCAGTAGCCACAAATGCATATGTAGGTGAAAACGGAGGCTTAACTAATACTACAACGGGACTTACTCAAGTTCAGTTATTAGGAGTACAATATACTGCTAGTAAATTTATTTTATTTGATCAAGAAGTAACATTAAAAGGAACGGGAAATCCTATTAAACTTAATTATAATTTAGTTGATGATGATATGTTATCTCCATTTAGATCAAGTTATTTAGATATTTCTTTTTATAAAGAAAGTTTTTCTGATGATTATTCAGAATTATTTGCAGCAGAAAATGATGCATTTAAAGTAACACTTAAAAAAAATAATGTTTTATTTTGGCAAGGATGGATTGGATCACAATTATTTTCAGAACCATTTGCATCTCCTCCTTATCCCATATCATTAAGAGCATATGACGGATTGCATTTATTAAAAAATAAACCTTATTTTGATGATCCGGAAGTATTTCAAGCAACATCTAATTTATTTAATGATAGATATGGTTACCACAATATAGTAGATGTTGTAGAAAAATGTATTTATAATACGAGCGTTTTAAATGACGTTTTTTATTGTATAAATGTTAGTAATTCAGAAAACTCAGATGTTCCAACTTTATTTCCCGTAAGATCAAGAATTCATCATCAAACATTTTTAAAAGGTGAATCAAACTCCATGAATATGGAAGAGGTTTTGCAGATGGTTTTAAGATCATTAGGTGCAACAATTTATCAAAGAGATGGTGATTGGTGTGTAATTAAAATTTCTGATTTTACTCTTTCCCCAATTCCCGTTCTTATCAAAAGAAGTAATTGGATTACCGGTAGTACAACAGAAACAAATTACATAACAAATACACAAACATACACTAGTTCTGATGACGTATCAAAAAACATAAATCTATTTCAAGTAGATTCGGGATCAACCATGACTATTCAGTATCCATTAAAAGAAGTTACTATAGAGCATGAATTTGATCACAATATGGTGACTAGTACAACTATTGATTCTGTAAGAGATTTAGGCGCGGATGATCCATCGGGTACATATTTATTTACTGAATGGGAAACAAGCGGAACTAACATACAAGAGGCGGTTGTATTGAGAAAAAATGAAACACTAAGTGAGGCAAAAAAGTTACCAAAATCATTTATTGAAGCAGATTTAGGTGCTAGTGGTGTAAATATTGATTATTGTGATTCATATTTATATTACCCCGTTTCTCATACTTGTACTGTTGATAGTTCAAAAATAACCGGATTAAGTTCAGAAGTTAATGCTCGTCCATTAGGTAGAAGTTTAGTTGATGATGAAGCGTTTTCATTAATTTTTAGTCCAAAATTAAGATATTTTGATGGCACTACAAAGGAGTATGGTTTTGGTACAGTTGAAACTTTTGAAACATCTATGATTAATAATAAAATATTAAGAATGAACGCAGAAGCCTTTGATCCGGCTGAAGGGCAACCTTTAATTATTGGTGGAATAGGTGTTAGAATTAATCAAAATTCTAGTTCAACTTCATGGAGAATTACTATAACACAAAATAAAGATACATTTTTTACAAGTCAAGTTTATACTACACCCGCAAACACCTCATCATATAACGATTATTTTTTTGGAGGAGGCTCAACTACAAACGTAACTTGGCTTGAATCATTTACTTTAACTCAAGCTGATTATGAGGTATCTTTTGAACAAATTACGGGAAACCCAATTGCATCTTTTGTGTGGTACGTTCAAGGATATAGAGTGCCTACTCCTACATTTCGATATGAATTTCAGCAATGGGGGAGTAACATTGATTTTTCTAATACTTCTGAATCGGATATGACAACAGACTTTCAATACGTTCTTAGAAATGATTCAAGCAACCCTATAACAATTACACCTAGAGAAGGAGGGAATATAGGAACAACACCGCCTAATGTGGGAGAAAACGATTTAGGAGCAGATAATTTTAGAAAAACATGGGATTGCACTATTCCCGCTCCGGATTATTTAAATTCAACCGGATTTGCTGCTAGTCAAATTAGGGGTAAAGGTATTAATCAATGGACAAAATACAGTATAACCGCATCTCAAAATTGGAATTCTAATATATCTAATTTATATTTATCTATGAATATATTTGGTTCAGCTAAAGCATTTGATGCCTCCGGTATTCAAATTGATTTTCCGGAAGATGCCTCCGGTAATCCAATAACCACTAATCCACGTTATACTGACACCTATGATGTTAGTTATTCTGATGTAAAACTATATCCTCTAGTAACTCAAAACAAATTTACACCAAGAGTGCAAGAGTATAAAATAACTCAATCAGCTAATTTTAGCAGTAAAATAACAAAAAAAGTAAAAATAGGTTCGGGTTTATTTAATGTTGGTTCTAATAGATATATAACATTTACATCAGAAAGTGGTTCTACCGCAAAAAAAAGTTGGGATACTTTTCGTGATCGTAGGGGATTATCTGCAACGGGGGTTGAGAATGCCACATTGCAACATTTAGTGGGTGCTTGTTACATGGAGTTATATAGAATTTCAGTTAGAAGATTAGATACAACTCATTATGGAAATTACAAGTATGGTGATAAATTAATGCCAATAGTTAATGGAACTGTAGAAACATTAAACGGAAGTCAAGGTAGATTTTTTCCTATGAATGTTGTAATGGATTTAAAAATGGCTAGGACAAGTTTTAGTGGAGATGATTTATTAGACAATACCGGAACAGATTGGCAGACGGGATTAACTAAAACAATTAAGTGGATTGGTGAGAATGATATTACCGAAACAGAAACTTTAACCTAAAATATTTGCAGTTGTAAAATCTATTATATACAATTGTAGGGTTAAACATTTTTTAAACAATAAACAAGCATATATGACAAAGACAAGTAAATCTCTAAACGAGAAGTTATTTGCTTTACAAAATGAGATAGGTGCTATTAGTAAAGATGCTAAGAATCCTTTCTACAAAAGCAAGTACTTTGACGTTAATTCATTAATTAAACAACTACAACCATTACTTCAAAAGCATAGATTATTGCTATTACAACCAATAGAAGAAACGTTGGTGTATAGTAAAATGATATGTATTGATAGTAATGAGTTTGCAGTTAGTTGTATGAAATTACCGGACATACCCGATCCTCAAAAGATGGGTTCTGCGGTAACATATTACCGTAGGTATACTTTGGGTTCATTGTTAGGATTACAATCCGTTGATGATGATGCAAACCTTGCTAGTAGCGTTGGTAATAGTAGTTCCAATAAACTTCCAAAGGATAGATTTGATAAAGCAATAAAAGCATTTAAAAGCGATCCCGAAGGAGTTAAAAAAGAGTTGAGAAAGTATATATTGGATGCTCCTCAGTTAACCATTTTAAAACAAAACAAAATAGATTTAAAATAATTATGGCTGATTTATATTTAGGTAGTTTGAATATCGAAGCGATTGAAAAACTAAAAAGTAAAGCATATAACAACAAAAATTTAAATGTTGCTATTTGGGTAAATAACGATGTTGATCCAAATGATGATAATGAGAATTGGAAAGCAATTAGCATATCACATGGTAATAAGAAACAAGGTGAAGACGTTGTATATCTTGGTAATGCAAAGAAATTTGTTACTCAAGAAAAAGTGCCATTTTAATGTTTAAAATAAAGAAGGTTATACCGGATTTATCAAACGAATTATACCATTCAGTAGGAGCGGGGATTATATCCTCCTCCTTTTTGAAAGGTGTGTATAAACATAGCGTAAGAAAAGCTAAGATACCTTTAGAGCCAAATGATGCTTTAACGTTTGGTTCTCAATTTCATGACATATGTGAATTGGGTAGTAAAAAGTTTCAGAGCAAATACTCTGTCATTCCCGAAGAGAATAGTAATAAAAGAACTAAGGCTTATAAAGATTTTATCAAGGACAACAAAAATGCCATTACAAAGGCTGATAGTGTTAGAATAAATAAAATGTTTGATAACTTAAATAGTAATGAATTTTATCGAAGCCTAGAGGATAATTATGATGTTCACGCAGAGCATTCATTTTATGCAGAAAGAGATGGTTTAGATTTTAGGATACGTCCGGACAAGCATTACTCACATGAGGGTGAAATATTATATGTTTGTGATTTTAAAACTACTTCTGATTGCAGTACTTTTAAATATGACATAACTAAATATTCTTATGATTTACAAGCAGTTTTCTATTCGGATGTACTCGGTATTAATCCGTCTGATTTTTACTTTATCGCTATTGAAAAAACGTACCCGTACACATGCCAAGTGTTTGGATTATCGGATGATTCAATACGAAGAGGTAGAACCAAAATGGATATAGCCATAGGTAAAATTAAAAGAGGTGAACAATCTCTTGGTTACGAATTAGTAGAGAGAGTATAATGTTATTAAAAGATTATAAAAAAGTATTACCAAACGATGTGTACATATTTGGTAGTGGCTCATCTTTGGACTTATATGCAGAAGATTATTGGGATGGTAAGTTTACTGTTGGAGTAAATAAAAGCTATCAGTTTGATAAGCATTTAGATGCAGTTGTATTGTCTCATGGGACTTATATAGAAGACGTAGAGCAAAATTACTCTCATTTAGACTTGTTTGTATCTAGATACGATTCAACGCACGTTAGATACGGCTTAAATAAGTTTAACGATGCAACAACATATGTTTATGATCATTACGAAAACACCGGATTTGATATTATACCAAAAATAGGGTTGATAGATAAGCCGGAAGATAATAAAGTTATTACATGTGGTGATACAGTATGTAGAGCGATTGGTGTATTTGTATATCTTGGAGCAAAAAATATATGGCTAGTAGGATGTGATGGTGTAGGTAATCCGGAAAACAAAATAAACAGAAAGGATTATTACCCTAAAAACGTAAACATTAATGCTACCGTAGGACATGCTACAAGAAGTATGAAAAGTAAAATATATCTAAGAGATAATCTAAAAAAGTACGGGATAAATATTAAATTTTTAAAACCATGAAAATAGATTTATTAACGGTTTATATAAATGAAAAAGATTTTTACGGATTTGATATATTATCTGTAAATTCAAAGTGCTTGTTAAGCATTGCTTATGACAAGTTTTTTAAAAGGCTACAAATAGAAATATTTTTTAAGCCTTTGTATTGATGAGAAAACCAAAGACAAGGAATAATGGCTCAATGACAGAGGCAGCGTTCTTTGGTTGGTTGCGTTCATTGCTTAGAAATAGGTACATGAGGGGTTGGAAACCTCACAATGAAGTTGCTAAAAATAATCGTAGGGCAATAACATATAAAAGCAGATCAAAATGGGAATACCAATGCGCTGATTGCGGTAATTGGTTTTTAAGAAAAGAGATTGATATTGATCACATAAACCCATGTGGTACATTAAAATCTTTTGAAGACTTATCTGAATTTGCTAAGAAATTATTTGTAGAAAAGGATGGATTGCAAGTATTGTGCAAACCTTGCCACAAAAACAAGACATATGACAATGAAACTAATTCACCATTACTTTAAAAATTACAAAGAAGACAAAATTGTTGATCTAGTAATTAAAGATAATAGAGTATACGCTATAAATAAATCAACAAAATGTAAACATATTTTTGTTAATTCAGAGGAAAGTATTAAGATTACAAACAAAAAGGATTTAGAAAAAGTTAAAGATTACATTTATGACAAGAACAAGTTTTAAACATAAACACCAACCAACCAAAGCATCATTGATTTTATTTGATAGTTTGATACATAAAAGAATAAATCAGTATGATAGCTTGGAGGAGGCTTACCATATGAATAGATATGATTGGATGGCTAAAACCAAATGTTATTTGCCAACAACTTACAATGGATATAGAGCAAAAGTTAGTAAAATGACTCGAAAAAAGTTTACGGGTGTTAAGGCAAATAGACTAGCTAATAACTTAGTTAATTTCTATAGAGAATTACAATCATGATTGATTCATTTTTAGAAAATATTGATCATTTACATGATTTGGTAGTGATTAAAACTAATATACCAAAAGGTGTAAAAAAGGATGTTGTAATGCGTATTCGAACAATGAAGAAAAATCTTGTAGAATATGTAGAAAGTAATGCATTAACTGATGTTGATGGTGTAAATGCTGATAAAGCAGATTTTTGGAGTTGGTTGAACAGTAGTAATAGTGCTGAAACAACTTTTATAAAAGAATACGATAGGATATTTAAATGGAAGAGAGGTTGGGTAAACACTTGGACGGGATATTCAAATGAAGGTAAGTCATCTTGGTTGTATTTTATTTTGTTAATAAAGCTATTACAAGATAAAAATGCGAAGGTTGCCATATTTAGTCCGGAAAATTATCCTAGAAATAGATTTGTAAAGGATTGGGTTAAAACTATGTTGGGTTATGATCCAAAAAATAGCACAAAGGCAAAGTGTGAGAAGATGATAGAGATGTTTGAGGATAGGTTATTTTATGTTTATCCATCATCACATGATATTGATTCTATTGAAAATCAATTTCAAAATCTTGTTAAACTTCATCAAGTAAATATTACTGTAATTGATCCTTACTTAAAAATTAGTAAACCTAGTGGAGTAAATGATTTACAGTATTTAACATCATTTGTTAAAAGGCAAGAAGTTTTTGCCAAACAAAATAATGTAAGTCATCATGTAGTTTATCATCAACTAACACCACAAATGGATGAAAGTGGTAATTATGTTCCGGTTGATATGTATAGGATAAAAGGTGGAGGTAGTATTACTGATGGTTCTGATACTGTTAGTTCTGTACAACGTCCTTATAGAAAGACGGATGCTGAAGATAAATCAGTTGTAATAACAACACAGAAGGTAAAAGATTTTGATTTGTTTAGTGACGGGTATTTACGGATTGAATATCATTTGAGTAAAAATAGATATTTTTTAAATGGAATTGATATCTTTGAACAAGCTATGAAGAATAGCGAGTTCAAGACTGAACTATTTTAATATGAAAACGATAATAACGATACTAGCGTTGTTAAGTGCAGTAGCTGCACCGAACGCAACATTAGAGAATAATTACGATACATATTACTCTATAGAATACGATGATGCACCATCAATAGATTCCCTCCTCCAAAGTATTATAAAAGTTGAATCAAATGGCGATTCATTGGCGGTAGGTGATAAGCACATGAGTACACCAAGCATAGGTTTACTCCAAATTCGTAGAGTAATGGTAGATGAAATTAATAGGATTCTCAGAAAACGTAATGATACGATAAGATATTTTTATTCAGATAGGTGGAGTGCGTCTAAATCAATAGAAATGTATTACATATGGAAAGGTTATCACCATAATGAATCTAGTGATGAAGTAATAGCTAGAAATTGGAATGGTGGTACATATGGATATAAGAAAGTATCCACAGTTAAATATTGGGCAAAGGTTAAATCTAAAATGTATGGGAGTAAGAAAAGCGTTTGAATTAAACATTAATATGTTAGAAGAGATTTTAGATGTATTAAATGATGAATACGAACAAATAGAATATGTTGACATATCAGATTATAACAACAAAGAAAAGATAATTGCAAGGTTAATTGAATGTATGTTAAGTTTTAATGAGGATATACACAATGAGATGATAGAAGATGAAATATATAAAATATTAAGCGATGATTAAAGGATATTATCCCCCAAGAGACATTGAAGGTTATCTAGTTGATAACTTATTAGATGTACCAAAAGAATCTGAATTGATTGATTACAACGAGTTTTATAGGTTGTTTAAAAATAAAAAAACGCATTACATATATAAAATTAAAAAACCTAAAAGTCCATTATCAAATTTAATGAGCAAAATTCTAGATTAACACATATGAGAAATTGGACATTACCCACCTACAAACCAAAGGTTACAGAGGTTGAATTTAATGTTAAGAACATACCTAGACAAATTACTCAAGGTATTATTATTAAAGCAGACAACGAGGATTACAATAAAAAAAGCATAGCACATGCTTACATTCATTTAAATGGTGAAATAAAACTATGTTTAGATGACAAAATGATATCGGAAAATGATAATTACTTAGTAATTAAAGTTCTTGTAATAAATAGACGTGATAACAAAACGGAAGGATTAAAACAAATAATTTCCGGAAGTGATTATCTTAAAGCACCTCAATTAGATGCAATAGCATGGTTATGTAGAAAATGGTGTGTTGAATATTATACTGATAATATAATCAACGAGGCCGGTATAATGTTTCCTATGGATTTGTTAACAAAATATGTTCGTAACGAAGGTTTTACTAAGTATCAAGAATAAATAATGAAATTAGGCAAAGCACAGAAACATAACATGATTATTGCTTTAATGGCATTATTCTCTTTCTGTATTGTTGTTTTTTCAATTTTAACAATAGTTTATTATGCGGTTTTTAGTTATAATTAAATCAAAACAAAGTGGGGTTTCTTATCATAGACTAATTAAGCCTTTTGAGAAACTAAAAGAAAAGGGTTGTTCTGTTGACATTGTTAAAACTTATCACGAGCAAGAAATAAATAAATCTGATTACGATTATTTAGTTTTCAATAGAGGACTAGGATATAACTATGAAGATTTGGCTATAATTGATGAGTTTAAGAATGAAGGGGTTAAGATTATCATGGACATAGATGATTATTGGGAACTTCCGGAACATCATCCAATTAAGTGGAGGGAGGATATTGATTACGATATGTGGAGGGGAAGTATAGTAGCTAATTTAGCTTTGGCTGATTACATATGGACGTCAACAGAATGGCTTAAATCTAAAATAGAAAAACTTGTACCTAATAAGCCAATTGCAATAGCTAGGAATGCAGTAGATTATTATGATGAAGATCAATGGAGTAAGGCACAGAGTAAATCTAAACACAATGATAAAGTTGTTGTTGGGTATGCCGGTAGCACAACACATTACAAGGATTTAGATATACTTAAATCACCTATAAGAAGAATAAACTCTAATAAGATTTTAAAAAATAAAACAGTATTTGGTTTGTTTGGTGTTGATCATATGTCAAATTACGGAATAAAAGTTTGGCAAGAGCAAATAAATATATTTACAACCAATGGTAGAAACACTAACTATCAATTAGAATCCGGTAGATCAGTTTATCAATATGCATCTTTTTATGATGAGATGGACATATCAATAGCATCTGTATTGGATAATGATTTTAACAAATGCAAAAGTGAACTAAAGATTATAGAAGCCGGAGCAAAATATAAACCATTCATTGGTACAGATATAATCACATACAGTAGAACTAACGCTAACATAGATTTGTGTACTACAGAGGATGATTGGGTAGAATCAATAAAGGAATTGGTTTTAGATAAAACATTAAGAACAGAACTAGGGAAAGAGTTAGGTGAATACGTTCGGGATGAATATATAATTGATAAAGAAAACGAAATTAGATTAAGTATTTTATGAACCTAGGAGAATACTCTGAATCATTATTTACTACAATATGCATAGGAAAGGGATACACCGTTTCTAAGCCATTTTATTACGAGACAAGGTATGATTTAGTCGTTGATGTAGATAATGTCTTACAGAGGGTTCAAGTAAAGTCTACGGATCATGTGCGTCCGAAAGACAATCAATGTCAAGTTAGAGTAAATTATAACAAAGAGGAGGTAGATTGGTTTGCCATTTATATAAATAAAACCAATGATTGGTATGTATTACCAATAGATGTTGTTGAAGATATTAAGCAATTCTCAATAAAATTAGGTTATAAGTCAAAGTACGATATTTTTAAAAATAATTTTGGATTTGTCAGACATGGTTTTTAGATTTGATTAAATATCAAATTTTAATAGCAAATACATGGATGATACATATAATTTAAAAGAACTGTTTGAGGGTTTAAATCCTAAACCTAAAACAAAATGATTTGTTTGAATTGTAAAAAAGAATTTACTTCTAAAGTAAAGAAAAAGTTTTGTTCAGTTGAATGTAGAACAATACAAGCATACAAGAGAAAACAAATAAGAAGAACTAAACCAAATTCCCTTGACGTGGATAAAATAATATTAAGTCATGATCCTAGTTTAGTTGTTGAAGATAATGATTGGGTATTTTCTGAATCATTAACTGATTGGTGTAGATCAAGTAAAAGTATTACTAGAAAAAAAGATAGAGATAGATATAGAAATAGAAAAAAATGAAAAATAAAAAACACAAACAAAACATGTACGAAATGTTATTGAGTCATGTACAAGCTAAAAAAACTAAGGCTTTATTAACGTTAGATTTACTATGTGATAATCCCGCCGGTATTGGCGATCATTCAACAGATGATTTTTACAATAACGCTATAGATGCTATAGAAAAGTTAACTGATGCTCATGATCAATTAATGACTATAAAAATTTACTTTGATGTCGATAGTTAAAGATTATTTTGTTTTAAGTGAAAGTAGATATGGTAAAAACCTCATTATGTTTTGTAAAACTATTGATGGAGTTTACGCATATAACCATGATAAGGTTTATGATAACCACATAAAACACTTAGAAACATTAGATTGTTGGGGCAAATACAAAAGATATACTAAAACTTTTGGGATTCCTCATCCTTTCTGCTTAGATTGTACATTAATAAGTAAAACATAAACACAAATATTATGAAAAGACATACGGTGGTGGATAGCGTGGTATATTTTTTAATTGGAGTTTTATTAACCTTGTTATTAAACGGGTGTTCACATATAACATACTCTAATGCGGGATACTCTCAAAATATCCCTAATTATTCTGTGATTAATTCTAGTAATCATACTAACTCAACTATGGTTATTACAACTACTAATCCTAATAAGACTTATATATATAATTACAACGATCCCAATAAATTTCCAAGACATTCTTGTAATCAATATACTAACTGTAATCACAATTAAGTTATAGTCAGTAAATAAACCTACACAACTAGAAAAGAATATTAAACTTCTAAGTAATGTATTAGATTGTTTTTTATTCTTTTTTTTTATTAATTAAATATTAAAATTATTTTGTAAAAAAAATAATAATTTCTTTAAAAATAAAATTACTTCACACCAAATTCTTTTAGGGCAAAATCGTTCAGTCCAAAATCGTTCAGTCCAAATTTCTTTAGGGCAAATTTTCTGCCACAGAAAAATCTAGATTTCCAAGATTTTTAGTAAAATCTAATAATTTTAGTAAAAAAATATTTTTATTAAATTAATTTAAAAATTGTTTTGAATTTTGCGTTTTATTGATTATTCGCGCGGTTCAATATCTTAGAACAGTTTAAACCGGCATTATAAAATAAAGTAATAATTATTTTGTTTTTTGAATGTGTTTAAATATACTTGCTATCGAATAACGGCAATATTGCCTTAATTACTAACACAATTAGCAAATACTAAAATTACTAGCACTATGAAAAATACAACTGGAACACCTACAAAAACACAATTATTTAATCAGTTAAAAGATAGAAATCTAAGATTTTCATTTATTAAAATGGGTATTATTAATAGTATTAAAGTTGCATATTATGCAGAAACCCTAAACGATTTTAAATGTAATTTAATCCATGAAATGGACAGATTAAAGCATATAAAAGAATTGGATAACAAGGGATGTTATGAAATATCAGAACACAATTGCAATAAACGTTATGTTTATTATTTGGGTGAAAAACAATATTATAGATCATCCAAAGTAATACATCAAATTAAAAGCCTTTATTTAATGGCTAATTACATGGGTTATAATATATTACCCCGTATTGGCGGGCATGACTTAATAGCTAAATAAATAGAGGTTAACTGAGGAGCGGATTATTTCCCGAAACAAGGTGAAAGCCTTGTCTTAATCAAATTTTAACATAAATAAAAATAAGATGAATAATTTAAATAATGACACATTCAATACATTAGAGAATACCGGTACAAATTACACGGTTAACAAATTGCCATTATACGCAATGAATGAAAAGACGTTTGAATCTATGCAAACCAATTCATTTGGTATTTTTCGCAATGATTCCGGCGCATGGTTAGGCACAGTTGGCGAAAGATACACCACTATTCAAAACAAAGATTTAGCAGATATAATAGTTAAGATTAAAAATGAATTTGGTGGTAAGATTCGCGGGGGATCCTTTAAGAATGGCGCAAAGGTTTACTATCAAAATAGCCTACCGGATCACGTTATAAATGAGCATAAGATTAAAAGATTTATAACGTGTCTTAATTCGCATGATGGCAGTGGATCGGTTTCGTTTGGAGCATCTAATACGGTTGTAATTTGTGACAATCAATTCCATTACATGTCGAAAGAACTTGAATCTTTCCGGCACACGTCCAACGCTGAAACACGCCTAAGATTAGCGGTTGAAAACTTTAAACTACAACTAGAACGAGAAAAGAATATCATTAATACATTTGATAAAATGAATGAGGTAAACCTAGATAAAAACATTGTGTCTATGGTTATTGAAAATATGTTCAAAGTGAAACGTGATGATGATATCAAAAACATATCTACACGTAAACAGAATCAAATGAAAACCTTTGATAATGTTTGCGCTAAAGAATTGAAAGAAAAGGGTTCTAGTCTTTGGGGTTTATTTAATGCCGTTACACATTATACAAATCATGTGCAAGTGGCAAACAGTAAGACAGATAGATTGTCTAACATTATCCAAGGGGCCGGTGAAAGGCTTAACCGTCAAACCTATACAATTCTTAATAATTATATGATAGATAATAAGAGAACGTCTATTACAGTTTAACTGATGATCGCTGAATGCGTGAAACATGGCATTAATTTGCCATGTATTAAACAAATTTTAAACATAAATATAACACCATGAAACAAGATAAAAACCTATGTCAAGTTATTGACGTAATAAAAGATAAAATAAAGAATATTGAAAGACAGATTAATCTAGAAATTGCAGGTATTGAATCAGCTATAAAAAACAAATCTTATTCAATCGCACATAGCAAAATTGATAGAATCGACGAATTAAATGATGAGATAAGAGATTTACATAATTATCTTATAAATACCAATAATTGTCTTTCTTCAATAAAAACCTTTAAAAACTTTGCATGGACAGAACCGGAAAAAAGCAAAACAGATAGTACTAAATATTTGCCTTATCATGAGTTTGCAAATTGGAACGGCTTATTAAAAGTTTATGACGTTAATAAAAGCAAGGAGGTAACAATATCAATTGTTGCTGGTTATGGTGCTTATAGTGAACCGAGAAAAGTTTTAAATAGTTACAATGATTATTTATCTTATGAGATTTGTATTTGGGATGATGAGGATGAAATTATAACAGATTATTTTGATAATGATGATAGTGTTTGCGGTTACAAGGATGTAAAATTTATAAATAATCTATTAACTAAAATTCAA